>Ga0315282_10009453_pt1 | contig 15499 bp, 7 predicted proteins | sample YL17G07_20_MG_FD_203693 | JGI IMG/M metagenome (GOLD analysis project Ga0315282, IMG submission 203693) | Sediment microbial communities from Yellowstone Lake, YNP, Wyoming, USA - YL17G07_20 | ecosystem: Environmental > Aquatic > Freshwater > Lake > Sediment | place: USA: Wyoming | collected... | reverse complement strand
GCAGTGGGTCGGTCTGTTAGTCACTATTTTTGCCAACCGCAATGCTGCCAAAGAAAACAAACGAGTTCTCTGCTCGCACGCCCCCCAAGCGCCGAAATTGAGCCGACGGGCGCGGAAGTCGGGCTAACTCGCTTGGACTTGACTTGGCCGACCTGGGATTCCCATCCTATTGGGCCAACCGGTTCACCAAGGGTGTGCGCTGGATGCCGAGAATCACCATCTCCGGCTATAGCGGTTTCGGAGATTCGCAGAGCTCAAACAAGTGGGCCACTCACGCCCACTCGTTCAGCGGCGACGTGTCGAAGATCCGCGGCAACCACAGCCTGAAAGCCGGATTTGATGTCCGGGCGATGCGTGAGAACCGCTTCCAGTCCGGTGACATGGTGGGCTACTTCGATTTCGGTGCCGGTTGGACACGGGGGCCAGTGGATAATTCCCCCACGGCACCGATCGGCCAGGGTTTGGCCAGCTTCCTGCTTGGTTGGCCGACCGGCGGCAACGCGTCCCAGAACGCCTCCTTCGCTTCCCAGTCCATCTTTCGCGCGCTGTTTGTCGACGACACTTGGCGGCTGACGCGGAAGCTGACGCTTACGCTCGGTCTGCGTTGGGAACTGGAAGGCCCGTGGACTGAGCGGTTCAACCGCGGCATCCGCCAGTATGATTTCACATCGGTCAACCCGCTCCAGGACAACGCAGCGACCGCCTACCGGAAGAATCCGATTCCCGAAATCCCGGCCGACGAGTTCAAGCTGATGGGCGGCCTTACTTTTCTGGGCGTAGGCAACCCGCGGCAGCAGATCAACTCCGACCTGAACAACTTCGCGCCGAGGATCGGACTGGCATACCAGCTCAGCCCGCGTACGGTGGTCCGCAGCGGCTACGGCCTGTTCTATGATCTGCGAAACTTCACCATCAACCAGACCGGGTTTAGTCTGTCAACAGCCTTCGTCGCCTCTCCCGACCAGGGGCTGCACTTCATCGCCAGCTTGAGCGATCCGTTCCCCACCGGGCTAGTGGATCCTCCCGGCGCGAAGCTCGGGTTGATGACGGCGGTCGGCCAGGGTGTGAGCTTCCTTGATCCGGCCCAAGCGCCGAATCCCTACATGCAACGCTGGAGCGCGGGAGTTCAGCGTGAGTTGCCCGCTCGTGTGCTGGTCGATCTTGCCTACGTCGGAAACCGGGGCACTCACACGGGCATCGGCCAGAGCTTCAATTTCGTCCCCAGGCAATATTGGAGCACCCTGCCGGTCCGCGATCAGGGCACCATCAATTTCCTCAGTGCGAACGTCGCCAATCCATTCCAGGACTTGTTGCCGGGCACGGCGAGAAGTGGTCAGTTCATGGCCCGCTCGGACCTGCTGGTGCGTTACCCGCACTTCAGCGCTGTCAACTTGAGCAACCAGCCGATCGGCTTCACCTGGTATCACTCTTTGCAGACGCGAGTTGAAAAGCGCACCACGAAAGGCTTCAGTGCCGGCTTTTCCTGGACCTGGTCGAAGCTGATGCAGGCCACCGGCAGGCTGAATCCGTTCGACGATCAGCTCGAGCACGTGATCGCGAACATTGACCGCACGCACCGGCTGTCGCTCGACTGGATTTACGAGTTGCCCTTTGGACGCGGCAGGCACTACGGGCGTGATATTCACTCGGTGCTGCAACAGTTCCTCGGCGGCTGGCGAGTGGCGGGGATCTACTCAGCACAGTCGGGCATCCCCGACACCATGGTCGATCTCCCGCTCACCGGGCCGTTCCGGGCGACCGACTTCGTGCTGCCCGAGCACCAACGCAGCCCGGACCAGTACTACAACACCAGTATCAATCTCAACCGCGATCCCAGGCAGGCGTTCGCTTGGCACGTGCGCAGTATTTCCACCCGGTTCAGCGCCGTGCGCACCGACGGGCTGAACGTGTGGGACATCTCGCTGGCGAAGGATTTCACCCTGCGCGAAGGAATGAGATTGAAGTTCGAAGGACAGTTCCTGAACGCTTTCAACCATCCGGTTTTTGCTGGACCGGTTGGCAATCCGACCAACAGCGACTTCGGCAAGATCTCAAACCAGTTGAACTTGCCCAGAAACGTGCAAGTGGCGTTGCGGTTTGTATTCTGACAGGAAGCTCCCGTAGGAGAGAGTAATGAGGTTAGCAAGCTGGCTCATCTCAGCCGCATGCGTGGTTTTGCTCAGCTTGGCCCAGAAGAGCGCAACCGACAGTGCACAGGCCGTGGGCGACAGACAACCGCTGATCCACCAGAGGTTCGCACCGAGCAACGTGCCCGACGAGCCTTTTCAATGGATGATCCCGCGGCGCGAAGCGCTGTACATGCGCCACGCGGACGACTACTTCCGGGACTTCGTCGAGGCGCGCCTGGAGCCGGTGAAGACCGGCAACCTGTTCAACGCCAATGCGCGCTCGTTTTTCGGCATCCCGAACTCGCCGCACGTGGGCATGATTTGGGCCGACGGCACCATCAGCTTCGAAGGCGTGCCAGGATATGCCGCGCGGCTGTTCCGGCGCGACCCCCCGTGTACCATCACCTTCCAGCCGAACAACCCCGTCAATTTCAAGCAGTACCTGGAAAAGAATTACCTGCCGTTCATCAATACCGAGTGGAGTTTCCAGGGCTCAAGCGGGTTGACATATAAGACCACGGTGGCCGGCGTCGCGTTCCACGACCGCTTGCTATACGTGCTGTGGCTGAGCGCATCTCCGCGGCGGCCAAAGCTCGCTGCCGGCGCCGACTCCCGCGCTCACGAAGACCTGTCCTACCACTGGGATGCGCTGGTCACCGGCGCAGATTTCGAACTCGGTCCGGGCGGAGCGATGCGCAATGCCGCCGGAGTGTTCGGAAAAGCGGTCGGCAAATTCGTTAAGGTCGGCCAGCAGCTTCGTATGGAGGGCCGGACGGGGACGCTGCCTGAGCAGTGGATCGTGCTGGCGGCTAAGCCCTTGGGCCAAGACGAGCTCGAGGCGCTCGATGCGCCGAACGTGAAGGCGCTGTTCGAGAAGCAGCAGCAGGACTGGGACGATTACCTCGCCCAAGGCACCACGCTTGACCTGCCACTTTCGATGCTGGCCGACGCCTACCGCGCCAGCCTCATCAACATGAAGATCGCGCAGCGCAAGGTGACCGTGGGCGGCGACACCTATTTCCTCGACGTGCCCGGGGCCACCATGTACAAGATGTTCTGGTGGCGCGACGGCGGCTACATCCAGCACGCCTGGGACGTGGCCGGCCACCACGACGAAGCCGCGCGCGGACTGCGCCTCGCCACCAGTCCCGGCCTTCCCGACGAAGTCAACCGCATGTCCGCGAAAGTCAACGTCCGGCTTCCCTACGAGAAGGCGGCGGCCGAGCTGGGCGATATTTGCAGGTACCAGATCCACCAGCGCGCCGACGGCAGTTGGACGGCGCCACCCGGGCAGTGGGATTCCACCGGCATCGCGCTCTGGGCGCTCTCGAGCCATTACCTGATGACGCGCGACGCGAACTGGCTGGCGCAGGCGCAGCCCTACCTGGAACGCGGTGCACAGTTCCTCATGCGCGCGCGGGTGGGCAGCGCAGCGTTCCGCGAGTGGGTACAGAAATTCTGGCCGGCGTATACGGCGGTGGAAAAGTACGCCGCGCCCTGGGACGAGGGCCTGCTGCCGGGCGGAGGAGGCGAAGGCGGCTCCCGCACCGACTTTCAGCTTTTCTACAGGCCGGGCGCGGACGCCACGGAACTCCAGCGGCTGGCCAAAGCGGTGCCGAAGCAGTCTTACTTCCATGACTTCTTTGCGGTGTTAGGCCTGCGGAGCTACGCGCAGGTGCTTCAGGCGAGCGGCAAAGGCGACCCTACGCCTTACCGCAAATCCGCCCAGGACCTGGTGAATGCGCTGGAGACCTCCATCAAGAAGACCATGGCCAAGTTCGATATCACTTGGATTCCGGCAGGACCGGACGGAGATGTGAAGACGGCCCTGATTGGCGCCGTCCTCTACCCCTGCCGTGTGTTTCCGCCGCACCATCCGATCGTCGACGGGACCATCGCGTACTTTCGGGACAACGCCAAGCTGCACATCGCGCCCGAAGGATTCTATGGCACGCATCCCGACCGCTGGTCTTACACGCAGGCCAATCTCGGCGCCTCGTACTTGCATCGCGGCGAGTACGGCCACGCTCAGAAATTGCTGGACACTTTCGTGCGCGTGATGTGGTTGCCGGGTTCCTGGAGCGAAAATATCCGCAAGCCCCACAGCCGCACGGTGTTGGGCGACCAGCCGCACCTCTGGGCCACCTCGCTCTACGTGCTGATGCTGCGCGAGTTCCTGTTACGGGAGGAAGGACAGGCTCTGCTGATCGCTGACGGTATGCACCCTCTCTGGCTGCCGCCAGGCAAGAGCCTCTCGGTCAAGAAAGCGCCCACGGACTTTGGGAGCACCGTCGATTACACCTTGCGCCGGTCCGAGGACGGAAAACGAATCAGCCTGGACGTGGAGGCCGTCGGCTCGTTGCCCGGCAGCTTCATCTGGACGCCGCACGGTTTCGGCAATCTCGTCTCAGCGCGGCTGAACGGCAAAGACTATCCGGTCCGAGGCGGTGCGCTGCGCTTCAGCGGCGCCAAGAACCGCGTCGAGGCCATATTTCGCTGACCGCGAGGGAACCGGGTGGAAACCCGACTCATTTCCGCGCAGCAGTACAAACGGAACTTTGTTATTCACCTCGTCGAGCGCGCTTTCATGTTCTTCGGCGAGAACCAGTTCCTCTTCTCGCAGGAGATTGTAATCGGGCTGTTCAAGAGCCTCGGCGCGCTTCCGAGCCTGATCGGAATCGCTTTTGGCGCGACCAAGCTGTCCTACCTCATCCAGATTCTGACCGCCAAGGGGGTGGAAGCGAAGCCGCGGAAGAAGATGTTCCTCCTCCGCATCGGCTTGGCTTATCGGGCTCCGTTCCTGATCATGGGGCTCGCGCTGTGGCTGTTTGCCGCCTCCCGGCCGCAGGCGGCGCTCGTGGCCGCCATCGCGGGCTTCTGGGCGAGCTGGGTGATCTACTCGGTCATGAATCCGCCCCTGATGGACCTGTACGGCGATACCATCGTTGCCAAGAGCCGCTTCTTCAGTTACAAGGTGATCGTCGGCGCCGTGGTCGGAACCGTGGTGGCGCTGCTGGTCAAGTGGCTTTTCAAGAGCTACGGCTTTCCCACGAAGTACATCGTCTTGCTGCTGATCGCGTTTGGCCTTTCGATGGTCTCGTGGCTGCTGTTCACGCGGGTGCTGGATAACCCAGAAAAGACGGTGCCGGACCGGTGCGCCTCTTCCATCGGCGGATACCTGGTGAGCGCCGCACAGCTCATCAAGCGCGACCGGACGCTCGCGGTTTTTCTTGGCGGCAGGATCACCAACGAGATGTGCTATGCGTTTCTCTTCCTGGTCACGCTGGAGTACCTGCATCGGTTCCAGCTAACCGACGCGGCGCTGGGCAATGTCATGTTCTTCCGGTTCATTCCGGCGATCGCGGTGGCGTACTTGGCGGGCCGCTTTTCGGAGCGCTTCGGGCCGCGGAAATCGCTGGTGGTGGGTGCGGCCGCGCTGGTCCTTATGTTCATCATGGCGGCCGTGATCGGCTCGGCCACGCTATACCTCCTGGTTTTCCTGCTGATGACGGTTCATCTCTCGATCTGGTCGGCGTGCGAGCCCGACGCCATGCTCGAGATCTCGCCCGCGGACTCGCGGGTGGCCTACACGACAATCATCATGTTCATTCCGAACACGATTGGCGCACTGACGGCTCCGCTGGGAGGTATGCTTGCCGAGCGGTTCGGCTACGGCTTTCTGTTCGCACTGGCCACCGCCATCGCGGCCGTTTCACTCGGTTGTTACGCGCTGGTGAGCTTCATGAAGGCGCCGGGGGTGGCGGCGGCGAAACCGGGCCGGTGTGATCACTCCCTAATCAGACATGCGTACCGAGTTTGATACCGTCGATCAATTCGTCCGGCACGGCGCGGAATTCGTACAGTTTCTGCATGCCGCCCGCCCGCAGGACATCCCCGGAACAGTTGTGGAGCGCGCCAGACTGCTGGTGCTGGACAGCCTCGGCGCACTGATCGCCGCCAGCGCGGCGAAGTACTCGGCCGGCCGGATTATGAGCGAATTCGTGCGCGATCTGGGCGGCGCGGGCGAGTGCACCGTCGTCGGCCGCACGTTCCGCACCAATTCCATGCTGGCGGCACTGGCCAACGGAACGATGGGTTACTACTGCGATATCGAGCCGCACAACCCGGAACCCATCATGCATGGCATGGCTGTCGTGCTGCCCACGTGCCTGGCCGTCGGGCAGAAGGTGCATTCCTCGGGTACGGAGTTCCTCACGGCGCTGATTCTCGGGATCGAAGCCGCTTGTCGAATCAGCAACTCGATCGGCCCGAGCGAACTCTACCGGCGCGGCTTCCATCCCACGTGTGTCTGCGGAGGGTTCGGCGCCGCAGTAGCCGCCGCCCGGCTCCTGGGCCTGAGTTTCGCGCAATTGCAACGCGCGCTGGGATTGGCCGCGACCCAGGCCTCCGGCTTGCTGGCCTGGGAAGCGGACGACTCGGAGAACTCGCGGCCCTTCAACGCAGGCATCGCGGCGCGCAACGGCGTCACCGCCGCCTTGCTGGCGGCCCGCGGTTTTGGTGGTCCGCCGGACGTGCTGGAAGGCAGGTGGAACATCTACCGCGCTTACGCCGCTGGAGCGATCCTGGAGCGGCTGACCGACGGGCTGGCCGACGAGTACGCGATCAGCGGATGCACAGTGAAGAAGTACGCCTGCTGCGCATTCACCCATCCCGGGTTGGACGCGCTCCTGGACATCATGGACGAGAAGGGCATCAAGGCCGAGGACATCGACGAAATCGTGCTGCGATTCCCCCGCTCAGGTGTGGCGCTGATCGACAACAACCCGCTCCGCTCGCACTGCGCCCAGTACATACTGGCGATTGGCGCGCTCGAGAAGAAAGTTGCCATCGACGATTTCCTACGCGACCGCCGCCGCGAGCCTGCAATCTTCGCGCTGACCCAGCGGGTCAAGGTGATTGGCGATGACGCCCTCGACGCACTCTTCCCGCGGCGCTACCCGACCATTCTCGAAGTGGCGACGCGCGATGGCTGCCGCTTCTCCCGGCGCGTGGATTACGCCCACGGCACGCCGCAGAACCCGGTCACGCCGCTGTACATCCGGGAGAAGTTCCGCAGCCTGGCTAGCCCCCTGGTCCCCCTGGAGACGATCGCTCGCATCGAGGAGGTGGTTTCCCGGCTTGAATCCCTGCACGACGTGGACCGGCTCGGCGAGCTGCTCTCCTTCGAGCAGGATGATACTGCCCGAGGTGCTTTCGGCATGACCCGCAGAGACTTCATTGGCGCGGCCGCGGCGGCGCCGGCTTTCCTCTCTCAGAAAAAGCGGAGGAATCTGGTCTTCATCCTCAGCGATGACCACCGTTTCGACCTGATGGGTTGTATGGGACACCCGTGGGTGCAAACGCCGCACCTGGACCGGCTGGCGCGCGGAGGCGCGCTGTTTCAGAACGCATTCGCTACCACGTCGCTGTGCGCGCCCAGCCGCGCCTCCATTCTGACCGGCTTGTATGCCCACGCCCACGGTGTCCTGGACAACGTTTCGGCGCTGCCGCCGGGCCTGACGACCTTTCCGCACATTCTGCAAAAGCACGGCTATCGCACCGCGTTCTTCGGCAAGTGGCATATGGGCAATCAGTCCGACGATGCGCAACCTGGCTTCGACCGGTGGATTGCCTTCCGCGGCCAGGGCGAGTATCGCGATCCGCTGATCAACTTTGACGGCCAGCGGCGGAGAACGAAAGGGTACGTCACCGATATCCTCACCGAAGAGGCCGCCCGTTTCATCCGTCAGAACACTGGGGAGCCGTTCCTCTTGTATCTCGCTCACAAGGCGGTGCACGGTCCCTTCACTCCCGCGCCGCGGCACAGCGGCCTCCACGCCGACGCGCCGATCCCATATCCGAGGTCGATGGCGAACACCGAGGAGAACTATCGTGGGCGCCCGGAATGGGTGCGCCGCGCGCGAGGCTCGGCCTTGGGCGTCGAGGGCATGCACAACGGGTTGATGACATTCGACGAGTTCTACCGGAGTTATTGCCGCACATTGATGGCACTCGACGAAAGCGTCGGCCAGGTGATGAGTGTGCTTGAAGAGAAAGGCATGCTGAACGACACGCTCATCGTTTACATGAGCGACAACGGCCAACTGTGCGGTGAGCACGGGCTGATCGACAAGCGGGCCATGTACGAGCCGTCCATGCGAATTCCGATGATCGGCCACTGCCCCGACTTGTTCGATGGCAACCAGCGAGTCGCCCGCATGGTGCTGAACCTGGATGTCGCGCCCACGCTCTTCGACGCCGCGGGCGTGCCCGCGCCCCCGAGCCTGCACGGCCGCTCGTTGCTGCCGCTCTTGCAAAGCCGGGCTGCGGAGTGGCGGACCGACTTTCTTTATGAGTACTTTTGGGAACGTGGTTTCCCACAGGTGCCGACCGTGCTCGGCCTACGCACCGAAACCGAGAGCTACATGCAATACCATGGCGTCTGGGATCTGGAGGAGTTATACGAGATCGACAAAGACCCGGACCAGATGAACAACCTGCTCGGAGAAGTGCGGATCACGACCCAGGGCGGCCGGCTGCTGCAACGCATCCAGGACGCCGCGCTGAAGAAACGGGTGAGCGGCCTGCAACACCGCATGGAACGGATTCTGGCGGAGACCGGCGGCCGGCGCGAGCCGGTGTGGAAAGCATGACCGCCTCAGCCGCACTAGCCGCAGATTTCGCCGATTATGAATCGGTGCAATCTGCGCAATCTGCGGCTGACTCCGTCCCCAAACGCGGAGGGAAGATGCGCATCACAATCCTGTTCCTCATTCTTTGTTCACTGCCATGCTTCGGCCGGGAGACGGTCGCGGCCGGCCAGGACGGCCGGTTCAATGACCAGCCGTCGCTGGTCCGCGCCGCGGACGGCAGCATCTATGTGGCCTGGAACGGCTTCCGCGACGGAGCCGACGAGCTGATGGTCGCGCGCTATGAGTTTTCGGACGGTGAGTGGCGCCATCTGGCCACCTGGCGGGCGGCAGGCGGGAAGGGAACCTATATCCTGGATCCCAAGGCGGTGGCGGCCGGCAACGGTATCTACCTTCTCTACGCCGCAGAGCGCAATCGGCAGTGGGACATCTACGCTTTGCCGTGCGGCCCGGAGGGACCCGGGCAGGCTGTGGCGCTGACGGCCGATGCCGCCGCCGACGTGAAACCCGACGGCGCGTGGCACAACGGCACTCTCTGGGTGGCCTGGGAGTCGAACCGCGGCGGCAGCCGGCAGGTGCTTTTATCCGGCGTGAGAAACGGCAAGCTTTTGCCGGTGGAGTCGGTCAGCGCCGCGGGCAAGTCGAACTACGCGCCCTCGGTGGCGGTGCGGCCCAACGGCGCCGTGGCCGTGGCCTGGCACTCGTTTCGCGAAAGTAACTACGACATTTTCCTGCGCCAGCGTTCAGCGCCGGGAACATGGGGGCAGGAACTTCGGCTGACGCGCGCCGCCACCATCGACCGCCATGCGCTTCTCCAGGCGCAGAAGGACGACCTCTGGCTGTTCTACGAAAACGCGCAGATGAAGGGCTACCGCACGGGCGCCACGCCGCAGCGTCGCGTGATGGCGGCGCGCGTCACACCGCGCGGCCTGGAAGCGCCGCAAGGCTACCGCGAAAGCTGTGCGCTGTGGACGCGCGCGGAGAACGCCACGCCGGCCTTCGACGACGTTGGCCGTCTGTGGGTCGCTTACCTGGTGCCGCGCCTTCCCCGCGCCGGATGGGAAGTGCGGTTGACGGGCTATAACGGGGAAAGCTGGCACGCGCCGCTGACTCCCTCCTCCATGAAAGGCATGGACCGGCGGCCGGGCCTTCTGCTGGCCGGAAAAACAGCGCTGCTCGCCTACCAGGTGGACGAGTTCCCGGAGACCTGGATGCACAACAAGCCGCAGGCGACTTCAGAGGCGCGCAGCAGGATCATGCTGGCCGCGCTCGACATCAGCCAGGCCGCGCCCGCCGTCACAGCCAAGTTGGAGACTCTGGTCGAGCCCGGCGAGCCGCTCGACGCCGGAGAATTGCGCCTGGCCCGCGGTGAAGACAGCGATGTTCCGGCCATCGAGTATCGGGGCAAGAAACTGAAGCTGTTCTACGGCGATCTGCACACCCACTCCGACATCTCCGTCTGCAACCGCTGCACCGACCAAAGCGTGGACGAGAACTACCAGGTGAGGCGCGACATCAACCGCCTCGACTTCGCCTGCATGACCGATCACGACTACAACTTCGTGCCCTACCTGTGGAACTACACGGCCAAGATGGCGCGCGCCAACGAGGACCCGGGGCGCATGATGACCTTCCTGGCCATGGAGTGGACCTCGAGTTTCGAGAAGTACGACGAGAAGAACCCGTACGGCTACTATGGCCATCGCAACCTGGTTTTCACCGACCCTTATTTCCCGAAATGGTGGAACGCCAACCTGGGCATGACGCCGGCTGAGGTGTGGAAGGAACTGCGGGAGATGAAGGCCAACTTCGTCCACATCCCGCACCAGCTCGCCGACGAGGGGAACGTGCCTACGGACTGGTCGTATGTGGACCCCAAGGCGCAACCGGTCGCGGAGATTTTCCAGAACCGGGGGTCATACGAGTATCACGGCGCGCCCCGCCCGGCCACTCGCGCCATTCCCAAACCCGGCTGGTACCTGCAGGACGTTTGGGCGCGGGGCACCGTGATCGGCGTGATTGCCAGCCCCGACCACGGCGGAGGCGGCGGCAAGGCGGCGGTCTATGCCGAGGATCTGACGCGCGAAGCCATCCTGGACGCCATCCGCGCGCGGCGCACCTTCGGAACCACCGCCGCGCGCATCTTCCTCGATGTTCGCGTCAACGGCCTGGTGATGGGCGAGACGGCGCCGGAAGCGGCCGGCAAGCCCGTCCAGGTGAAGATCAAGGTGCGCTGCCCGCAGGACATCGACCGCATCGAGGTGTGCCGGAACAACCGCTTTGTCTACGTCAACCAGCCCGAAAAAAGAGAGGCTGATTTGACGTTTCTCGACAACGATCCCATCGCCGGCTACAGCTACTACTACGTTCGTGTGACGCAGAAAGATGGCGAAATGGCCTGGAGCAGCCCGGTATGGTTGGGCGCCAAATGAGCGGAAGTGCCGCGCCATGCGGATTTCGCAATGGGACGCGGCAGATGAACCCGCCGGCTACGGCTCTCCCCGCGAGCCCTTGCGCACGCTCGCGGCTCTGTTGCGGGTGGCACAAACGCAACCGCTCAGAGACCTGGCTGTAGATATTGGCGAACCCCCGCTGCGTTGGGATGCTCGGCGTCACCGTTGGTCCATTCCAGGCGGCTTCGCGCCCCGTCTCACGAATTCGTACACGATCGCACCGAGCGTCACGATCACCAGCCCCGGCCAGGTTGTAGCCGGACGATAGACAAACAACACGGCCAAAACGGCAGTCGCACCGAGCACGTAAAGCCCCGGCACCAGCGGGTAGCCCCACACGCGGTACGGCCGTTCCGCGTCGGGCTGCCGCAAGCGCAGGCGGAAGACGCCGGCAATGGTCAGAATGTAAAACAGCAGGGCGGCGGAAATGACGTAATCGAGCAGGTCGCTATAGAGGCTTCCATAGGCGCCGGTCGCCGGATTATAAACACGGGGCAGAACCAGGGCCGCCGACCACACGCCCTGCACGACCAGCGACCAGCCGGGAACGCGGGCGCGGTTCAGCCGCGCGGCCGGCGCAAAAAACAGGCCGTCCTCGGCCATGGCGTAATAAGCGCGGGCGCCGGCCAGCACTAGGCTGTTGATGCAGCCGAAAGTGGAGACCATGATGGCCGCGGCCATCAGCAGGGTGCCGAAGCCGGGATAGATGCGCGCCAGCACGGCGGTGGCCACGCGGTCGGCCGGCGCGTGCTGGATGGCGGGCAACGGCAACGTGACCAGGTAGGCCAGGTTGGCCAGCATATAGAGCGCAATGACGCCGATGACGCCCAGCGCCATGGCCCGCGGCAGCGTGCGCCGCGGGTCGCGCACTTCGCCGGCCGCGAAGGTGATGTCGTGCCACGAGTCGGCGGCGAACAGCGAACCGGTCTGCGCCACGCAGATGGCGGCGAACAGGCCGAAGGCGCCGGCGACACCAAGGCCCAGCGAGGCATCAAACGCCCCCAGCTTCCAGAAGCTGCCGAAGTTGACACGCACGGCCTGCGGGTTCCAGCCCAGCGTGAATCCCACGACGATCAGGCCGAGCAGCGCGCCGGTCTTCGCCGTCGTAAACACGTTCTGCACCAGCCTGCCGTATTGCAGGCCGCGGCTGTTGGTCCAGGTGAGCAGTACGATCACGCCAATGCCCACCAGTTGCGCGGTGGAAAGCGAGATGGCGTAGCGCGTGGAGACGTGAAGCGGCCGAATCAGGTAATGCATCTCGCCGACGCCGGGAACGATGACGGCCAGGAACCGGGCGAAGGCTACCGAGACGGCCGCGATGGTGCCCGTCTGGATGACAGTGAACAACGTCCAGCCGTAAAGGAAACCCCACAGCGGCGACCAGGCTTCGCGCAGGTAGACGTACATGCCGCCCGCCCGCGGCATCATCGACGCCAGTTCGCCGTAGGAGAGCGCGGCGGTAATCGTGAGCGCGCCGGTAACCAGCCAGGCCACCAGCAGCCAGCCGGGGCTGGCAATCAGGCGCGCCATTTCGGCCGAGACGATGAAGATGCCCGAGCCGATCATGACGCCCACGACGATCATCGTGGAGTCGAACAAACCAAGGCCGCGAACGAAACCCGTCGTTTCATTGTCACCTCGCCGCACGCCCGGCGAAGCCGTTTGCATCATTCCTCCCCTCCCGAACCGGCTTGGCCGCAGATTTCGCCGATTACACAGATTCAATCTATGAAATCTGCGCAATCTGCGGCCAAGAACCTACGAGAACAGATTGCGCAGCACGAACCAAAGGTTCGCCGGCCGTCTCGCCGGGCATGAAGCGCCGCACACTTCGCCGCATGAACCAGTAGCGGGTGGCGCGCCGGCGCAGCCATGCGCTTTCCGAGCCAATCAACAGCAATCTTCGCATCAGCCCCATAGGGAATTAAGAATGAACAATTAAGAATTAAAAAATGAAGAAAAAACCGCCCGACATTCTTCATTCTTAATCCTTGATTGGGTAAAAGCGCCAGTTGGAGCGGAAGTCGCGGGGCAGCTTCTGGCCGGTGAGACTGGCGCGGATCATCTCGATTGGGACGCGGTTCTCCTTGAGCACGGCGTCGTGGAACGCGCGGTTCGTCATCTTGCCGGAATCGACGAGCTCACGGTGCAGGGCGCGCAATTGCAGCCCGCCCAGCATGTAAGCGGCCTGGTAAAGAGGCGGGTAGCTGCCGTTGAACGAGCGGCGGACCTCGGCCGCGGCGTTATCGCGCTCGTGCCCCACACGGTCCACCAGGAAATCCACCGCCTGCTGCGGGGTCATCGTGCCCAAATGGAAACTCAGTGAGAAGATGATGCGCGCGCAGCGGTGCATGCGCCAGAACAGCATGCCCACGCGGTCCTCCGGAGATCTGGCGAAGTTCATATCCCACAGCAGCATTTCCCAGTACAGTGCCCAGCCTTCGGTGAGGAACGCGGTGCTGAACGGAACGCGATAGGCGCCGTAGCGGGCGGCCATGAAGCCCTGCAAGTTATGGCCGGGGATCAGCTCGTGGAACACGGTGGCGCGCGAGAAATGGATATTGTTCCCGCGCATGCTCATTTCCTTCTGCTCCTGCGTCATCGTGCTGGTGGGAAATGAAACCGTGATGGTTTCGCCGCCGGTGAAGAAGGGGTTCACGAGTTGCCGCTCGGGCGACATCATCTCCATTCGCCAGGCGCGGCTGGCCAGCTCGGGCACCGTAACCAGGTCGTGTTTCTTGACGTAGTCCTCGGCCTCCAGGGCCAGCTCGCGGATGAGCTGCGGCTGGCGCCCCGGCTCCACGTGCAGCGTCTTCACCTTTTCCAGCGCCTTCTTCCAGTCGTCGCCAAAGCCCATCTCGCGCGAGGCCTTTTTCATCTCCTGCTCGCACCAGGCGAACTCGCTGTTGGCGATTTTGACCAACTCCTCAGGGGTGTAGGGAATCATCTCGTAAGCCAAGTCGTTGAGCAGCGCCTGGCGGCCGATGGGATTGCCGATGAGCGCCTCGGGATCGTCCGGCTTCATGCCCGCAATGCGCTCGGTGAGGTGCGAGGCGTAACCCTGCAGGCTCTTGTCGGCCGCCTTGTAAGGCTCACCCACCCACCAGGTGAACACCGGATCGTAACCGTTGTAGAAATTGAACCAGTTGCGGAGGACAGTGCGCAGGCTGTTGACGGTTGCCCCGGCGCGGGCGGCCACAGTCTTCCGGCGGGCGGCGTCGGCCTTGGCCTCGCCCTTCGAGCCGCTTTCGACGGCCTGGCGCGCCTTCTCGATATCCTTGACCAGCGCGGTGAGCGTGGACGCAACCTTGGAGGCCTCCATGGGGTCGAGCCGCCTCCGCGAATCGTCCAATCCCATGATGGTTGTCGCGAACGGGCACATGGGCGCCGCCTCATCCCAGTCTTTGGCCCGCAGTTCGACGTCGCGCAGCTCGTGATCGAGGAGATTGCGGAACAGCAGACAGTCGATGCGGCCGTCCTGCGAGAGGGCGTCGAAGGCCAGCGAATCGAGGCGCGTCAGCCAATCGGAGTAGAACCGGCGCATCCGCTCGCGGCGCTCGGGCCAGGAGTCGATCAAGGAGAAACGGCTGGAGACGCCCGGGGCGCCGCCACCTTCCCCGCGAGCCCCCCCGAACCCGCCGCCGCCCAAGCCCAGCCGCCCGAACCCGCCGCCTTCAGAGAACAAGCGCTGCAGGCTGATCCGGTCGGCCACGTAGCGCTCGATGAGCGGCGCTATCTCACTCTGCGTCAACTCCAGCTCGCCCGATTCCGGCGCCGGCTGCAGCTTCATCATGTGCGCCGCCGGCGGCGCGGCGGGGGCTTTCTTCGATTGCGCCGCGATCGGCGCCCAGGGGACGAGCGCGAAAAAAAACAATGAGACGATCATGCAAAAGCGCTTCACGGTGGTGTTCACTTTCGAACCTCCCGAGGCGGCGGACTGAAGCGGCTGTGCCGGCCATAGGCGGCCGCGGGCCTGCGACGCAGCCCCAACCCGCGTGCGCCGCGTACGCTATCACAGTTCCGCCCTGGTGTGTAAGCGTGCTCATGGAAGCCGCCCGTGGTGAATTGCCCTCGGCGCCTGGCCCCAGTGCTGTGTCTCTGAAATAAGTCTACAACGATGAAGGCGGAAGGCAGAAGGCGGAGTGCGCCGGGATAAACCGGCACTGAGTAGCGAATGAAAGAGTCGTACAGGGAAGGATTAGCCAACCAACCTGACCCCGAGTCATGCCACGGCGGTCGCGAGGCCGCAGTGCGAAGCGTTGGCCGG
>Ga0315282_10009452_pt1 | contig 15500 bp, 12 predicted proteins | sample YL17G07_20_MG_FD_203693 | JGI IMG/M metagenome (GOLD analysis project Ga0315282, IMG submission 203693) | Sediment microbial communities from Yellowstone Lake, YNP, Wyoming, USA - YL17G07_20 | ecosystem: Environmental > Aquatic > Freshwater > Lake > Sediment | place: USA: Wyoming | collected... | reverse complement strand
CGAGCCGCGCAGGAGGCCATAGCATTCACCCCTGAGGACCTTGACCTGGGCGTCGATGATATTTTTAGGGATGTAAAATTTATCCAGGACGCGGGTGAAGATTTCGATCGATGTTTCGAACTCCTCGGGGATGACGTCGTCGGCGCCCAGGCCGAACAGCTCGTCGATCTCGGTGGCGTACCGCGTCCGGACGATGAGAAAGACGCTCCGGTTCATGTCCTTCGCCGCCCGGACCGCCCGGCGGGTTATGGCCGGGTCGGAAATGGCGATGACCATTCCCCGGGCGCGGTCGATCCCCGCTTCCTTGAGGATCGTCCGGCTCGATACGTCGCCGAATATAATGGGCTCCCCCTCCTCGGCCGCCCGTTTCACGGTCTCCGGGTTGAGCTCGAGGATCAGGTAGGGGATTCCCGCCTCCTTGAGCACATGGGCCAGGTTCCGGCCGTTGAGGCCATAGCCGGCTACGATCACATGGTCTTGGAGCTTTCCCGCGGCCTCCCTGCCGGTTTCGGGGGCCCGGGCCTTCCATTTGAATGTCCGCTCCGTCCGGACCGCCAGGGCCGGTGAGACCTGGATGAGGAAAGGCGTGGCCAGGAGGGTCAGAATGGAGGAGGCCAGGAAGATCTGAAAGATATCGTCCGGAAGCAGGCCGCTGGCTCGGCCGACGCCCGCCAGGACAAAGGAGAACTCCCCGATTTGGGCCAGGGCCAGGCCCGTGACCAGAGCGATTCGAGGGCTGTACCCGAGGAGCCGAACAGTCAGAATGACAATGGCCGCTTTTAATATCAGTATCGAGACCAGGATCGCAGCAATGATGAGCCTGGACTGCCACACGATGAAGGTGTTGAGCAGCATTCCGATGGAGATGAAAAAGAGGCTGTTGAACACGTCTTTAAAGGGCAGGATGTCGGAAACGACCTGGTGGCTGTATCTGGATTCGGAAATGATCACTCCGGCCAGAAATGCGCCCAGGGCCAGGGACAGGCCGAGCGATGAGGTCAGCCAGGCCATGCCCAAGCAGACGACCAGCGAGGTGATCAGAAAAACTTCCCGGATCCGAGTCCCGACGATCAGGTGAAGGAGGCGGGGCATGAGGAAGCGGGCGACAATGAATACCGCGGCTATGGCCGCGCCGCCTATCAGGAAGCGGGTCAGGATGGCCGCCGGCGAGGCGGCCTGGATGCCGGACAGGATGGGGACGAGGGCGATCATGGGCACGATGGCCATGTCCTGAAAGATCAGGATGCCGAGCGACAGCTGACCCTGGGGAGCGTCCGTCTCGCCGCGGCCGGCCAGGATGTTGAGGACGACGGCCGTGCTGCTCAGCGACACGAGGAAGCCGAAAAAGACCGCCTCCTTGAGGGGTTCTTTGAGGAGAACCAGGATGAGAACCACTCCCGATATCGTCAGCAGGACCTGAAGCCCGCCCCCCAGCCAGAAATTCCGCTGGATCCGCTTCAGCCCGTCCAGGGTAAATTCGAGGCCGATCATAAACAGGAGCATGACCACGCCGATTTCGGCCAGGACGGCGATGGTGTCCGTGTCCTTCACCAAGGCTAAGCCGCCGGGGCCGATCAGGATGCCGGTCAGGAGGAAACCCACAACGGCCGGGAGTTTGATTTTATGGGAAACGGTGATGATCAGGACGGCGGCCGCCAGGAGGATGACCAATTGCTGGAGAACCGCGAAATCCATGGATTCGGCAACTCTTCTCTTTGAGCTTATAGCATGGACACTCAAACGGGTCAATGCGGCAAAGCACTGATATTACGGACGGTTATCTTTGCCTCGAGGCCCGTCCATGACCAGAAGGTGGATGCGGTTTTATGCCGGTGCAGCAGCGATCATCGATTGATGATATGCCAGATCTGACCGGGGATAAAATATCTGTAGGCGCGTGGCATCTGCCGAGCCATTCTTAGATGGATATTTTGACGGGCAAAAAACCCCATTTAAGAGAAATTGCAATCAATAGGATTTTGGTATCTATAGGTATATCAATAAGATATCGTGGTCTGACCCCTTTGCCGGTCAATTAGGTTTTTTTCTTATCCGCGTACCACACTCCGGCGGACATGTATTCCTTGGGGGAGAATTCCTGGATCCAGACGCGGATGGACTCCAGGGGCGCGCCTATAGAAGTGTGCACGGCCTGGGTGACGGCGGTCAACAGGGCCTTTTTCTGTTCATCCGTCCGGCCTTCCAGAAGATGGATTTCGATGAGGGGCATGGGAGCGCTCCTTTCCGGGATTTGCCGAAGAGATTATACCATCGACTCAATAGGGCGGGTGGGCAAATACATTATCCGGCCCGTCCTCTCCCTGGAGCGGCCTTTTGTTTCCCGACGATAGTTGGAGGGGATAATCCGGGCGAAAACGCGCCCTCGGCCTAGATCATGGGGCTGTGGTTGGACCCGCCGTCGCCGTGGGTATAGAGCCAGTTGAGAATTTCGGAGATGCGGCCGGTGGCCAGGCCGATACAGGTGTCGGCGGCGCCATAGTAGATGTTCAATGTATCACCGTCGTCGCCGATCGTATGGCCGCAGGGAAACACCACACCGGCCACGTCACCCTGCCGTTCGTAGGCTTCGCGCGGACCGAGCACCCATTCATTACTGCGCTTCAGGCAGCGGCGCGGATCATCCAGGTCAAGGAGCGCGATTCCCAATCGGTACAGGGACCCCGAGGCGGTCACTCGAACGCCGTGGTAGAGCATCAGCCAGCCGCGCTTGGTTTCAATCAGCGGCGTGGCCAGGCCGATCCTGTTGGCGTCCCACCACGCGCCGCGTCGGGCCGCCAGCACGAGCTGGTGCTTGCCCCAATGATACAGGTCGGGCGACTCCGCCACCCAGATGTCAGCAGCGCCGCGTCCGGTGACCGGCCGGTGAATCAAAAGCCAGCAATCCCGATAGCGCCGGGGCAGGAGGGCCGCGTCCTTGTCATCCGGCGGCATGATCAGGCGGAGTCGCTCAAAGCTGTGGAAGTCCTCAGTCAGCGCCATGGAAACCGCCGGCCCGGTCTGCGAGTAGGCGGTATAGGTGATGGCGTACTTTCCTCTCTCCTCGAGCCAGACGATCCGCGCATCCTCAACGCCCCACACTTCTTCCGGGTTGTTGTCCGGCTCGGGGGCCAGCGTCGGTTCCGGGTCAATTTTCCAATGATCCACTCCGTTGGCGGAGCGTGCCGCCCACAGGCTCGAAATCCCCCGCCGGTCTTCGACGCGGCAGAGCAGCAGCGTCGTGCCGTCCTTGAGCCGGACGGCGCCCGGGTTGAACACCGCATTGACGGTGTGGGGCCAGTCCGCGGCGGTCAGCAGCGGGTTGTTCGGGTTCCGGGTGAAGAGCATATGGGTCGGGGGGGGACTGTCCGTCATGTGCTTCCATCCTCATTCATGGTGGCCACGACGCGCATGGTCAGCAGCGAGCAGATCAGGGCTAGCGTCGACTCCGCCCCTTCGTTGGCATTGACGCCTTCCGGGTTCAGCCCGTCGTGGCACCCCCCGGTGGCGTAGTCGTACAGCGGCAATCCCAGGTCATTCCTGCCCAGGAACCATTCAAAGGCACGCGCCATCCAATCCCGCCAGCGCCGCTCGCCGGTCATGCGGTAGGCCCGAAAACAGGCCTCAATCGTGCTCTGAGCTTCAACCGGCTGCTGGTCGAACCGGGCGCGGTCAGCGGCCCGGCGCCAGCCGACATGCGCGATCGGCACGAAATGTCCTGCCGGCGCGGTTTGAACCTGAACCAGCCAGTCCAGCGATTTCAACCCGGCCTCGGCCATCTCCTTATTCTCCATCTCCGAGGAGGCGCGCAATAAGGCCTGGCTCAGCCGGGCATTCTCATAGGCCAAGGATTGCTCGAACCAGGGCCATTCCTCATGGGCATTGGCCTTATACAGCTGCAGCAGCCGGGCGGCCAGGGAGTCGCGGAGGCGCCGCGCTTCGCTGGCGCCGGGGAACCGCTTAATGAAGGAACAGATTCCCAAAAGCGAGAAGGCCCAAGCCCTCGGGCTGAAAAAAGTTTCAAGCGCGGGCAACCCGGCCTCAAACAGGTTCATGGCCAGGGCCACGATCCCATCATCCTTCGACGCGCCGACTACCGAGCCCAGGGCCCAAAGCGCACGGCCGTGGGCGTCCTCAGACCCGGCCGGCTCAACCCAGCGCCGGTCGTATCCGAGATAATTGCGGAACCGGCCGTTTTCGCGGTTCAAGGCATAGTCGAGGAAGGCAAGATAGCGCGTCGCCAGGCGACGCAACGCTTCGCTGTCCTGATCGACCTGCTGGGCGCGCAGCACGGCGATCAGAGCCCGGGCATTGTCGTCGGTGGTATATCCCTCGGCGAGGTTTGGCACGGTCCTTCGGGCGTGCTGCAGGATGCCGGTGTCGTCAGTGAGCGTCAGCAAGTGGTTGAGGTTCAGCTCCGGCAACTCGATATCCAAGGTGTCGGTTCTGCAGGCCAGGCTGGGTTGGGTATGGGAGATGAGCCGCTCCTGTGAGGCCCGCTCAAATGTTTGGAGGTACTGTCGGGCCACCTCTTTCCAGACCATCATTCGCCCGAAGGCATAGGCGCGTTTGCGCATGGCATGGCGCTCGGCTTCATTCTCCAGCAGCTCGAGGGAGGCCTCCGCCAGGGCTGCCGCGTCCCGGAAGGGCACCAATCGACCCCGTCCCTTGTCGAGCAATTCCTCAGCGTACCAGTAGGGCGTGGAAATGACAGCCTTGCCCGTGCCCAGCGCGTAGGCCAGCGTGCCCGACACCGACTGCTCTGGGGCCAGGTAGGGAGTCACATAAAGGTCGGCGGCCCCCAGGAAACGGCACAACTCATCGATGTCCACAAACCGGTTGTGAAAGACGACGTGATCGGCGACTCCTGTATCGCGTGCCAGGCGTTGGAGCCATAGCCGGTACTCCTCCCCCTTCTCACGCTTCACGTTTGGGTGAGTCACTCCGAGCACCAGGTACACCACGTCCGGGAAGCGACGGATAATGCCGGGCAGGGCTTTGATCATGAACTCAATGCCCTTGTTCGGCGACAACAGGCCGAAGGTGAGAATCACCCGCCGGCCCTCAACTCCGAACAAGTCCTTGTAATAGTTCGGATCCACAAAGGCCATGTCCGGTATGCCGTGGTGAATCAGTTCGATCCTATCCGCGGGCACGGCGTAGATCTCCTGCAGAAAGGCCGCCGACCGCTGGCTCATCACGACGATGCGTTCCGAAAGGCAGCACAGCTCGGTCAGCACCTGCTTCTGCGCCTCGTTCGGCTGCTTGAGCACAGTGTGCAGCGTGGTGACGATCGGCATCCGCAGCTTGCGCGCCGCGACCAGGAGGTGACTGCCCGCCGGCCCGCCGAAAATACCGTATTCGTGCTGAATGGAGACAAGATCGACCTGCCCCATGTTCAGGAACTCGGCCAGCTGCCTATACTGATCCACGTCGTTCTGGGCGACTTCAAACCGCACCCGGTCGGGGTAAGAGTATCCCTCGGGCGTGTCATTCATCGCCGCGGCCACGCAGTTGGTATCCAAGACCTCCCGGGCAAACGACTCGCACAAGTCAGCGGTGAACGTCGCAATGCCGCACCGCCTGGGAACGTAGTTCCCGACGAAGGCAATCTTCTGAAAAGAGGGCTTGTCCGCTTTCATCCGGTTATCCTTCGCACCACCGAGGGGATGAGTATTTCGTTTTTTCCTTATTTTAATTTTCCTTTAACGCTATTATGACCTTTTTCCCTTCAATTTGCCACTGGAAAGTCAGATGGCACGTCCGAAAAGCCCCTGGGCCAGACTCCCCTTCCTTCTTGGTGAAGAATGGAAACCGCCTCTGCCTCTCAACTCCGAGCCAGGATCCCCGGTCACGCGGCCGGGGTCTTCGATGTCTTCATTCAACGGGGGGTGAAATCGTTTGAGGAAAACAAGAATAAGAAGAGAGCAGCCTTTTCGACCCAATTAGGATAGCAGCAGGAAATATGCCAGGGGCAGGGCATATTCCAGGGAGAAAAAGGCATCAGAACGCTTTCCGGTTTGAATGAAGTAAAGATTATTTACAGTCTTGAAAGAAGGCCTGGAGAGCGGGGATACCTCCGCTTCAAGGGTCGCTTTGCTGCTTTTGAGTTATGGTATAATATTAGCAAATCAGTACAATTCCATATGAGGAAGGTGAAATCATGATGGATCAAGTCGACGACACCAACCGGCGTAAGATCGCCCTGCTTATCGACGGGGACAACGCCCAGCCTTCCCTGGTCGGGCATATCCTCAGCGAGGCGGCCAAGCACGGTTCAGTTACCGTTCGCCGCATCTACGGTGACTGGACCACTTCCAACATGTCGGGCTGGAAGAATACGCTCAACAACTATGCCATCCAGCCCATCCAGCAGTTCCGCTACACCATCGGCAAGAACGCCACCGACAGCGCCATGATCATCGACGCCATGGACATCCTCCACAGCAGATTGGCCGAGGGGTTCTGCCTCGTCTCCAGCGACAGCGACTATACCCGCCTGGCCACCCGCATCCGGGAGATGGGCGTGTTCGTCATGGGCATCGGCAAGCAGAAAACGCCCAAGGCCTTCGTCAACGCCTGCAACTTGTTCATCTACACCGAGAACCTTGTTCCCCGCGAGACGTCCGGCCAGGCGCACCGCGAAAACCAGCGCGGCGAGCATAGGGAGCGGAAGCCCAAGGAGCTCGACCCGGTGCCCCTGCTGCGCGGCGCCTACGAGATGGCCGAGCAGGAAGACGGCTGGGCCAACCTGGGCACCATCGGCTTCTATCTCCGCGAGGTGGACCCCGGGTTTGACCCTCGGACCTATGGGTTCAAACAGCTTTCTCAGCTCATCAAGTCCCAAGCCGAGCTGTTCGAGATGCGAACCCTGGAAGAGAGCGGGCAGAACAGCATTTATATCCGGATCAAAGAAAAAGAATAGTCCTTGGACAAGATCGGGAAGTACACGATCCAGGAAACCCTGGGCCAGGGGAGCATGGGCCTTGTGTATAGGGCCCTGGATCCGGACATCGACCGCACGGTGGCCGTCAAGGTCGTCAATTTCGGCGCCGCCGGACAGAGCCAGGACGAGGAAAACCTCCGGCTGCGGTTCCTGCAGGAGGCTAAAGCGGCCGGCCGGCTGTCCCACCCGAACATCGTCGCCATTTATGACACCGGACGGGAGAACAACAATCTGTACATTGTGATGCAGTACATCGAGGGCAAAAACCTCCAGCAGCTTTTATCCGCGGGGAGGACGTTCACTCCCCTGGAAACCCTGAACATCATCATGCCCATATGCCGGGCCCTGGATTATGCCCATCAGAACGGCGTCATCCATCGGGACATCAAACCGGCCAATATCATTCTGGACCGGAAGGGCCATCCCTACCTGACCGACTTCGGAGTGGCTAAGCTGGCCCAAGCCAACCTGACCCGCTCCGGGCTGGTCTTCGGCACGCCCGGCTACATCTCTCCGGAGCAATTTATGGGGGAGAAAATCGACGGCCGCTCCGACCTTTTCTCCCTGGGGGTGCTCCTGTATGTCTTGCTGACGGGGGCGGAACCCTTCGCCCAAAGAGGGATGGAACTCACCACGATCATGAAAAAGATACTGACCGCGGTCCCCGACCCTCCCTCCCAGGTCAAGGCCGATGTTCCCCGCGGCTTCGACGTGATCCTCAACAAAGCCCTGGCCAAGAGGCCGGAGAAAAGATACCAAACCGGCCAGGAAATGGCCATGGCCCTGGAGACGGTGTTCGAGGAGGCCTGCAGCACGCTGCTCGTTCGGCTGGACGACCGGCTCAAACCCTCGGCCCGGCCCAGGCCTGACGGCCGGAAATTCTTAACGGCTGCTTCCTTTATCACCATCATTATTTTGACGGCGGTGGCCGCTTTCATGTTCCTGCCTAAATTGTTCAAGGTCCAGGCGACCCTTCCCCGGCCCGAAGGGGAGACAGCGGAAGTTCAAAACCGTCCAGGCCAGACTGCCGCTAAACGGCTGGAAGCGCCCGAAAGCGCCGGGCCAGCCGGCGCCTCTGCCTCGTCCGCTCAGGTTGCCGGCCCCTCTCAGGATAATCCGGCCAAGGCGCCCCAGCCGGCCAAGCTCCAAAGCAGCTCAGAATTAAGCCAGGCCCAGATGAAAGAGAAACTGCAGAAGCAGGCCGAGCTGGGGAAAAAAGTTGCTGCCGGAGCGGGCCTTTACAGCCGGGGCGATTTCGCCGGCTGCTTGAAGGTCATGGAGGAAGTCTTGAGCGCTGACGAACAGAACAGCGAGGCGCGGCGGTACCGGTACCTGGCCTCGACCGCCCTGGCCCGGCAAGATATCCTGAACCTCCTGGAAAGACAGCGCCTGGCCGAAGAGGAGAAGGACCTTCCCTCCCTCCTTCAGGACTTCGGCCCGGCCGAGCTGGTCCGTCAAAAAAGAGATGAGACTTTGCTGCTTTTTAATTACTACGATCAGATTCTGTCCGTTCATTCCAACATTTCCCTGACTTGGCCGGCGGCCGGGAGGGCGGAAGTCCGCTTCGGCCGCCTGCTGACGGCTGTTTACAAGAAGACCGGCGAGCGCAAGGTCCTGGCCGATTCCGTGCAGGTCTGGTCCCTGGAAAAGAAGGGACAGGAATGGAAGGTCACCCAGGTCCGGGGCCAATGACCCCCGGGGCCGCCATGATTTATTCGTAAGGAGAGCCTCATGAAGAAAAACATCATTTTCATCCTGGTCCTATGCGTGGCCGGCCTGGCCGCCTCGTCCTGCATTGTGGCCGTGGTGGACATTTCCGACCCGGGACGTTTCCCCGGCCGGGGGGAGTTCCGCCGGACCCTGCCTTTCCAGGCCGGAGGAACGGTCCTGCTGGAAAGCTCCGGGGGGGACATTGAAATCTACGGCTGGGACCGGAGCGAGGTGGAGGTTGTGGCCCGGAACGCGGGCTCGCTGCAGCCGGGCTTCTATTGGTTCGGGTTCCCCGGCTGGAACGAAGCTCGGTCCAGGGTTTCGGTGGACCGCTTTGATGACCTGATCAAGATCAAGACGCGGGCCGAGGAGGGGAGTGACAAGGGCCTGGATTTTCTGCTCAACGTACCGGTGTCCGTCAACCTCAACCCCATTCACTGCCGGGAGGGCCATATCCTCTTGTCCGGCGTTTACGGCAAAGCGGTCCTCGACCTGCGGAAGGGCGATGTCCGGGTGGAGAATTTCTCGGGTTCGCTCGACGCCTCGCTGGGCCGGGGCAACGCGGAAGTGGAGGTCCTCGACCTGCACAAGGGGGATGAGGTCAGGATCATTTCCACGGCGGGCGATATCGTCCTTTACCTGGAAAAAAACGCCGGCGCCCGGGTCGAGGCCAGCTCGTCCCTGGGCCGGGTGGAATGCGATTTCGACCTTGGCCAGAAGCCGTCCGACCAAAAAATCAAAGGGCAGATGGGAGACGGCAAGGCGCTCGTCTCCCTGGCCGCCGTCCAGGGCCGTATTTCCATCAAAAGGATCCAGGAATAAGATCTTAAGCGGTGCCACCCGACAGCGGGGCCGGCCTTTGGCGGGAAGGAGAGTCAGCCATGGATGAAAAACGGAGTGTCCTGGCCATCAGCCTGGCCCTGCTGGCGGTGATCGCTTTGGCCCTCGGCGTCTATCTGCTCTTTTTCCGTGTCAAGCCGGTGGAGGACCTGAAGAGCGGGACGACCCCGGCCAAAGCGGGAACCGTCGGGACCGAGACGGCGGGCGCCATACCCGTCTTCCCCCCCACCCCGCTCAACGACAGCGACGACTTGATACGCAAACTGACCAAGGAGCTGTCTTCCGACCCCCGGCTCGACTCCTGGCTGCAAACCAAGGACATTATTCGCAAGTTCACCGCCGCGGTGGACGCCATTGCCGAGGGCCGTAGCCCGGAGAAACAAATCGACTTTTTTGTCCCCCAGGGAAAATTCCAGGTCCTGAAGAAGGGCGGCCGTGAGATTATCAACCCGGTCTCCTATGAACGCTACAACCCGGCCGCCGAGGCTTTCGTCTCTTTCAACGCTCGCGATTGCGTCCGTTTCTATAGAGGCCTGAAGAACCTTATCCAGGAAGCTTACCGGGAGCTGGGCTATCCCGGCCGAGATTTCGACTTGACTCTCCGCAGAGCTTTGATCGAGTTGCTGGAGACGCCCGTCGTGGAAGGCGATATTCTGGTGGAGAGGAAGGTCAAGACCTACGTGTTTGCCGACCCGAAGCTTGAAGGCTTGAGCGAGGCGCAAAAGCATTTTCTGCGCCTGGGGCCGCTGAATGTATCCGCCATCCAGCTCAAGCTCCGCGAGATGGCCCTGGCCCTGGGCGTTCCGGCCGAGGACCTGCCCGGCCGACCTCTCCGCTGACGTCATCGAGCTCCCCCTTGATTTCCAAGGGGGTCGTCCCAGCCAAACGGGTCTTCCCGGTCAAAGTCCGGGACAAGATGCTCCTCCGCCCCGTAGGCCTCGGCCTGGGCGAAAATCGTTTCGAACCCCAATTCCTGAGCCTTGTCCAACACCAGCCTGTATTCTCCCGGCGGGAGAGGCCGGCGGAGGTCCTCCGGCGGCTTAAAGACGGGATGGTATTGTCCCATCAGGCTGAGGCAGACCGATGGGGAGAGGTGCTCTCGAACCCAATTCAGGATATGGATCGAATCCCGGTGCCGGCCCGGCAGCACCAGGTGCCGGATAATCAAACCTTCCCGGGCGGTCCCCGTCTCATCAAGGATGAGGGCGGGCCTTTGGCGGTGCATCTCCTCCACGGCCCGGCTGGCCTGGAGGAAATAATCGGGCGCCGCGGCCAGCCGCTGCGACGCTAGGGGGGAGAAGTATTTCAGGTCGGGCAGGTAGATATCGATGATCCCCTCCAGCTCGGCCAGGGTGGAGGCTCTCTCGTAGCCGCTGGAATTCCAGACCAAGGGAAGGGTCAGGCCCTTCCGGTAGGCCAGGCGAAGGCTCCGCAGAATGGGAAGCAGAACATGGCCGGGCGTGACGAAATTGATGTTCAGGGCGCCCCTGGCTTGCAGGTCGAGCATCAGGCCGGCCAGCTCCTCGTCCGTGACCGGCAGGCCTTGGCCCAGCCAGCTCAATTGATAATTCTGGCAGAAAAGACATTTGAGGCTGCAGCCGGAGAAGAAGATGGCGCCCGAGCCGCGGCGCAGGGCTGAGCCGAGCGGTTTATGGCTTGGCCAGTCCTCGCAGCCGCTCAGCACCGGCTCTTCGCCATAATGGAGAAGGCCGCGGGCCAGCCGGGCTTGGACGCCCGCGCCGCAGAAACCCAGCCGGCCGGCGGCCCGGTCGGCCCCGCATTCCCGCGGGCATAGCCGGCAGTCGGCCTCGTGCCGGGCCAAACGCTCCAGGGCTTTTTCGATCGCCTGAAGCTTAGGCTCAATGTCCATCCTATTTTTTTTTGGCCGGACCGGCGATCCGGGAAGCCAGTTCTTGGAGAGAGGGCTGTTGAAGCGCGGCATAATCGGTCAGGTCGGAATGGAGCGGAGTCAGGCTGGCATAGCCGCGGCGGACTGCCTCCAGGTCGCTCTCCCCGTCCCCCACCAGCCTTGCTTTTCCCAGCCCGATCCAATAATAGGCGCGGCGGCGTGGGTCATCGGCCATGATGATCTCCGGTGAGTAGTGTTTCTCTCCCAGCTTGGTCAGGCGGAGTCCTTGGAAGGGCGGGGGCGGGACATTGAGGTTGAGAGTGATCCCTTTCAAAGGCGGGCCGGCCAGCAGGCGCGCGGCCACCTGGCGGGAGATATCGGCCGCCAGGTCGAATGAATAAGCGCCCCGGCTGCCGGGAAGGGCTGAAACAGCCAGCGAAGGAATGCCGAAGTAGGTGGCTTGTACGGCGCCGGCCACGGTCCCCGAGTAGGAGACGTCCTGCCGGCCGAGGTTGGGGCCGTGGTTGATCCCGGAGACGACCAAGTCGGGCCGCCGCGGGAGCAGTTTCTCCACGGCCAGATAGATGCAGTCGGCGGGAGTTCCCTCTACGGCAAAGGCCCTCGGCCCGGCCCGGCGGACGCGCAGCGGGTCGCGGAGGGTCAGGGCCAGGGAGGTCGCGCTCTTTTCCCTGTCGGGCGCGACGAGGTAGGCCTGGCCCAGGTCCTGGAGGCTGCGGAAAAGGACGATGACCCCCTCCGCCTCGTAGCCGTCGTCGTTGGTGACGAGGATGAGTTTTGATCTCATGTCCGGATCATGATCAGGAGCATTTTGAACCGGGAGGCGGCTCGGAGGGCGTGCGGCTTATGGGCGGGCATGATGATCATCTCGCCGCTGCGGACCGCCTGGCTCCGGCCGGCGATGGCCACCTCGGCCCGGCCGTCCAAAATGACGGCCATAGCGTCAAAGGGGGCGGTGTGCTCGCTGAGCTCCTGGCCCTGGTCGAAAGCGAACACGGTGACCGTGCCCGTCTTCCGGTTGATGATTGTTCGGCTGACGACGGCGCCCGCTTGGTATTGGACCAGGCCGGCCAGGGCCAGGCTGCGGGCCAGCAGGTCCTCGGCCGAGTCCTGTTTCTTGATATCGTTCATGGTAAAAAAAATGATCGGGACGGGCGGATTCGAACCGCCGACCCCACGCACCCCAAGCGTGTGCGCTACCAGACTGCGCCACGTCCCGAACAAAGAAGTCCTGATTTTACTTTTTTTTAGATTTCTTGTCCAGGAGGTTCAGCAGTTCCTGGAGTTCATCGCGGACCTGGAGGAGCGCCTTCTTCATCTGGTCGGGATGGAGGGAGGACGGAGTCCGCAGGCCGAATTCTTCCTCGATCGTGCGCTTGGCCCCGGCCAGGGTGTAGCCCTTTTTCTCCAGCAGGACTTTGAGCCTCTGGATGATCTCCAGGTCTTTCTGGCGGAAAATCTTTTTGCCCGAGCCGGTGAAGCCGGGCCGCAGAAAGGGAAATTCCTTCTCCCAGGCGTCAACGGTCTTGGCCTCCACCTGGGCCAGGCGGCTGACGTCCTCCTGACTGTAGATGAGTTTTTCCGGCGTTTTGGATTCAGCCATGAAAAAGACCCGCTCGGCTCCGCTTCTCCGGAGTCCGGTCTGAATTCAGCCTAAAATTAGCATGAGTCTCCGGCCCCGTCAAGGCGAGTGGGGCTCCATGACGAAAAGTGTGGCAAGGAGAAGATCAGGGTCTGGGAAAGGGCTCGGCGCCCGGCCGCGGTTTTTCACGCCGCGGATTCTCCGACCTCTCCGGAGACACTTACCTTTCGCCCCCTTTATTGGCAAAGGGGGCTCTGGGGGTTTAATAAAATTTTGGTTCAAAATTGGAGGTGTCTCCGGCTTATTCTCGGCGGTTGCGCAACTCGCTTCCTGCGGAAGCTCAGACATGCTCACCTGCCGACAAGGATATGTCGGAAGCCGTCGAAACCCGTCGCTTCCGGGCTAAACCGCTCATGGCGCCTCGCTCCTTCCCCAGACTCTCCGTGCTAATAATGGATTACCACACTCTTCGTCATAGAGCTGGCGAATGGGGAAAGAGTGAGAGGCATGAAGGGCTGTGACCAGCGGGACAAAGGGATAGGTCCGTAAAATGATATAATGAGGACCGAGAGAGCGGATGAAACGCCAGACCGAGCATACGCCCCTGGCCGAGAGGATGCGGCCGCACAGCCTGGAGCGATTCTACGGCCAGGAGCACCTCATCGGCCCGGGCAAGATATTGACCGAGCTCATCGAGGCCGGCCGGCTGGTGTCGCTCATCTTCTGGGGCCCGCCCGGCTCGGGCAAGACGACTCTGGCTTCCATGCTGGCCGAGCGGTTCGAGCTGCCCTCGGTGTTCTTCAGCGCCGTGCTGTCCGGGATCAAAGAGGTCAAGTCGGTCATGGCCGAGAGCGAGCAGCAGAGGAAGCTGCTGGGCAAGCCCCTGGTCATCTTCGTCGACGAGATCCACCGCTTCAACAAGGCCCAGCAGGCGGCCTTCCTGCCCTATGTGGAGAGGGGAGACGTCGTCCTCTTCGGCTCGACCACGGAGAACCCTTCCTTCGAGGTCATCGCCCCGCTGCTGTCGCGGATGAAGGTCCTTTGGCTCAAGCCGCTGGATGAGGAAGCTCTGGTCCGGGTCCTGGACGACGCCCTGGCCGACGAAAAAAACGGCCTGGGCGGCGGAGGCTTGGCGCTCGATGACGAGGCTCGCCGGATGATCGTGGACTATGCCAACGGCGACGCTCGCCGGGCGCTCAACACCCTGGAGATCGCGGCCAGCCTGGCCCGCTCCGGCCCGGTGACGGCGGCCGAGGTCCAGGAGGCCCTCCAGCAGCGAACCCTTCTTTACGATAAGTCCGGGGAGGAGCACTTCAACCTCATCTCCGCCCTGCACAAAAGCCTGCGCAACAGCGACGTGGACGCCTCGCTCTACTGGCTGGCCCGCATGATCGCCGCCGGCGAGGACCCTCTCTACATTGCCCGCCGCCTGGTCCGCTTTGCCTCCGAGGACGTGGGGTTGGCCGATGCTCAGGCGCTGGCCGTCACCCTGTGGGCCAAGGAGGCCTACGATTTTCTGGGCTCGCCCGAGGGCGAGCTGGCCCTGGCCGAGGCGGTGGTCTATCTGGCCGCCGCGGCCAAGAGCAACCGGGTCTATGCCGCCTTCGGCCTGGCCAGGGATGATGTGGAGAAAAGCCCCTTCGAGCCCGTCCCCCTCCACATCCGCAACCCGGTCACTCAATTGATGAAAGACTTCGACTACGGCAAGGACTATGCCTACGCCCACGATTTCGCCGAAGCCACCACGGACATGGAGACCATGCCGGAGCGCCTTCGCGGCCGGCGCTACTATGTCCCCAGCGCCATGGGCCGCGAGGCGGACGTCAAGAAGCGGCTGGAGTGGTGGGCGGAAATGAAGGACAGGATCCGGCGGGAGAAGGCGGAAAAGAAGGACGGGTCTTAAAGAATCAGCCTGGAGGAGGCAGTTATGAATCGATTTATTCCAATTCTCGTGGCGGCCCTGGTCATTATTTCCATGTCCTGTTCAGGGGATGACCAGGCTTGGCGGAAAGCTCGAGGGGAAGACACGGTCCAGTCCTATGCGGCCTACCACAAGGCTTATCCGGAAGGGAAGCACATTTCCGAGGCTGCTCAAAGAACGGAATACCTCGGTCAAAAAGAAATTGTAGACAGGATTTTTAAGAATCTGGAGAGCACCTATGAGGCCATCTTCAAGTTGAACGACATTCCCTATACAATTCAAGAAAAAATCGCCGAGCCCCAGGAGGAACCCTCGGCTGCTCCTTCACCGGCCGCGGCGTTTAATATTCCCCCTCCTCTTCCGCCACCGCCTCCTCCGCCCACGGCCAAGGGCGCCAAGCCCATCTCCGTCAAGCGTCAGAAGGCGATTGGAATCCCCGGCTTCGTTCTGACCGCGGGCCCGAACGGCACCTATCGGATTTATAAAAATCAGCTGGACCCCCTCCAGCTGGAGGGGAAGCTAAAGGAAATCTATGAAGCGAAGCTGGACAAGACGATTTTTTTTCGCTTCTTGAGGCCGGTTAAAAACTATGAAGAAGTTATTGATTTAGTCGTTTTATTGAAGAGAGCTGGCGTGG
>Ga0315282_10009451_pt1 | contig 15501 bp, 12 predicted proteins | sample YL17G07_20_MG_FD_203693 | JGI IMG/M metagenome (GOLD analysis project Ga0315282, IMG submission 203693) | Sediment microbial communities from Yellowstone Lake, YNP, Wyoming, USA - YL17G07_20 | ecosystem: Environmental > Aquatic > Freshwater > Lake > Sediment | place: USA: Wyoming | collected... | reverse complement strand
GACCAAAAAATAATAAAGCAATTACGCCTCCTATCACTGCACCTGGGATCCCCAGCCCTCCATTCCAAATCGCAAGAGCATCCAACGGATGGGTCAGATAATAATAAGTGGTCAATCCCTGTGCTTCTGCAGACGGCGAAGGGGTGAGAATATGCCAAAGCCGGGCGCCAAGAATACCTGCGACTAACATCCAAGCCAGCATATCCCATACCAAATCCCCATTTTGACCACGCCGATTAGCCTCCCGGCGGGCAAGATTGGTGGCTGTGACCACACCGAGCATAATCACAATGCCATAAAAATGAATGGTTAGAGGGCCTATATTAAAGCTGGATAGCATGAGGTAACCTCTCTATTGAATTTGCACATACGACAAACTTTACACCTTACCCGATAGGTTTAGGGATGCACGATGTCATAGAATATGCACCCATCAATTCCTCCGCATAATTGGTTGACTATAATCTGATTTTCCCCTTCGCGCCTTATAAGAAACTAAAATTCAGTATAGGAGTATTTTAAATTGTAAAGTGAAGGGTTTTGATCTAAAATTAATAAAAGTGTGCTGCCAGCCAAGCCATCCAGGAAAAACCACTTGAGTGCATCGGTTTTGGTCGTTGACGATGATGATCTGTTCAGGCGCAGCCTGGCTTTCAGTTTAGAGCAGGCCGGTTTCGAAGCGCGCACGGCTGCTTCGGCAGAGGATGCTATCGCCATGACCACTCAAAAGCGTCCAGATATCGTCCTCTTAGATATTATGCTTCCCGGTATGGATGGGCTGGAAGCCTTGCGGTATTTTCACGATAAGATCGGTGTGCCGGTGATTTTCCTCACCGCCAGAAGACGCCAGGTGGATCAAATTGTCGGGTTGGAGTTAGGCGCCGACGATTATCTCCCCAAGCCATTTGACACAGATATATTGATTGCCCATATTCGAGCAGTCCTTAGAAGAACGAAATCTGCTCAACCTGTTGAACAACGTCCACAAGTTATTCGGGTCGGAGACCTGTCCATCGATCCCTGGTCCAGAATGGTTACCCAGGCAGGCCAACCGGTTGAGCTAACCCCGAAAGAATTTGATTTGCTCTTTGCCCTGGCGGTTGAACCAGAGCGTGTGCTCACCATAGACGAATTGCTGGCGCGCGTCTGGGGTGCAGAATATGACGGCCAGCCCCAGATCGTCTACGTCAATATCCGCTGGCTGCGCCAGAAAATTGAACAGGATCCACGCAATCCAACTCACCTGATTTCAGTTCGGGGAGTTGGATATAAATTGGTTGCTTCGGAGTAAGATGAAGTTTAAGTTAACTTTTCGCGGTCGACTGTTGATCGGGCATATCCTGCCTGTCCTTTTACTGGTTCCAATGGTAGGACTGGGTCTGATTTATCTCCTTGAAACCCGATTAATTCTCCCTACCCTGGCGAATGAAATGATCAATCAGGGAGAATTGGTTGAGCGCTTGACTCAGGACCATCCCGAACTATGGACATCGCCTTCGATTGCCCAAGCTTCACTTGATTCAGTGGAGCTTCGCCAGCCAACCTGTATTGGATTGTTAACCCCAGATCATATCCTTCTAGCAACCAGCCGGCCGGATGAGCACTCCTTGATTGGTAAAGTCATTTCAAATTTGCCCGAAAGCAGCCCTTTGGCAAATCCCTGGTGGTCAATCACTCCAGGAGATTTGCCCGGTGAGCAAATTCTGGGCGTGATTCTCCCGGTAAAACAAGCGGATGGTCAGACTGTAGGGCTGGTCAGAATTTACCGGCCGATTACCGATATCGAACAAAGTTTTGCTACCATGCGCTGGTTAGTTCTGGGGGCGCTGCTGGTAGGATTGTTGATCGCCGGATCCATCTCGGTATTCTCGTCTGAGGCTGCCAAACGGCAGGTAAAGAAAGTCACCGAAGCCATTGCCAGATCACCTCTTGAGGGGCAGGCGCAGCGTTTGCCCGAAAATGGCGACCGCGAATTTTCAGAGCTTGTCCGCGCCTATAACCAGTTGCAGAATCGCAGGCAAGAGTTAGAAAAAACCCGCCAGCAAATGCTGGCTAACGTAATCCACGAGATCGGAAGGCCCTTAGGCAGCCTCCGCACAGCCCTGTATGCCCTTCAGAGCGGGGCTGTCAATGACCGGCCCTTGCGAAGCGACTTGATGAAAGGCATGGCGGAAAGGATCGACCGGATGGGACGCCTGCTGGAAGACCTGGCCTTGATTTATAAGGGTCTGGAACTCCAGGAGTTTCACCTTCAATCCGTTCAAATTAACGAGTGGATGGAATCACTTACACCGGTTTGGGCCGAGTCGGCTCGCCAAAAACAAATTGTCTGGGAAGTGGTTCTACCTGATGACATCCCCGTCATCAAAACTGACCCTGACCGACTAGCCCAGACGCTTAGTAACCTGGTGAACAATGCTTTCAAATTCACGCCCGCTGGTGGGAAGGTAACCCTGTCAGCCTGTTTAGAAGAAACAACGCTTCAATTTCTGGTTAATGATACAGGTATCGGTATCCCTGCTGAGGATCAGCGTTATTTGTTTGTTCCTTTTTACCGTAGTGCCCAACCCTCCTGGAAAGCTCCTGGCCTGGGACTAGGTCTGTCGATCGCAAAATCGATTATTGAATCATTGGGGGGAAATATTTCTTTGGACAGCACCCCTGGCAAGGGCAGCACTTTTACGATCACCCTCCCCATAAAGTAATTCCTATTGTTTTTGGGAACCGGTTTTTGTAGATTCTTTAATGCCGGTGATTGTTTTATTTAAGGCGCAATCTCGGATTAATTGTTATCCTCACTATCAGTAAAGTGAGGAAGCATGGCAAGCGTTACCCATGATATTCCTTCATTTGAGTTTTTTCTTTTTATTATCGTGCTTTTGTGGGGCAGCTTTGGCTTACAAGCTTATATCCACAAGAGCGACCTGACATCGGAGGATGTCAGAGGCGTCCTCCAATGGGTTGCCAAAGGATTAATTGGATTAGTTATTTTGGCTGTCTTACTGCAGATCATGGCTTTGGTCGTCAAATAAAAGCTGAGGAATTTATTTTATGAAACCCTTAATCAACCAGCCAGTTCTCCTACCCGCTGAAGTGGAAAACCTGGGAAATCAACCATTACGTGGACTTTCTCAAAACGAAGTTCAAGAACTCCTTCAACAATACGGGACCAATTCAATACCTGAACAAAAAACTCATTCCTGGCTGGTCTTCCTCAAAAAAATGTGGGCGCCGGTACCCTGGATGTTGGAAGCCAGCGTAGTTCTTGAGCTCATCCTGGGTAAATATATCGAAGCCGGCATCATTGGGGCGCTGGTGGTATTCAACGCCTTGATGAGTAGGTTTCAAGAAAACCGCGCCCAGAATGCACTGGCCCTGCTCAGGCAGCGCCTGACAGTGACCAGCCGGGTGCTGCGTGATGGAAAGTGGCAGACGATTCCTGGCTCCGAATTGGTGCCGGGGGATATTGTGTACTTGCGAATGGGCGATTTGGTTCCGGCGGACGTCGACCTGATTTCAGGCCAGGTATTGTTAGATCAATCGACCCTGACCGGGGAGTCGCTGCCGGTCGATGCTGAAAAGGGCGCGGCTGCTTATGCAGGCACGATCGTAGTGCGAGGGGAAGCGACCTCAAGGGTGACCAAAACCGGTGTCCACACCCGTTTTGGAAAAACAGCAGAATTGGTCCGCCAGGCCAAAACTACCGGTCAATTGGAGCGGATTGTATTTTCAATTGCTAAAAACCTGGTCATTCTGGATGTAATACTGGTTGGAATCGTTTTGATCTATGCGGTTGTTTCCGGATTGCCAATGAGTGACTTGCTTCCATTTGCCTTGATCCTTTTAGTCGCCTCAGTTCCGGTCGCTTTGCCAGCCACCTTCACCGTCGCAACCGCCCTGGGCGCATTGGACCTGGCGAAAAACGGCGTCCTGGTTACCCGCTTGAGCGCCATCGAAGAAGCGGCCTCTATGCAAGTGTTGTGCACGGATAAAACCGGCACCCTCACCGAAAACAAATTGAAAGTAGCCGAAATTATCGGTTTTCCACCTTATACGCCAGCAGAGGTACTTCGCCTGGCAGTCATGGCCAGCGATGAAGCCACCCAAGATCCCCTAGATAAGGCTATCCTGGAGAAGGCCCAACAAGAAAAAATTGATATTCGTATCAATGACACTCGCCAACGATTTATCCCATTCGAACCGGCCACAAAACGGTCGGAAGCCATATTTATCGAAAACGACCAAACATTGCGGATCCTGAAAGGAGCTCCTCAGGTTATCAGTACTTTCGACCCGAAACTGAATGGAAAATTCACGAATGAGGTTGAATCCTTAGCTTCTCAGGGTTTACGGGTGTTGATGATTGCATCAGGGTTGGACGGTTCAGTCCGCATCGCAGGTTTGGTTGCTTTTCAGGATCCACCCCGATCCGATTCTGCAAGCTTGATCTCCCGCTTAAAAGAATTGGGCATCCGGGTGGTCATGATCACCGGGGATGGGTTACTTACTGCGCAAGCCATTGCTGCAAAAATCGGGATTGGCAACCGCGCTTGCCCGGGAGAATCCCTGAACGGACCCGATTGGAAGGATGGCAATAACTGCGAGGTTTACGCCGAAGTCCTTCCGGAGGAGAAATATAAGCTTGTCCAGAAATATCAACAAGCTGGCCTGATCGTTGGCATGACCGGAGATGGCGTGAATGACGCGCCTGCCCTGAAACAAGCCGAGGTAGGGGTGGCAGTCTCGAGTGCCACGGACGTCGCCAAGGCAGCCGCCAGTCTGGTGCTCACCTCACCTGGCTTAAGCAACCTGGTGGCAGCCATCGAAACCAGCCGGCGAATTTACCAGCGCATGCTTACCTATACCTTTAACAAAATCATCAAGACCATCGAAATTGCGTTTTTCCTGAGTTTTGGCCTGATCTTCACCCACACATTTGTCACCACCCCGCTCTTGATGGTGCTGCTTCTGTTTACCAATGATTTTGTGACCATGTCGATTTCCACCGACCGGGTAAAACCATCTCAGATGCCGAATCAATGGAGAGTGAGCTCGATTGTAATCGGATCAGTATTTGTCGCCCTCCTAATTCTGGTCCTGTCCTTTGGCATTTTCTGGTATGCATATACCGTATTACAGCTTCCTTTAACGAATTTACAGACCCTGTTGTTCGTTATGTTAGTCTACAGCGGGCAAGGCACGATCTACCTGGTCCGGGAAAGGAAGCACTTCTGGCATTCTCGGCCAAGCAAATGGATGCTTATTGGAACAACGGTGGATATTCTGGTGGTGGGTTTGCTGGCCATCCAGGGTATTTTGATGGCGCCGGTCCCACCTGTGTTGGTTGTGGAATTGTTCGGGATAATCAGTGTGTATCTCGTCCTGTTGGATTTTGTCAAAACGCCGATCTTCTCGAAACTAAACCTCAATTGAGGTGTCTGGCGAGCAGAATCGGGATCAATTATTGTCCTGTAGCAACAGGCAATCCCTGTGCCTGCCACTGAGTCAGGCCACCCGTCATACTGGTGACTCTGGTAAAGCCGGCCTTTAATAGAATATCACGACCTTGTGCGCTGCGAATCCCGGTGCGACAGACCACCACCACTTGGCGATCTTTTGGGACTTCGTTCAAGCGGTTGGGTAATTCTCCCAACGGAATGAGGGTAGCTCCGGGGATGTGGAATTGGGCCCATTCAGCCGGCTCACGCACATCCAGGATAAATGCGCCCTGGTCACGCTGTTGGGCAGCCTGTGCTACAGTGATCTCAGCTGGCAAAGGTGCGGCAGCCCGTTGAGATTGTTGAAGAACGATAAAAACTGCCACAGCCAGGATCACAACGACCACGATGAGCCAGCTCCAAACCGGCATGGGTTTATAAGAAGTGTTCTTGCGTTTTTTATTTTTCATGGCTATTTCTTGCGCCTTGGACTTTCATTCATGCCAGGAATGTTTCTAACGTTCTACCTCTTCAGGCAGCTCGTACCATTCTACACGCCGCCCGATCTTCGAACGCACTTTCCAACGCAGTGACTTAGAAGAGGTTTCCATCGTTTGAAGGACCTGCTCAATCCGTTCCTGTACCAACTCAACTTCATCCCCAAGTAAATAATCCAGCAGAAACTGCTTCAATGTGACCAGGTTATCACTCAGCGTGGTGTACAGGCCCCAGTCATTACTAGTCAAACCGGTCAGATAATTTAGGTCCAACTGATCCGGCGCTTCTGCCCCATTGGCATGATCCAACAATATCGAAAGGATATCTTTTATATCTTTCTCGTTCAATTCCACAATCTGAAGTTTGGTAATCAGGAGATCGACCAGTGTCAGGGTTAGATAGCCCTCCAACAGACGCTTCCTCAGGTCCAGGGTGTGGCACATCTGGAATTTATCGAGAAAAACATCCACATGGCTTCCGTCCTGGGGGTTATAGAAGATCATGCGCGTCTGCCCGTGGAGCGTATTGAAACGGTGGTCAGGCGTATAACCCAACTGGAGGAATAGCTTTCCCAGCCATGGGCGGTCTTTCTCTAATCCAGCCAGATCGATATCGGCATAGCTGCGTTCGAGCCTGGTGTGCCTGACCGCGGATGGACAGGTCATGTACACCGCCAAACCACCCAATCCGCGCAGCCGGATACTCTCTTTTTCGCCGGCGCGGATGATGCGTTCCACTTCCAGTTTGGCATCTTTTTCGATCATATTTCTATCCGCTGTTCAACATATAATCACGCACTTTGCCCTTGTCTAGCGAGATCAGGCAGCCGCGCACGAATCCTTCAGAATTAAAGGGCTGTTATTGCTGAGTCATGGGAGTCCAGTTTTGGTTAGTCTCGACATTGGGATTAAAAGTTGGATCTTCGGTCAAGTTGTATTTGCCGTTGCCGCTTACCCAGGCAAGCCCATAGCCGGAAGGAAGCTCGACCACCTCCTGGCGGTTCGGATCGAAGAAACCGTTATTATTGAGATGAGATTCAAGGGCTGCTACGAACAGTTCAACGGCTTCTAATTAATATCATTTTAGCAATATTTTCTATCCGTGAATAGATTCTATTCATGCGGCGAATAGAATCTATTCATCAAAGACTTCCGACTTGTATAGTCAATTATCCGATCACGCCACAATCGGTTAAAATAGGGGCATGACAGATTTTACCCAATACCAATCCCCTTTTAGCTGGCGCTATGGCAGCCCCGAAATGCGTTCCATCTGGAGCGAAATCCATAAACACCAGCTCTGGCGGCGGGCCTGGATCGCCCTGGCGCGGGCCCAGCAGTCGTACGGCCTGGTCAGCCAGGAGCAGGTGGCCGAATTGGAGGCGCATGCCGGGCAGGTCGATCTGCCACGCGCCCTGGAGATTGAAGCTGAGATTCATCACGACCTGATGGCCGAGTTGAAAACATTCGCCGAGCAGTGCCCTACGGCCGGTGGCATTCTGCACATGGGCGCTACCTCGATGGATATCGAAGATAATGTGGATGCGCTCCGCCTGGCTGAGGCGCTGGACCTGGTTTTACAGCGCCTCGGCAGCCTGTTGTCTGTCCTGGCTGACCAGATCGACCAGACGGCCGACCTGCTGGTGATGGCTTTTACCCACCTACAGCCAGCTGAGCCTACCACCCTGGGATACCGCCTGGCCTCTTATACCCAGGACCTGTTGGAGGATTGGCAGGACCTCAGCAGTGTGCGTGCCTCGATGCGCGGCAAAGGCTTCAAGGGGGCGGTTGGAACCGGCGCCGCCTACGCCGATTTGCTGGGTTTACAAAATTTCATGACCTTCGAAGAAAGCCTGAGTAAGGAACTAAACCTGCCCTTCTATGCGGTTAGCACCCAGACTTACCCGCGCAAGCAGGATTACCAGGTCATTGGCGCCCTAGCAGGGCTGGGCGCCTCGCTGCACAAGCTGGCTTTTGATTTGCGGCTGCTGCAATCGCCCCCGGTCGGCGAATTGAGCGAGCCTTTTGGATCCCGCCAGGTGGGTTCGTCAGCCATGCCGTTCAAACGCAACCCAATCAACGCCGAAAAAATCGATTCGCTGGCGCGACTGCTGGCGGCGCTGCCCGAGGTGGCCTGGCACAACGCCGCCAACTCGCTGCTCGAACGTACGTTGGATGACTCGGCCAACCGGCGCTCTATCCTGCCGGAAGCCTTCCTGATCATCGACGAGCTGTTGATTACGTCCCGGCGGATCATCAAAGGCTTGATCATCAATCGGGAGGCCATCCAACGTAATCTCGATACTTATGCCCCGTTTGCTGCCACTGAACGGGTCATGATGGCTGCTGCCCGGGGCGGCGCAGACCGCCAGGAGATGCACGAACGTCTGCGAGAGCATGCCATGGCTGCCTGGCAAGAGGTCCAATCTGGGCGTCCTAATCCGCTGATCGCAAATCTAAAATCTGATGCCTGGATTGCTGTTTATCTCTCGCCCGATCAAATCGAGTCGCTGGCGAACGTCGGAGGTTACACGGGAATCGCCCCGCAGCGGGCGCGCGAGACTGCCGGGCGTGTCCGCTCGATGTTGAGGGGTGAGACCTAACCTGGCCTTATCTTAAATTTTCGGATATGTTTCAATTTCTACCTTGACTAGACAATCTGTGCAGGGTAGAATTGGGGCTTCCCAATTATAATTTGACAGGTGCTTATGGCTGCCAATTATGTTTGAGAAAAAGAAAGGAGTACAATAGAAATTTAGAAACACAATAGGATGTGCAATTTATATTATTAAACGAAAGAGCATTCCCACGAGGATTAGGGCCTGAATGGGAATACTCAATCGAGAGGGTCTTGGAATTTAGATTCCGAAAGACACCCAGACTCATTTTATAAGCATTCCAGCAAAAAGTCAAGGGATAGGATGTCTTTTCCCCTCTAAACAATAGTTTTTCGGAGGGTAAAATGAACGGATTAACCTTTTTCCTAATTGGTTGGGTAGCCGGGCAGTTATTTTTATTCGTCGCATTACTGAAATTTAACGGTAAGAATAAAAATGACATAGATAATAAGTTGTTGTCCTTTAACAGATATCTAGAGAGAATTCCACCAGATTTCATAACTTGGACAAGACCATATTAAATGCTCTTTATTTCCTTAATCTTGATTTGAGAGAAATCATATGAAAGAGAAATATGAGATAAAGTGAAAATAATTTAAAAGGAAAGTTATTATTTCTAATCGAACTGTAAAGTGAAAACTGAAACTTCCATTTTTATATAAAGGTGCTCATGACTGCCAATCCCGTTTCAGGACCGAAGATTTATCGTTTCATAGTGCAGCAAAACGAGGCCCGTGATCCTCGCCCGGCAGCCTATCTAAAAGACGCCCACGCCCTGGGCCTGAATTCAATCAGGCAGATTGCCTGCTTTGATCTCTATTTTATTCAAGGCAGTTGTGCGCCTGCCGAATTAGAACAGCTCGCCCAAAACCTTTTACATGACCCGGTTACCCAAACCATCCGGTGGCAGGCGCGTGCAGGCGCGGCAGGGAGCGTTGATCGCCAACCAACAGAAGACTGGCTGATTGAGGTGGCTTTACGCCCGGGCGTCACCGATCCGGTAGCGGAACAAATCTTGCGCGCTGCTCACATCCTCGAAATCCACGACATAAATGCTGCCTCTACCGGGCAGCGTTTTGTCATTAAAGGAGAAGGTTTATCGCCTGAGGACTTGCACCGGCTGGCTGTGCGGTTGCTGTGTAATCCGGTCATCCAGCGTTACAGCCTGGGCGAAATTACCCCTTCCTTTCCCGTGCCGGCGATCTCTTCAAGCCTGGTGGAGATCCTTCCCCTGCGCGGTTTGGAGGATGAGCAGCTTTTACAGCTATCGTACCAGCGGCGCGCCGCCCTGGATCTCGCCGAAATGCAAGCCATTCGTGCTTACTGTTTGACTGAGCAGCGCGACCTGACCGACGTTGAATTTGAAATGATCGCTCAAACCTGGAGTGAACACTGCTGTCACAAGACTTTTAAAGCCCGCATTGCCGTAGAAGGCCAGGATCCCAGCTTTATCGATAATTTGTTCAAGCAGACTATCCAAGCCGCCACACGCCAGATTAAAGCCCCCTGGGTGCGCTCGGCTTTCACTGACAACGCCGGTATTATCGAATTTGACGGTGCGCATGAAATATCCTTCAAGGTGGAAACCCATAATCATCCCTCGGCCATCGAGCCGTTTGGCGGAGCCAATACCGGCATTGGAGGGGCCATCCGGGACATAATTGGTGTGTCGGCGCGCCCAATCGCTGCCACAGATGTGCTCTGTTTTGGCCCAACCAGCCTTAGCTTCGCAGGTTTGCCAGAAGGGGTGTTGCACCCACGCCGTATCGCATCGGGTGTGGTGGCTGGGATTCAAGATTACGGGAATAAAATCGGTATTCCCACCGTCTCCGGCGCAATCCTTTATGACGCCGGCTACATTTCTAACCCTCTGGTTTTTTGCGGCTGCGTGGGTATCGCCCCGCTCAACGCCCATCCCCGCCAGGCAAAGGTGGGCGACCGCATTATCGTCATCGGCGGGCGCACCGGGCGGGACGGCCTGCGCGGAGCCACTTTCTCGTCGATGACCATGGATGCCCAGACTGGAGAGGTGGCCGGTGCATCGGTACAGATTGGCGAACCAATTGTTGAAAAGGGCCTGATTGATGTTACCCTGATTGCCCGTGATCGCCATTTGTACAACGCCATTACGGATTGTGGAGCCGGCGGCTTATCTTCGGCCGTGGGTGAAATGGTCAGTAAAATGGGTGGAGTGATCCAAATGGAGCACATCTTGCTCAAGTACCCCGGCCTGGCGCCCTGGGAGATCTGGCTTTCCGAGGCCCAGGAGCGCATGGTGCTGGCAGTCCCTGCCGAGGCCATGGCAGAACTGCGCAATCTCTGTGATCTGTACGAGGTCGAGATGACCGATATTGGCGAGTTTACCGGTAGCGGTCGGCTGGTCGTCCGCTATGGAGAGAAAAAGGTGCTCGACCTGGACAATCACTTCCTTCACGAAGGAATCCCCCAGCGCCGTTTGAATGCGGTTTTTCCAGCCCCATTGATGGCAGCCGGAGCCTGTGGTGAGTCGGTGATACCTGCCGATCTTTCATATGACCAAACCCTCTTAGATCTGCTGAGTCACCCTGATATCGCCTCTAAGGAGAATGTCATCCGCCTGTATGACCATGAAGTCCAGGGAGGAACGCTGGTCAAGCCGCTCACTGGTCCGTATAACGATGGTCCGTCGGATGCCTGTGTCATCCGGCCTATCGGCGCCCAGGGACGCCAGGCGATTGTGCTCTCGGCGGGGATTAATCCTGAATATGGCAAGCTGGACCCCTACCAGATGTCCATGAATGTCATGGATGAAGCTTTACGCAATGCCGTCGCCGTTGGAGCCGATCCGGTCCACACGGCTGTCCTCGACAACTTCTGCTGGGGAGACCCGCTCAAGCCGCAAATTCTGGGGGACTTGGTGGCCGCAGCCAATGGCTGCCGGGATGCGGCAGTGGCCTACCGAATGCCGTTCATCTCTGGCAAGGATTCATTCAACAACGAATACCTGGGCGCGGATGGGAAACGTCACGCTATCCCACCCACCCTGTTGATCTCGGGGATTGGCCGGCTCGAAGATTGGACCTGCGCCGTCACAATGGACCTCAAGGGAATTGGGAACTGGCTCTACCTGGTTGGTTTATTCAAGCCCACTCTGGGAGGCAGCCACTTTAATTTGGTCGCCAATCCATGCTCCAGGGATGGTGTTCCCGGCTGCTGCCCGGCTGAAAGCCTGGCTCATTACCGGGCGCTGCACTCCGCCATGCGGGCTCACCTGGTGCGCGCCTGCCACGACCTGAGCGAGGGTGGCTTAAGTGTGGCAGCCGCCGAAATGTGTATCGGCGGCCGGTTAGGATTGGACCTGACCCTGCCGGGGAGCGACCCTCTGCGCGCCTGCTTTGGAGAAACCACCGGCTGTCTGTTGGTTGAGGTGAAGGAGGCGGATGCCCATGCATTTGAGTCTTCTTTTGACAGCCTGCACTGCCTGCAAATTGGCACCGTCAGCCCGGATTTGTCGTTAAAGATTAATTGCGGTCAGCAAAAACTGGTCGGCCTACCCATCGATGGTCTGCTGGCTGCCTGGCGCCCTGAATTATCTTGAGGATTGAATACAATGCAGCCTAGAGCCCTCATCGTTTTAGCCACCGGTACGAACCGAGACCGCGATACCGCCCAGGCGTTGGAACTTGCCGGGGCGACGGTTGATATCGTGCCGTTGAAGCATCTCCGGCAGAATCCCCAATCCTGGCGAGATTTCCAGATGCTGGTGGTGGCCGGCGGTTTCTCTTATGCGGATGCGCTGGGCGCTGGGAAGCTGCTGGCGCTGGACCTACTGCATTACTTCTCCGACCAAATGACCGAGTTTGTAGTGGGCGGCAAGCCGGTCATCGGCATCTGCAACGGGTTCCAGGCGTTGGTTAAAGCCGGGATTCTACCTTACCCGGCGCGCAACGGCGGACTACCACCCGCCACCCTCACCTTCAACCAGCGTGGTCATTTCGAATGCCGCTGGGTTAGGATGAGGCCAGTCTCGCAGGCGTGTATATGGACGCGTGGGCTGTCTGAACTGATTGATTGCCCGGTCGCCCATGGGGAAGGCAATTTTGTTGTGCGCGAACCGCCCGTTTTACAGGAACTGAAAGCCTCTGGACAGATTGCTCTGGTCTATACCCTACCGGATGGCAGCCCGGCCGAAGGCGCCTATCCATATAATCCGAACGGCTCCATCCTGGATATTGCCGGCATCTGTAACCCAGCCGGCAATGTGCTTGGTTTGATGCCCCATCCTGAAGACAATGTATTGGCTTTCCAACACCCTGGCTGGACCCGCCACGCCCGCAGGGCAGGCAATTCTGGTCTGGCTATCTTTCAAAATGGTGTCCGTTTTGCCCAAGAAAAGTAGGGAAACACAGCTATGATCGATTTCGACACGCTTATGCAACGAGTGCCAGACGCCTTTGAGTGCAGTTCTCTACCGCTGGCCAATCCCCATTCTGGTAAAGTCCGCGATTGGTACGATCTACCCGGCAGCAAGCGGCTGATCGTTACCTCTGACCGCCTTTCGGCCTTCGACCGCAACCTGGCTGTGGTTCCTTATAAAGGGCAGGTGCTCAACCAGTTGTCTGCCTGGTGGTTCGAGCAAACTCGTTGCATCGTTGCCAACCATATGCTGGCTGTCCCGGACCCAAATGCCATGGTTGTGGTAAAAGTTGAACCATTCCCGGTGGAAGTGATCGTGCGTGGATATATTTCCGGGGTGACTTCAACCGCCCTGTGGCGCCGCTACGAGCTGGGTGAGCGCGAGATCTACGGTTACACTTTTCCAGAAGGTTTGCGCAAGAACCAGGTTCTACCGGAAGCGATCATCACCCCCACCACCAAAGGAGGCCCTACTGGACACGACGAGCGCCTTACCTGTCAGCAGGTCACCCAGCAGGGACTGCTTGATCAACTGACGTGGGATAGAGTGCAAGATGCCGCGCTTGGCCTGTTCAAGCAGGGGCAGAAGATTGCCGCCCGGGCAGGTATGATCCTGGTGGATAGCAAGTATGAATTTGGCCGCGCCTCGGATGGGCAGATCTTGCTAATCGACGAAGTCCACACCCCAGATTCCTCACGCTTTTGGAAAGCGACCAGTTACCAGGAACGTTTCGAGAAGGGTGAAGAAGCCGAAAATTTCGACAAGGAGTTTATTCGCCTGGCTTATGTTGAGCGCGGCTATCGTGGAGATGGTAAACCGCCGGCGATGCCCGGAGATTTATGGACATCGGCCAGTCAGCGCTACGTCGACATATATGAGCGGTTATCTGGCGAGACTTTTATCCCGGGCAGTTACCCGGTTGGACCACGCCTCGAAGAAAATTTAAAGAAAGCTGACCTGCTATGAATGATCCGGTGCTGGTCATTATAATGGGTTCAAAAGCAGATTCCCCTCACTGCCAGAAAATAGCTGAGGCGGCCCAGCAATTCGGGCTGGAAGTGGTCCAGCGCATTGGTTCGGCGCATAAAACTCCGGCGAACGTCCTCAAAATGTTGGCTGAATATGAAACAGGAGGGCGGCCTGTCGTATATATCACCGTCGCCGGGCGGAGCAATGCTCTATCTGGGTTTGTGGATGGGGCGGTCAGCGCCCCGGTGATTGCCTGCCCCCCGCCCGGCGAAGCCTTTGGCGGCGCAGACGTTTTTTCGTCTTTGCGGATGCCTTCAGGGATTGCACCCGCCTTAGTGTTAGAGCCCGCCAATGCTGCCCTGTATGCGGCCAAGATCTTTGCCATCCACGATCCCGCCATGCGCCAGCGCGTCCAGGCATTCCAGCAGCATCAGGCGCAAAAGGTTATAAATGATGACGCCAATCAAAATGCCTGAAGCTTACGCCCTCATAGAAGACGATCATCCCCAGGAAGAATGCGGTGTCATCGGGGTCTTTGCCCCGCATGAAGAAGTCGCCCGCATGGCTTTCTTTGGTTTATTCGCCTTGCAACATCGCGGCCAGGAAGCAGCTGGTATTGCAGTTTCTAATGGCAGTTTTATCCGCATGCACAAAGATATAGGCCTGGTCTCTCAAGTGTTTACTCCAGCCCACCTGGCGCCATTGCAAGGTGATTTCGCCATCGGTCATAACCGTTATTCCACCACGGGCTCTTCTTCCATGCGGAATGTCCAGCCCTTTCTCATTGATACTCGCTTCGGGTCGGTGGCGGTAGCCCACAACGGCAACCTGGTCAACTCGAAGGAACTACGCCAGGAACTGTTGGAAAAAGGAGTGGGTCTTTCGTCATCTTCTGATACTGAGATAATTGTCCAGACCCTGGCGAGTTCCAGCGGCGAGGATTGGTTTGAGCGTTTGAAGAGCGCCATGAAAAAATGGATCGGAGCTTTTTCCCTGGTGCTGTTGACCCGCAATGAGGTTTTTGCCGTGCGTGATCCGTGGGGTTTCAGACCGTTGAGCGTGGGTATACTGCCCACGCGCCCGGCCGTGGGCAGTATGTCTTCGGGAGGCCACGTGGTAGCATCCGAATCGGGCGCACTGCGCACTCTCGGATGCGTAGGCATCCGCGAAGTCCAGCCGGGGGAAATCATCGCCCTGAGCAACAGCGCCCTGCGCGTTTGCCAGGCGCTCAAACCGGTTGAACCTTCCGCCTTTTGCACTTTCGAGCATATCTATTTCTCCAGGCCGGATAACATTTGGGATGGGCGCAGTGTCAACCAGGTCCGGCAGAACCTGGGGGAGCGGCTTGCCAGCGAAGCGCCGGTGGAGGCGGATGTGGTCGTACCGGTGCCCGATTCATCCAACCCGGCTGCCATTGGTTATTGCATGGCTTCCGGCATCCCTTATAACGACGGCTTTGTTAAAAACCGTTATATTGGGCGGACTTTTATTGAGCCTACCGATTCGCTGCGCAAGAAAGGCGTTGCCCTAAAATTCAATGTCATTGCTGAGAATGTGTGTGACAAACGGGTGGTGATGATCGA
>Ga0315282_10009450_pt1 | contig 15502 bp, 19 predicted proteins | sample YL17G07_20_MG_FD_203693 | JGI IMG/M metagenome (GOLD analysis project Ga0315282, IMG submission 203693) | Sediment microbial communities from Yellowstone Lake, YNP, Wyoming, USA - YL17G07_20 | ecosystem: Environmental > Aquatic > Freshwater > Lake > Sediment | place: USA: Wyoming | collected... | reverse complement strand
CGGCCGCTGCCCCCGGGTCTGATGGGGCCCTACTTGCCCCAACCGTCCTACGGCTGGGGCGGGCCGCCGATCTTTGGCGGACCTCCCATCTTCGACCCTCGGTTTCTCCCGCCACCCCGCTTTTACCTCCAACCCTACGACTGGGGCGCGCCAGTTGGCCTACCGGGCTTCCTGCCCGGCCGGCCCGATAACTGGCACACATACATAGACTGCGGTCCCCGGGGGTGCCAAACCTCCGGCTGGATCCGCGGCCACGACCCGTACGGCGGGTCGTGGCGCCTGAACTACGACGGTCCGCAACGCTGGTAGTTTCGGCCGAAGAAGAGGCGTCACAGATCGATGCCCTTCCAAAGCCAGGCCGGCAGGGTAGAGAGGAAGCAGCGCTTGGCCCTCCGCAGAGCGCGGCTCCCCGTGGCCTGCCCTGCCGGCCCCACCTTTGCCGACAGCCCACGCCCCCAGCTGTCGGCGACCCGCCCCGCTGCGTCGTGAGACGCAGCGGGGCGCTCTACTTTTTAGATAGTTTTCTACTTTTTCACTGCCCAACCACCCTGATAAACAAAATCGATTGTTCCTTTTTCATCCGTGCGCAAAACCTCCGCCCCGAGAGCCTGGAGCGCCGATAAAACCGCCTGCGCCGGATGGCCATAACTATTATTTTTCCCAACCGAAATTACGGCATAGGCCGGCCGCACTTCCTCCAAGAACTTTTTGTTTAAGGCGCCGGAGGAGCCGTGGTGGGCTACTTTCAAGATTTCAGAGGACAACTCCTCGGCCGAGAAATCCGCCAAAATCCCGTTTTGGGCCTTAACTTCGGCGTCACCGGTCAGCATTAACCGCCCTCCTTTATAATCAAGACGCATTACCAGCGAGCGATCGTTGGTGCTCATTGAGGCGGCCTCTCCCTCGTCCGGCCATAAAACCAGCCCCTTCGCCCCTTCGGTAAAGTCAACCCGGTCCGATTTCTTGACGACTCGCTCCTTAACCCCTCGTTCCTTCACCTTTTTCTCCAACCTTGCCCCGAGCTCCGTCTCGCCCTCAAATTTCGTTTCAATCAGCTCTCCAATCTCATAGCTCGCCAGAACCGATTCCAGCCCTCCAATGTGGTCGGCATCGGGATGACTCAAGACAACATATTCGATTTTTCGATCGGCCGCCGGCATCCTTTCAGCGATTGCTCCAGACGCTCCGGCATCGCGGCCGCAGTCCACCAGAATCTGCACACCATTGGATAAATTGATAAGCGTTGCGTCAGCCTGCCCAACATCCAAAGCGGAAATTTGCCCCTCGCCGGAAACCGGGTTGGCACTAACGTTTCGATAAACCGAACTCCAAAGATAAAGGCAGACGACCAGCGCCGCCCCGATAAGAAGCGAAAAATATCGCGACGATTGAGACTTCTTCATTCCGTTGCTCTCCTGAAAGCGAGGCGGCGAGCGAGAGTCGACAGCATCAAAATTACCGCATAAAGACCAACTGCCGCCAGAGCGCCGACTCTCGCATTATACAGTGCCCAAGGCGTCTGCCCAAAAAATCCAATTAACGCCAAAAAATAGTCAAGCAAAAGCTTGGCGACCCCGGCGAAAAACTGCCCGAGATAACTCCAGACGAAAAAACCGCCAAGCGCCAGAGAAATAAAAAACATCGCTGCCGGCACGAATGGCAAAATCAGCAAATTAGTTAGCGGAGCGACCAATGAGATGCGCCCGAAGGCAAAAAGCAAAATCGGCAGAGTAAAAAGCTGGGCAACCAGCGTTTCGGTAAGTACCCCGCCTATCTCTTGTAGCGTAACTCCCCTACGGCGCAAAAAGTTGCCGAAATACTCCGCTAGAGGCGCTGCCCAAATCAATCCAAAAGTAGCGGCAAAAGAGAGCTGAAAGCCGACATCCCAGAGCACATACGGGTTTGAAACGGTCATCGCGAGAGCGGCGACAAAAAGCGCATCCAAAAGGGCGCGCGGGCGGCCAAGCAAACGCCCGATGAGATAAAGAGCGCCCATAATGGCGGCGCGAAAAACCGACGGAGTTAACCCGGCTAAAAGAGGAAAAACGACTAAAAAGGCCAAGCTCAAAAGAGCGGCTAAATTCCGCCCGCTAAGGCGGCGCAAAAAGCGGAAAATTATCACTGTGATAATGGAAATGTTATAGCCGGAAACCGCCACCAGGTGCGTTGTGCCGCTTGAGGTCAAAGCCGCCTTAACTTGCGAAGAAAAACTCTCCGAACCCCCGAGCAGCAAACCGACCGCCAGAGCGCCGGCGTTGCCGGGAAAAAGTTTATACAAAGTATTTTTAAAAAGGCTCGAAAGCTCGCTGATTCTTCTCAAGGTGCCCCGCCCAGGCTCGACGAGAGCAATTTCCGGACTTGTGATAAGCTGGTCTGTCCGGTAACGGCTCTCGAGAGAACGCCTTTGCTGGGAGGAAACGGCGACTAAATTCCTCTTTGTCAGACATATTTTGACCAAGTCCCCGACTTTAAAATCCCCTTCTTCGACCTGCACTACGGCTGATTTTGTCCCAAGATCAAGGGCAAATTCATCATTCGAGCCAATCTTTCTTGGCGCGGTGGCAACTTTCGCCTCATAGCAGCCTGGCTCAACGGCTGGCGAGGAAAGCCTAGCAAAAAGCCAAAAATAGCCAAAGCCCAGAAAAAAGAGCCCGATAAAAACCGCGGGAATAAATTGGCGCCACAGAATCGCCAAAAGCAAAGCTGCCACAATCAGCACTACCAGCCCTTTTTGGTTTGTCTGGAATTGGCTTGAAACGAACACACCACCAATGAGCGCCACACACCAATAAAGTGGCCTTCGCCATTTTATCCATCCCTTTGACATCCAAGGCAATTTCATCTAGATTGATAGTAGCAGGAGCTAGTAAAAACAAAATGTCTCCTCCACGTCGTCTTATTTACGCTTTCGTGGCGATTTTCTTAATCGGCGGAACCGCTCTGGTAGCTTACAAAACTATTCAAGGGTCCGTCGAGGCCGACATCTCGGGTGGGGCTACTGCCAGAGTAGATATTGAAATTTCCGCAGCCAATCCTGCCTCAACGGTGACTATGACCGCCGCCTTTGCTCCAGTAACTGGCGGCGAGAGCATCCTCAAAGAAAAAGAAATATCGCTCAAGTCCGGCACAACCAGTTACAGTTGGAAGATCAAGGACTTGCCAGAAGGGCGATATAATGTTACTTTAAGTTGTCCGGGCGGGACTTTCACCCCCCAGGCCACTTACGTAACCCTAAAATCTAACCAAAACAATTTTGTCGGCGAATTCAAATTGTCCTTAGAGACTTGATTCTGTCGTGAAACTCTCCTCTTATCAAAAAAAACTCGTTGAGCTCAAGGCGGGCTGGCAGCGAACGGCCGCTGATTTTGAAAATTACAAAAAAAGGGTCGAGCGCGAGAAAGAGGGCTGGAAAAACGAAGCTAAAATTGAAGTTTTCCATGAACTTTTGCCGATTTTGGATAATCTCTCCTTGGCAGCCACGCACGCCGGCGACGAAAAAAAGCTTAATCAGTGGGAGCAAGGAATAATGTTAATTGCTAAAGAAATCGACGAAAAACTCGCCGGGCTCGGAATCATCAAGATTTCCCCCAAGATTGGCGAGCCTTTCGATCACAATTTTCACGAGGCCGTGGCCGCGCACCCCTTGACAGCCCACAGGTCTGGCACTATAACCAAGGTAGAGAAAAACGGCTATCGGATGGATGAGGTCGTCATCCGGCCAGCTAAAGTTATCGTTGCCAAATGAGCCCAACTGAAGTCAAAAAGCTCACACGCTCCCGAAAAGACCGCTATATTGCCGGTGTCTGTGGAGGCCTGGGCGAATATTTCGACATTGACTCGCTCATTTTCCGGCTGATTTTTTTGATCGTGTTCTTTTTCGGCGGAGCAGGACTTCTGATTTACATAATTTTGTGGATTGCCATCCCTGAAGAGGGTGAGGATAAAAGAAGCCAAGAAATCGGCACTAAACTTAAAGAAGGAGCAAATAAAATGGCTGAGGAAATCAAGAAAAATAAGCACAAGGCTTCCCACAACCAAATCATCGGCGGGCTTTTGATTCTAACCGTCGGAGTCATTTTTCTCGTTAATAATTTCTGGCCCGGCCTCGGAATGGGCAAACTCTGGCCCTTGTTTCTAATAATCATCGCGATCGGGATTATCACCGGGGAGCTTCGAATAGGGAAAAAAACTGAAGAAAAAGAAAAGGGAAAGGCGCGAAAATGAATTTAGGGAAATTTCTTTGGGGGCTAGTTGTCTTGGCCTTCGGGGTGATTTTCCTGCTTATCAATTTCGGCTATCTCGAGTGGAATATCTTGGTTGATCTCTGGCGTTTCTGGCCGCTCATCCTAGTCATCGCCGGGCTTTCCATTATGAGCCGGGGGCTGCCGAACGTGGTCAACATTTTTTTGGGTGTTCTTTTGATTTTGCTGGTTGGGCTGATCATTTTTGAGCTAGCCACCAACCCCACTCAGCGCGATCGCTGGACGAAGGTTACGGGCAGCAGCGGGACTAACTACACCGTTTCTGAGCAAGCGGGAAGCGGCGCTACGGCCGGGCAAATTCAGCTTTCAACCGGTGGCGCTAAGCTAAGAGTATCGGGAGGGGGAGATAAATTGCTCGAAGGCACGATCACCAGCAGCTTCCTTGCGCCCACTGTCGAGCACACTCTCTCCGACGGGAACGAAAAAGTTACTGTCGTCGCCAACGCCACCTGGGCTAAAACCCTTCGCACCGGAAGCAACGACTGGAACTTAACCTTAGGGAAAGATTTGCCAACAAAACTGGGGTTAAACTGCGGGGCGATCGACGGGCTGCTTGATTTACGGGAAGTGAAATTGACCGAGCTGACCGTCAAGGGTGGGGCTTCATCCATCGACCTGAATCTCGGTGATAAGAGTGATATGCTCGAGGCCACCGTTGAGCTTGGGGCGAGCGATTTGAAGATTAAGGTTCCCAAAGGTGTCGGGGTGAAAATCAAGGCCGAATCCGGCTTGAGCTCGAATAATTTTTTGAGCCAGGATTTGACCCGTTCGGATGACACTTTTGAATCCGCTGATTATGAGGCAAGTGCTAAAAAAATCGAGATTGACCTTAAAACCGGCGCCTCGTCAGTCGAGCTCGAGAGAATTTAGAAGCTGCCGAAAGACCTTGGGTTATGCTCAAAATATAACCGAGGACCTTTCGGCCTTTTGACATCGCGGCCAGAAGGGAGTGATAGCGGATGCTGGCTGGAGGCAGTTCACTCGACGACTTGAACTCGATCATCGAACTGGCGCAAGAAACGGGAGTGGGCGAGCTTGAGTTTAGTGTAGGCGATCGCGTTTACCGGGTCGTACCGGGAGCCCGAAGGCCGGCGCCGGCAGAAGAGGTACCAGATGCGCCCGCCATCCCCAAAGGGAACGAAGCAGTTCGCTCCCCCGCCGATGGAGTTTTCCACCGCGCCGAAAAGGAGGGCGGGCAGCCTTACGTCAAATCAGGAGAGCAAGTCTGCGAAGGCGAAACGGTTGGTGACGTCAAAGCATCCGAGACCGTTCATCACGTCGAGGCCCCCTGTCGCGGAACCGTCCGTGCCATCCTCGTCGAAGACGGTCAGAAGGTCGGGAAAGATCTGCTGCTCATGTACATCGATCCTACGTCCCCGGGCGGGTAAGAACTCTTACCCGCCCGCCCCGTTCTACGGGGCCCGCGCGTTTATTTTCAAGAAAGCCGGCGGCGTTATCAGTACATGTTTTTTTCTTGTATTTTTTCTCACTCTAACCTTAAAAAATATGAGTTATAAAGACGACCATCATTATAGCTCATGTTTTGCTTCTCCCGGTTTTACTTTGCAAACCAAGAGGCTGGGTCTTATTTGAACGACCGTCCAAATATGACACGTTTCTCTCAGGTTTTTCTCAAAATCCTATCTGTCTTCTTTTTTTAAAAGCAACACGCCCCCTAGCTTTACGCGCCGGGGGGCGTGGAATGTGTGAACGATGGGCCACGTAGAACGTGGCAGGCGGGCTCATTTCGGACCCACCCACACCGGAAAGGCACAGGTGGCAACGACCAGCGCCACCATCACGGCGAGGACCGCACCGAGGATGCGGTAACTCATGACCCTCCTCCTCTAGCGCTCTCGCGCTACCTCTTGGCCGGCGAGGGAAGTTGCTCGGGTGGCGGCTGGGTCGCTTCGGCCTCGGCCTTCTTGGGCGCCTCGATCTGCTGGAAGCTCATATAGCCGCCGTGGAGACGGATGACGAAGGTCCCTCCCTCCGCACTCTTGATCGTCATGGTAACATCCTTCACCGTACTTTGGGCGGCAATGTCCCAAAGCTTCTCCGGGGAGCGCCAAGGGCCGATGTAGGAGATGATCCCGTCGGTATCAGAGTCAATCTCCACGCCGGCCTTGAGCCCCTCGTGGTAGTAGTACCGCCGATGTCCTTCCGGGGTTCGCTGGTCGGCCACATTGCCCAGAATCTGCACGTACGGCTTGCCCACCAGCGACTGCAGTTCCTTGAAGGACTTGGCGAACGTTACCTTCTCAGCGAACGTTGCCTTCGCGTGGGCATTGAGAAAGACAGGGATCAGGATCGCCGCCAGCACTGCGATGATGGCGATCACCACGAGGATCTCGATGAGGGTGAAACCACGGCGGTTCTTTCTCACTGCGCTGTCTCTCCTCTCTGGACTGGGCTTCGGCCGGGGGACCGCTCACCACCCGCTGTAGTCCGAGCCGTCTAGTGCCGTGCCGGCGGCCGCGGTGACCGAGCCAGTGGTGGCATCGTAGATCCAGTCCGTGCCCTCAACGTTGGCATTGGTGATCGGGTTCTTGGGCAGGTTACCGTCGGGGGTGGTCACATACGGGCCGCTCCACTTGGACTCGGCGATCTTGACACTGTTCGACGGGTTGGTGATGTTGGCGAAGGTCGGTTCGCACACGTCCTGCAGGTCGCCCGGGTAGGTACCGCACTGCGCCTGGAACAGAGCGACTGCGTAGCGCAGCTCCTGCAGGTGGGCGCGCAGGCTGGACTCCTTGGCCCCTCGCTCCGCTTGCAGAAACCGCGGAACGATGATGGCAGCGAGAACGGCAACGACGATGATGACGATCAGGACCTCAATCAGGGTAAAACCGCGACGGTTCTTTCTCACTGCGCTATCTCTCCTTTCAGGACTTCCGGCCTAGCGGCCGGACGGGGCTTCGGCCTTCTTGGCGGTACGGCTCTGATTACGGTCGTCCGTAGGGCCAGCTCGGCGGTGCGCTTGCCTTGCGGCATCTTGAGTTCAGCTTTGAACTTGACAGGGCCAGCGAGACGCTTGGCTAGCTCAGTCGGGGTGTACTCGCAATCATCCCCGACGAAACCGGCGAGTTGGATCTTACTGACTCGCCCGATCGGCAACTCAAGGGTCACCCGAAGGTAACGAGGGCAGGTCCTGAGCTGTTCCAGCACCGCGTCGTAAAGCTTGACCCGCGCGACTATCATGCCGTATTCGTCGAGAACGACCAGGACTTTCTTCCCAATGCCAGCTGGTGTGAGAACGAGCCTCTGCTCCTTAGTTTGCAGATCGTCCGCGATCTGCTTAGCGCCAGCACCGATCAGATCCGGGGCGAGAAGTTCAGCGCCGACGAGCGACTGAAGCTGCTTAACCGACTGCGCGCTGTCGATCTGGTCAAGGGACCTCTTAGTCGCCTCAGCTCGCTGCTTCCGTACCTGGCCGCTAATGAGCAGGGAAGCGTACGCCATCACCACAGCGATGACAACGACAATCACAACGGTCACCAGACCGGGGGTGATTTTGCGACCGCCCTTCACTGTGCTATCCCCTTCCTTCTGCGAGGAATATAAACTGCGTTCCCGTGTCGGTAATGTCAACGTTCGCCTTTCGGTTAGGCTCATCCTGCCAGATTAAACAAGAAAGTAAATAGGATTACCCCACTTCACCCCGCCAGCGGTGGGGTTTCGAGGGGTCTGCGTCCCACACTTTGGCGCAAGCGCACAAAGTGTGGGACTTGACCCCCACACCCTTAGGAGACCATTTCTTCGAAATTGCTGCCTGGGCAGCAGTCTCCTATGGGTGTGGGGGTTGACAAAATGTAAAGTATGCTTTACATTATAAATGTAGCGTACGCACGGCATTAAAAATTGAACCTTATATAAACTAAACGATGTCCTCCTTCGCTCTTACCGTCGAATAGACTGCGTTCTATTACGAGCGGTAGCGAGCTATGGCGGACTTTCTGTTCTTCCTTCCCCGCGAGGCGGTGAGCGGAAAACAGAAGCGGAGGCAATATGAGCAAGATAATCGGCATTGATTTGGGTACGACCAACTCGGCGGCGGCGGTGATTGAGGGCGGCAAGCCCAAAGTCATCCCCTCAGCCGAGGGTGGGAAGCTAGTCCCCTCAATTGTGGCACAGACAAAAAGCGGCGAGCGCCTCGTCGGTCAGCTCGCCAAGCGCCAGGCAGTCACCAACCCGCAAAACACCGTTTTTTCGGTCAAGCGTTTGATCGGCCGCCGGTTCTCTGACGCCGAAGTCCAGCGCGACAAGAAGCTGATGCCTTTTGAGATTAAAGAAGGGCGCAGCGAAGCGGTCGAGGTCGTGATGCAGGATAAATCCTACACCCCACAGGAAATCTCGGCGGCTATTTTGCAAAAAATCAAAAAGGACGCCGAGGACTATCTCGGGGAAAAAGTTGACGACGCGGTCATCACCGTGCCGGCCTATTTCAACGACTCCCAGCGCCAGGCGACCAAGGACGCGGGCAAAATCGCCGGCTTCGAGGTCAAGCGTATCATCAACGAGCCGACTGCTGCCGCTCTGGCCTATGGACTCGACAAAAAGAAAGAGGGAAAGGTCGCGGTCTTTGACCTCGGTGGCGGAACCTTCGACATCACTATTCTAGAAATCGGTGAAGGCGTTTTCGAGGTTAAATCGACCAACGGTGACACTCACCTGGGCGGAGACGATTTTGATCAGGAGATTATGGATTATATCGTCGCCGAGTTCAAGAAAGATCAAGGCGTCGACGTCTCTTCCGATTCCTCGGCTCTGCAGCGCGTCAAGGAAGCGGCCGAAAAAGCCAAAATCGAGCTTTCAACCAAGCAGGAAACCGAAATTAATCTGCCCTTCATCACCGCCGACTCCGCCGGGCCCAAGCACTTGGTAATGACTCTGACGCGCGCCAAAATGCTCTCAATCGTCGAGGATCTGATCGAAAAAACCGGCAAGCCCTGCAAGGAAGCCTTGAAGGACGCCGGGGTTGAGCCAAAAGAAATTAAAGAAGTAATTCTAGTCGGTGGAATGACCCGAATGCCGGCTGTTCAGGAAAAGGTCAAGGAGCTTTTCAGCCAAGAACCGAGCAAGAGCGTTGACCCCGATGAAGCGGTCGCCCTGGGCGCCGCTATCCAAGCCGGCGTAATGGCTGGCGAGGTCAAAGACCTCCTGCTCCTTGACGTTACTCCGTTGTCGCTCGGGATTGAGACCTTGGGTGCCGTAACGACACGGTTAATCGAGCGCAACACCACCATCCCAACGAGCAAATCACAAATTTTCTCGACCGCCGCCGACAACCAACCTCAGGTCGAAATTCACGTTCTTCAAGGAGAGCGGGAAATGGCCGCCGATAACCGCACCCTTGGGCGCTTCATTCTCGACGGTATCCCGCCTGCTCCTCGTGGCATTCCGCAAATTGAGGTCAGCTTTGACCTTGACGCCAACGGGATTCTAAATGTCAAGGCAAAAGATAAGGCCACCAGCAAAGAGCAGAAAATCACCATTACCGCCTCAAGCGGGCTCTCCAAAGAGGAAATCGAGAAGATGCAAAAAGACGCTGAAGCCCACGCTGAGGAAGACAAGAAAAAGCGCGAGAGCATTGAAGTCAAAAATGCCACTGAAACTCTAGTCTACTCGAGTGAAAAGGCTCTCAAAGACGCTGGCGATAAGGTCAAAGAAGAAACCAAAAAGCAGGTTGAGGAAAAGATCAATACCGCTAAGGAAGCCCTCAAAGACAATGACACTGACAAGATAAAAAAGGCTGGCGAGGAGCTTTCGCAGACTATTCAGAAAGTCGGCAGCGAACTTTACGGCCAAGGAGGCGCAAAGCCAGAAGGCGAAGCTAAAGCCGAAGAGCCCAAAGCGCAAGAAGCCAAAGACGAAAAGAAAGAAAAGTAAGTAAGGGATCGCGAATCACAAAAGCCCCGGTTGCCGCAAAGTCCGGGGCTTTTGTGTTAAAATGAAGCTAATGAGGGGAAATTCGCATAAAATTTTGGCTGTGGCGGCAGTTCTAGTATTAAGCGTGGGACTGGTTGGCTGCGAAAAGAAAACGCCAACCACGACTACTTTGAGCGGCACAGGGAGTCAAACTGCCACCTCGGGAAGCGTGGGAACCGGTAGCACGTTGGGGGGAGAAGTCTCTGGCGGATCCACTGGCAGCACCGTTGAGCTCCCTGTTGCTGCCACCGAGCTTGACGCGACCTTCAAGAAAAACTATCAAGACGCTCTCGCCAGCGCCAACGGCTCGCTCAAAAACCAGGCCAAATTCTGCACCGTCCTTATTGAATTTCGCGAACCGAGCCAAGTCCACAAGGCCGATCAATCCTTCTTTTTCTACTCCGACGACGAAAAACTCAAGGATTGGTACTGGATCGTCCAGTTCGATCAGCTCAACAAGAAAATGCGCCGGCTCTTCGCCGCCCGTAAAGACTACAGTGACGAGGTTCAGTGCTCCGCGAGTTCCACCGAGCCAGTGAGCTATACCCAATCGCTGACGACTTTTTATGCCTCAAGTACTATGCAATCCCTGGATTTGAGCCAACTAGCCAAGTTTGTCTTCAGCTACGTTGACGGTTCCTGGAAAGTCAGTGTCCTTAACAAAGAGGGAATGACGATCTACTCCGAACAGATTAGCGGCTCGACTACGGCCACCACTTCTGCGACACCGACAGCCACTACAACTGGCACAGCCCGTTCGATCTAGCTGTCAAGTCCTCTTTACACCACCCCAACTCCGGGATATAATGTTTCTGTGCTCTAACATTAACAACTTTCGATTTTTTGCTTGCGGTTTTGCCTTTTATCTTTTGCCTTTTAACTTATAATTATGCGTGACTATTACGAAATTTTAGGCGTCTCCAAAAGTGCCTCGACCGAGGAAATCAAACGCGCTTATCGAAAATTAGCTCTTGAACATCACCCGGATCGCGGCGGTGATGAGGAAAAATTTAAGGAAATTAATGAGGCCTATCAGGTTCTCTCCGACCCGCAAAAGCGCGCCCAATTTGATCAATTTGGCCACGCCGCCTTCGGCGGCGCAGCTCCGGGAGCGGGCGCCGGAGGATTTGGCGGCTTTGGCGATTTTAGACGCGAGGGCGGAGCACAAGGTTTTGAATCCTCAGGTTTTGAATTCAACTTCGGCGGCGGCCTCGGCGACATCTTCGGCGATCTTTTCTCCCAAGCTTTTTCGACTGTGCAAGCGGCTGTAGAGATTACACCGGCCCAAGCGGTCCTCGGCGATACTCTGCATATTTCCGTCAGCGGACAAGAAGTCACTTTGGAAATTCCCCCCGGCACTCAAGATGAGACGCAATTTCGCTTCCGCGGGGCGGGCCGGCGAACGAGAAGCGGTGCCCGAGGAGACTTGATTTTGTCGGTGCGGATAAAAATCCCCCAGCGACTCTCCCGCGAACAAAAAGAACTCTGGCAGGAGCTCAAAGAGCACGAACGTCCTAAAAAACATTGGTGGCGGCGATAGGCGTCAGTACTGCCTTCGTCGGCTCGTTACAAAGACAATTAAAACAATCGGGGCGATGAGCCAGAGAGTCCGGAAATCCTTGAGGAAATGGACAAGGTGGGTTTGGGAGATGACGCTGGTTTGCAGCGACTCCGGCAGATAAGAAAAAACCGTCGAGGAGATGAGTATCCCCGTAATGAGCGAATAGGCGAAAATCTCAATCGGCGCCATTAAATTGTTGTCATAGCCGACGCCGATCTGGGCTTTCGAGGCGACTAGGCCGACGATAAGAAGAAACAGAATAATTTTAATCGTCGCCGGCGAGGCGTCGGCTTGAATCCAGGTGTTGGCAATAGTCTTTTTGCCGGCGAAAAAGGCCTCCAGCGACCCCGACCAGGTTGAGACAATTACCATTCCGAGATAACACGAAAGTAGTGCAGCCATTATCTTCTCTCGCTGCATCATAAAGCCATACAAAACAGTTATGGCCACAAAAATGCCCAAGAACAAATCCCATGTTGGGACAGTAGGTGCGACTTGGATAAACTCCTCCTTGTCTAGTTCAATTATAGCAAAAATATAAACTTTCGACTTGGGGCGGGTGGCAGATAACAACTTTTGGCGACATTCGCAGGCGAGCGGGCCTGGTTCCCCGACGTTACTGTCGGGGAGAGCGAGCCGAGATTAAGCACGATTTTGCGCTGGCGAAATCGATGCGGTCGTCACAAAGTTCGTTATCTGACAGGACCCGCAATCAACTTTACAGACTGATTATCCCGTTAACCATTGAGGGCGAACCAACAAAAGTACTCCGATGATGATAATGACAATTGCGCCGATAAGCTTGGTCCAGCGCGAGTAGCGCCTCGCAAAGCCCTGGAAGGCCTTGAGCGAAAAAAGCGCGATGAGAAACACGACGATGTCGTCCAACATATATAAGGTATTGTAGGCGGCCAAATACAAATAATATTGTATGCTGCTAAGATCGGCCATCGAGAGAACCTTGGTGTAAATGACCGGCAGGTTCACCGAGCACATAAATTCGATTAAATTAACCGAGAAAGCCAGAGCGATTGCTCCGATTATCAATGCTACCAAACTGCCCGTGCCGGAGAGCGCCTCGATTTGCCGATGAACCCTCCCCTTCCCCGGCTTGACCTCGCACTCCTCCGTCTCCTTGCGGAAGCTTTTGATGAGCTGCCAGCCAGTGTAGAGCGCCACGGCGGCGATAATGATGCGAATCGGCAGGTCGAATTTCAAAAACGAGAAAACATTCAGCCAGGCAGCCATAAAAAGGTAATAAATCGTCCACGACGCGATCAAAAATACCCCGCCCACCAGCAGAACCCGCCGTCTGGAGCCCATCGCCAGAAGCAAGGTCAAAAGCGCCACCAGCGCCCACATCGCGCAGGGGTTAAAGCCGTCCACCGTTCCCAACACGACAGTTAAAAGCGGCAGAGAAGCTTTTTTCAGGTCGACTTCGCCCAAGAGGGGTAATTTGACTTTCTCGCTCGCGGCCGGTTTTTCACATTGCGCGGCGCCGGAAAGAGACTCTTTGGCCTCGACTTTTTTGAGCGGATCGGGATAATTATCGGCCGTGTAGGAGTCTAAAGCGGCACGGATTTCCTGCCCCGTCGTCCCCTCGTCCTGAAAACCGATGATCGTCTTGTCCCCGATATAGAGCGCCGGCACCGAATAATTTTTGTTGCCGCAAGCTTCGGCAAAACGCTTGAAAAGATCGGCGCCGGACTGGTCCGAGGTTACCTCATAGCTTTTGAGCTCAAAATCTTGGCGTTCCTTGGCAAGTTTTTCCAGAAACGCATTTTCGTCTTTGCAATGCGGGCAATATTTCGACCAAAATTCATAAATTGGTTTTTTGGGCGCGTCGGCGCTGGAGGGAGCGGGCAAACCGAGCAAAACGATCCCCAGCGAAAGTGCGACAAAAATTAAAAAAATCTTTTTCACTAGTCGAATTATATATAAAGGAAGAGTAATTGCAAAAAGAGGTACGACGGCCAGCCTGCACAGGGCAGGCTGGCCAGGGACAAGACGCTTGCCGTCAGGGCATCTCGCGCACCATCTCGACGATTAGGCGGCCGAGCTCATGGCGCGCACCGAAGTGGCTGAGACCGAGCGCCTCATAAGGACGCTTGTCGCCCTCACGAGGCTCCGAGTTCCAGACCACGATCGCGCGGCTTCGCAGCGGTTCGGCGACGACTTTAGCGAACTTCTGACCCGCACCCATGTTGTTGCCGATAACCACCAGGTCGACCCCACCCGCTGCGGTCACTTGCTCAACCGCCCGAGTTTCCTCAGGCCCGGGATGGTAGGAGTCAGCCTCTGACCATCGGCCCCACACGACCTCAAACTCAACCCCTTCCATCCGGGGTGAGTGCGGCTCTCCGCTGTCGAGCCACATGACCCTGACTTTCCTCATCCGATCATCTCCTTCGGGGCACTTGCCCGGCGTTCAGTCGACCAGCGACTCGAGGACGGCCTGAACCACCGCGTGCCAGGTCGGGATGTGCGGCTGATGTTGCCGTTGGCGACTCCGACCGTCAGCATCAGGACGCAGACCACCAGGCAGGAAACGGCGAAGCACAGGAAGAGAAACATCGGGAACGAGATAGGCGGCTTGTAGGGCTGACTCTCGGTACTGGACATCGGGCTTACCTCCCGTTAGATTTCCGACATCCTACGCGTAGAAGATAGCATTTTCAGCGGAGATAATCAAGGGAGGGAGAGGCTAAAAAAACAACTTAGGTCTTAGTTGAGTCCGATAATTCAATCGCAATGTTCGCCGCCCTTGTCGTCAACCCAGCAATGAGCAGTCGGCTCATCGGTAGGTTCTTCGGTTAATTCCGGCTCGGGCGTGCTTGTATCTTCTGGCGGGGCAGCTTCCTCCGTTGGGACTTCGGTCGCCTCCTCTGGCGGCTGATATTCATCCGTTGGCTGGGATTCATCAGGAGGAAAATATTCATCCGTCGGCAGAGATTCGTCCGGCGCAATTGAATTAAAATAATCGTCCCAATTTACTAAAGCATCGGCGAAAGGAGCGAATGGATCACTGCTGCTTATTCCGCTTGCACCCGAGGATTTCTTAGCCGTTACGGGCGCTTGGGCCGTTTTCTTGGCGACGAGAAACTTTATCATCGTGTTTTTCTTTTCAGCTGATAAGCTGACTTTGCCGATTTCATTGTTATTGTTGTCAAACAAATAAGAAGCAGTGTCTTCGGCCCGAATCGTCCAACCGGCTTTGGGCACCTCCTCCCTATACCAACTTTTAACTTTCTTTGAATCAATATTTACAACCGACTCAATCGAGCTGGCCTCGGGTTTGCACGTAATTGAAACGACCTTTGATTTTGGATAAATCGGGATATTTTTCGGACAATTTTCGGGGATGGTCAAACTCGCCGTTGACGTTGATTTCTTGAAGAATTTTTTATAAAGAAGATAACCACCGCCGGCCACAAGCCCCAGGAAAACAAGAATACTGCCAATAATCAGAAATATAAGAAGAAGATTGCTTTTTGCCGGCTTCGGCTGTACCGGCGCTCCGCCGGCCGGCGGATTTTGCCCTTGAGCCATTCACCCTCCTTTATTCCCTTTCCTTCATTATATTCCCACTTTTGATGAATGGAAAAGGGACACAGGGATCGGAGGGGCGATTTGACTTCTACTCCTGTTCGTGCTATACTAAATCCAGCTCCAAAGAGGTTTGGGATGTTTTGTTGTAGGAAAAGCTCTGCCCCGCCCCCCTTCTTTAGTTTTTACTTTTGCATTTTGACTT
>Ga0315282_10009449_pt1 | contig 15503 bp, 10 predicted proteins | sample YL17G07_20_MG_FD_203693 | JGI IMG/M metagenome (GOLD analysis project Ga0315282, IMG submission 203693) | Sediment microbial communities from Yellowstone Lake, YNP, Wyoming, USA - YL17G07_20 | ecosystem: Environmental > Aquatic > Freshwater > Lake > Sediment | place: USA: Wyoming | collected... | reverse complement strand
GTGCCGCCGCTTTTCAGGAGCTCGACCGATGCGATCTTCACCGGCGACGACGAAACCTTGCCCAAGTGGAACAGCGGCGCCTCGATGCGCGCCGCTCCCGTCGCCGGCGTGTCGCGCGGAAATGATTCCGAACTCACCGCCGCCACACCCGCCCCGATACTTGCCGCCAGAGACTCCCGCCTGTCCGTCTTCATCAACGTGATTCCTTTCGCACTTTGTTGCCGCTCACGAGTTCCGTATCCAGACGCCACAATCCTGGATTGCGCTGGATTTCTGAGAGCCAAGTAGCCAGAATTCAATCCGGTTCGCAAGAGCGAAGCACTGCGATTTTATCGCGGGTTTTGAATCGCGGAGGCATCTCTCGCGTTGCCCCGCATCATTTCTCACGGAGGATGGGTTTCAATGAAACAAGGACGTGTGGACAGCGAAATGTTGACTTCGCCCGATGTATTTTTCAAGTTGGTGTTTGCGTTCCAGAAAAGCCGCGTCGTGCTGACGGCGTTCGAACTCGGCGTATTCACCGCTTTGGCCGACGAAAACAAAACGTCGAGCGACGTGGCCAAGGCCTTGGGCACGGCCGATCGCGCGACCGATCGCCTGATGAACGCCCTCGTTGCGATCGGGCTGCTCAAGAAAGCCCGAGGGCGCTTTTCGAACTCACCCCTGGCCGCCCATTTTCTCGTCAAGGGCAAGCCCGACTATATGGCCGGCCTGGGTCACGGCGTCAACCTGTGGGACACCTGGAGCACGCTGACCCAAGCGGTGCGAGCCGGCAAGTCCGTCATGGGCCGCGAGGTCTGGGATCGCGGGGAAGACTGGCTGACGTCGTTTATTGCCGCGATGCACGCACGCGCGCGCCAAGCCGCTCCGGGCATCGTGGCGCTGCTCGATCTGAAGAATGTCTCGCGCGTGCTGGACGTCGGCGGTGGTTCGGGAGGCTATGCCATGGCGTTTGTCCGCGCCAAGAAAGGAATCACCGCCACGGTTTTTGATCTGCCGAATGTTCTTCCTCTGACCAAAGGCTACATCGAAGCGGCGGACCTTGTGGACTCAGTGGACACTTCTGCGGGTAATTTCAACGCCGACCCGCTTCCCAACGGCTACGACCTCGCGTTTCTTTCGGCGGTCATTCACAGCAACACCTGTAGGGAGGATCGAGATCTGATCCGAAAGGCCGCCGACGCGCTGAATCCGGGAGGGCAGGTTGTGGTTCAGGATTTCATCATGGAGAAGGATCGCACGCGGCCCGCGTTCGGCGCGCTGTTTTCCCTGAACATGCTGGTCGGAACGGACGGGGGAGACACTTACACCGAAGAGGAAGTGCGCGCGTGGATGGGCGAGGCCGGCTTGTCGAAGATCAAGCGGATTGACACCAAATACAACACGACCCTGATCATCGGTCGCAAAGCAAAATAGCCTTTGGGAGTGCGGTGACCGGCCTCAGGCGACCGCCTTCTTCGCTTTGCCTTTGCGCGGAGCGGGCGATTTCGGTTTTGTGTTCTTTTCGCCTTTCGCCATCGGGTGGCACGAGCACCCCGGGTAGTTCGGCGAATAGAGATCGTTCTCGCGGCGGATCGCCGGCTTGCCGTCCTTCACAAAGTGCGCTCCCCTTTCCGCCAGGTGATTGACCATTCGCCTTCTCCATTCGCGCACGCGATCCTGATACGCGGGATCGGACGAGAGATCGTTCAACTCGGCCGGGTCGCGATCCAGGTCGAAGAATTGTTCCTCACCGTCGTAAGCGAAGAAGATGTACTTGGAATGCCCGTCCGTCAGGGCGGTCCACTGGTTGCTCGGCGTGTAACAAGTGCTGTGTTCCAAGTCTACGTACTTTCTCCAATCGGCGCCGCCTCCGCGCACGAGCGAAAGCAGGCTGCGGCCATCCAGTTTCTCCGCACCCGGCGCCCCGGCCGCGTCGAGAAACGTCGGCAGAACGTCGCGCAATTCGACCGGCGCCATCGAGACCTGACCCCGCTTGGCCGACACCAATCCCGTCGGCCACCGCATCAGAAAGGGGATTCGCGCGGAAGGTTCGTACGGGTAAGATTTTCGCCACAGATTCTGGTCGCCCGTCATATCGCCGTGATCGCTGGTAAAGAGAATCAGCGTCTCATCCAGCCAGCCGCGCTGTTCGAGCGCCTCGAGAATCCGGCCGACCTGTTCATCCACAAACGAGACCGAACCGTAATAGCCTTGGCGCGAGGAGCGTACCGGCTCCGGTCCGAGATCGCCATGCCAGGCGGCGGGATTGTCCTTCATCACGGGTGCATATTTCGCCGCCCATTTTCCCGCTTTGGTTTTCGGCAGGTCGGCCTCGGCGTACTTTTTCATCCACCGCTCGGGCGGGTCGTAGGGGCTGTGCGGTCGCACGAAAGAGACCTTCAGGAAAAACGGTTCAGGGCCGCTGTAAGATTTCAAAAACTCGATCGCATTGTCGGCCGTCCAGCGCGTCGGGTGCAATCGCTCCGGCAAGGCATAAGCCTTGGCGGCAAAGCCGTTCCAGTCCAACCCCGTGGCGTTGGGATCGAGGCCGGGTGCCTCCCTGGCGAACCATTGGTGATAGTCGCTGACAAAGCCGGGGTCGCGCATGTCCTGTTCATCCAACAACATCTTGTGAAATCCGTGGGGATTCCGCTGCGGGTGCCAGTGCATCTTGCCGACACCCATCGTGTAGTAGCCGGCATCGCGAAGCGCCTGGGGCATTTCGATGGGATACTTCTCGCCGACCCGCCCATAGCCGAGCAGGCCGTTTCGCCAGGGCGCGAGACCCGTCAGCAGCGCGGCGCGTGCGGGCGTGCAGGTCGGCGTGCAGGAATAGCCGCACCGGAAACGCACGCCTTCGTTGGCGATGCGGTCGAGGTTCGGGGTATGAATGATGCGATTGCCGTCGGCGCCGAGGCAATCGCCGCGATGTTGATCGGACATCAACAGCAGAATGTTCGGTCGCTGCTTGGCGCGCGCAATCGTCCCGCCCATGCAAGCGGCGGCCAACGCGCCCGCTCCCAATTTCAACACCTCTCTGCGGCTCAGTTGGTTGCGCGACTTTGCTTCGCTCATCTTCACACCCGCCTTCTCTGAATCGGGTGTCTGCTTCCACTTGTGGTGCGACTTTCGCGAGTTCCCGATCATCCAGACCCGGTGCCGTAGAAACGCGAACACCGTCGTGATCGGTCCTCAATGCATCACAGGTTCAGCTTGGCGATGTTGGCCTTGACCTCGGCGGCCGACTTGCGCAACGCCTCGAGCTCCGCCGGGGCGAGTTCCATCTTGATGATCTTTTCGACGCCGCCGACGCCCAGAACGATCGGCAGACCGACATAGACGTCCTGGATGCCATACTCTCCCTGGCACCAGACCGAGGCGGGAATGACCCGCTTCTTATCGCGCTCGATTGCCTCGCACATTTGCGCCACCGCGGCTCCCGGCGCATAGAACGCACTGCCCGTCTTGAGAAAGTTGACGATTTCAATTCCGCCGGCGCGCGTCCGCTTCACCAGTTCGGCCAGACGGTTGGCATTGATCAACTGGGTGACCGGGATGCCTCCGACCGAGGTGCAGCTGAGCAGAGGCACCATCGAGTCGCCATGGCCGCCGAGGACCATTGTCTGGATGTCTTCGGCCGACACGCCCAGTTCCATCGCGATGAACGTCCGGAAACGCGCCGTGTCCAGGACCCCCGCCATTCCCAGGACCCGCCTGGGCGGGAATCCCGTCACCTTCATGGTCACATAGGTCATGACGTCGAGCGGGTTGGAGACGACAATGATGACGGCGTGGGGTGAAAAACGAGCGACCTGTTCGGCCACCGATTTGACGATCCCGGTGTTGGTCATCATCAGATCGTCGCGGCTCATGCCGGGTTTGCGCGGCAGGCCCGCCGTGATGACAATAATGTCCGAATCCGCGGTGGGCCCATAGTCGTTGTGGCCCGTGATGATGCAGTCGGACCCGCAAATCGGCGTGGCCTCCATGAGGTCCAGCGCTTTGCCTTGGGCAATCCCTTCGACAACATCCACCAGCACAACGTCGCCCAGTTGCTCCGCCACGATCCAGTGGGCGGTCGTGGAGCCGACTTGTCCGGCCCCCACGATGGTGATCTTGGCTCGTCTTTCTCGCCTTGCCATGTTCGCAGTCCCCCTTTTTTTTGAAGGATGAAGGATGAATTATGAAGGATGAATAAAAAGCGGGCGCGACACGCCGTTCAGCCAGGGAATCAAGCGACTCTATTTACCTGCTCGCCGGCTTTCGCAGGCTTCCTTTCATTCATCCTTCCGCCTTCATCCTTTTTTTTCTCAGTCAATATTCGCCACGAGCTTCTCGGCAAATTCGGACGTGCTGACCTTGGTGGCGTTCTTCATCTGGCGATGCAAGTCATAGGTCACGAACTTTTGGCGGATCGTCCGCTGGAGAGCTCGCGTGATCTTGCGGGCGGCGCGTTTCCACCCCAGATATTCCAACATCATGACGCCCGACAGGATCAACGACCCGGGGTTGACCATGTTCTTGCCGGCGTATTTCGGCCCCGTGCCGTGGGTGGCTTCAAAGAGGGCCGTCCCGTCGCCGATGTTTCCGCCCGGCGCCATCCCGAGCCCTCCGACCTGGGCCGCGCAAGCATCCGAGAGGTAGTCGCCGTTGAGATTGGGCGTGGCGATGACCGAGTACTCGTCGGGACGCAACAGCACCTGCTGGAACATGTTGTCGGCAATCCGGTCGTTGATCAGCACCTTGCCCGCCGGAAGATTGCCTTCGTACTGAGCCTGCAAATCGGCCTCGGTGACGGTGTACTGACCGAACTCCTCGCGCGCCACCTCGTAGCCCCAGTCGCGGAACGCCCCCTCGGTGTACTTCATGATGTTGCCCTTGTGAACGAGCGTCACCGACCGGCGGTGGTTTTGGATCGCATAGTTGATCGCTTTGCGCACCAGGCGCTTGGTCGCCGTGACGCTGATGGGCTTGATCCCGACGCCCGAATCCGGGCGCACTTCGCACCCCATCATCTCGTTCAGGAAGGTGATGATCTTCTCGGCCTCCGGCGTTCCCTGCTTGTACTCGATGCCGGCATAGACGTCCTCGGTGTTTTCGCGAAAGATCACCACGTCCAACTTGCCGGGGTGGCGGACCGGGCTGGGGACCCCGCGGATATAGCGCACCGGCCGCACGCAGGCGTACAGATCCAGCCGCTGGCGAAGGGCCACGTTGAGGCTGCGAATGCCCCCGCCCACGGGCGTGGTCAGTGGTCCTTTGATCGCAACGACATATTTCTCGATGGCCTTGACCGTATCTTCGGGCAGAGGGGTCCCATACATTCCCATGGCGGCCTCCCCCCCGTAGACTTGGAACCAGACGATTTTCTTGCGGCCTTCGAACGCCTTCTCCACCGCGGCATCCATCACCCGCTTGGCCGCCGGCCAGATATCCACTCCCGTTCCGTCGCCTTGAATGAACGGGATGATGGGATTGTCGGGAACGCTGATCTTCTTGCGCTTCTTCTCAATGATTCCACCTTCGCTCGGTGGCGTGACTTTTTCGAATTCCGGCATCAATGAACCTCCTCGGCATCCTGGTCACGGAAACACACCGCCACAACCTGCACGCGGTATTTCCTCCGTGCTCACGGTCTGATAGAACCTCATTGCAACGGATAAGTTTTTGCGAGCGGCAAAACGGTATGTCAAATACTTTCAAACAGGGACAGAGCCCTCTCAGTGCATATCACTTTTATGCACCTCGCGGCTCCGAATGTGGGGGCAAGTCCATGGCAAAGGCAGGGATAGGCGCGGAAGAATCGGGCGGGTCGCCGTGTTCCCGCCACGCCGCCTGTCAGCCGAACGGAAACTCCGAATGGGCTCCCCCCAATGAGTTGCGGATGCCGCGAACGCCGGAGCGGATTTCCAGCCGAACGCCGTTGAGGGAGCGAACAACCATCATTTTCCAACAGGCGTCATAGTCCTCGCACTCGTAGCACCGGCGCCGCGCTTCCACGTCCGAGAAGTTATCTTCGCCAAACCAGCCGAGGTGAACGCCAAAACAATCTTTCATGGCCGACTATCCTTTCGAACACACACCCTCCCCACCGGGCAAGAAGTTTAAAAGCCTTTCGTGTATGGGTCAACGCTTTCCGACGAATAAAACGGAACGCCGGCGAGGCCGCCGGCGTTCCATCAGGCAAGGATCAAAACCTTGACTTTCGCCGACACGATCTTTAATCAAGAAGCCGCGATGGAGTACTGCTAAGGCGGCCTCTGGCCGCAACCAAAGAGGGGTGAGAGTCGTGGACATCCGCTCATGCACCGGAAAAAGTCCATCCCGTCCATGTCGTCCACTTCGTCCACGGGAGAAGATCTTCGCAAAATGGCTGGATGTCTAGACGAAAGGGTCTAATTCGAAGCGGAAAACTCGTAACTCGCAACTCGGAACTGTACCGAAGGAAACAGCGGATGCGCGGAATCCGCATGGAAATCGAAATCGTCCGTCACTGGCGGCTCCTCTGGGAGCTGGTCAAGCGCGACCTGCGCATGCGCTACGTCGGGTCGGTGATGGGCCTGTTCTGGTCGGTCATCAATCCGCTGATCATGCTGATCATCTACATTTTCATCTTCTCGCTGATCTTCCAGTTCGGCAGTGGCTCGAGCGGCGCGGCGGGTGCGGGGCCGGCTCTGGCCACCAAAAGAGAAATCGCCTACTTTCCCGTCTATCTGTGCTGCGCGCTGCTGCCCTGGAATGCCCTCATGGAGGCGCTCCTGGGCGCGGCGGGAATCATCGCCGGGAGCGGCGGCCTGATCAAGAAGGCGGTGTTCCCGAAGGCCATCCTGCCGATGCAGGCCATCGTGGCAAGCTTTGTCAATCTGACCATCACCATGCTGCTGTTCGGGATTTTCCTGATCCTCACCCGCCGATTTCCGGGAGCGTGGTTCCTGATGGTTGTCCCGCTGATGACGCTGCAATTCGTTCTGATCGTCGGGATGTGCTATCTGTTCGCGACGGTCAACGTCTTCTTCCGCGACATGACCCCGATCCTGGGGGCGCTGATGAACTTTCTCTTTTGGGCAACCCCCATCGTCTACCCGGCTCGATTGATCACCGAACGGTTTCCCGCGTTCCGCTATTTCTATCTGGCCAATCCGGTGACGCACCTGATTCGCCTGTATCGGCAGTTTCTCTATGTGGACCGCATCCCCTATGAGTATGAGGTCTCCTGTTCGGCCCTCACGAGCCTGGTTTATTTGTTGGGCATCGGTGTGATCGCCTACGCCGTCGGGAAATACGTTTTCACCCGCAGCCAACCGCATTTCGTGGATGAGGTCTAAGCGCGATGGACGCGATCATCGTCAAGGATGTGAGCAAACGCTATCGCGTCTATCCGCGTCCGATTGACCGCCTCAAAGAGGTTCTGACGCTCAATCGCGGCTGCTACCATCGCGAATTCACCGCGCTCGAAGACGTGAATCTGACGATCGAAAAAGGCCGCGCCATGGGGATCATCGGCCCCAACGGCGCAGGCAAGAGCACGCTGCTCAAGATGATGGCCGGAATCATTGATCCCACCGGCGGCCACATCAAAGTCTGCGGACGCGTCGCTTCGATCATCGAGCTGGGCACGGGCTTCCACGGCGACTTCTCGGGGCGCGACAACGTCTATATGAACGCCGCGATCATGGGCTACCGCCGCAACCAGGTGGACCGGCTGTTCGACGACATTGCGCGGTTCGCCGAACTGGGCTCCTACATGGACATGCCGGTCAAAACCTACTCGTCGGGCATGTTCGTGCGGCTCGCGTTCTCGATCGCCATCCACGTGGACCCCGACGTCTTCCTCGTGGACGAAGCGCTGGCCGTCGGCGACGCCATTTTCGCCCACCGCTGCCTCAAGCGCATCCGCGAGATGAAGGAGCGCGGCGTCACCATCGTCTTTGTCTCTCATGACGTCAACGCGGTGCAGGGCATCTGCGATGAAGCCGTGCTGCTCGATCGCGGGCGGCTGATGGATCGTGGCACCCCCAAAAACGTCATCCAGCACTACCAGACGATCGTCGCCGAGCGGATCGCACGGGCGGGTGAGGGACCCGGCCAAGAAAATGACTTTCACGCCATCGGCGCTCCCGAAACATCGGCGGGCGTGGGTGAGCAGCGCTTCGGCACGTTCGAGGCGCAGATCGTCCGAACCGCCGTGTGCGACAGCGGCGGGCGTGCCATCAAACAGCTCCAGTCGGGCGACGCCGTCACGTTTGCCATTGACGTCGAGTTTCACAAAGACATCGGAGATCCCGTCTTCGGCATCATGTTACGCAATCGCTATGGGATCGAGGTCTTCGGCACCAACAGCTTCCTGCGCGGCGAGAAGACCGGCCTGTTCCACACCGGTCAGACGGCCCGGATCCTCTTCCGCACGCCGCTCAACATCGGCCTGGGCAGCTATACCGTCAGCTTCGCCGTTCATACGCCCACAGGCCATTTCTACGACTATCGCGTCGACAACATGGTGATCGAGGTGCTGGGCCCGATTCCTTCGACCGGCATCGCGCCGTTGCCGCTGGAAATCGAGGTGGAGCACTGCGCCGATTGAGACTCCGACGGAACGCCGGCGAGTCCGACCAGACCGACCGGTCCAACGAGTTCGACCCGTCCGATGCTTCCGAGCACCGGCGAGCCGCCGGCGTTCCGTCCAAGGACCTTCCCGATGGCGAAACCCGAAACCCGATACCCGATACCCGATACCCCAGACCCGAGACCCGATACCCGGGACGCGAAACCCTGGCCGCGTTGGCTCGAACCGCTGTTTCTGGCCGCGATCCTCGTTCTGGCCTCGGGCCTTCGCTTCTACAATCTCAACCGCTTGCCGCCGGGCCTTTGGTTTGACGAAGGACTGGCAGGGCTGAACGCTCTCTCGCTTCTCCACAACGGCCACTTCCGCCTCTACTTTGACAACCGCGAATTTTTCGATGGCAAGGCCACCAACGCCGAAGAGCCGCTGTTCCACTATCTGCTCGCGCCTTCGATCGCGATTCTCGGGCCGACCGTTCTCGCCCTGCGGCTGGTGAGCGCGCTGGTCGGCGTGCTGACGGTTGGTGTCTTCTACGGGATGGTGCGAGCGATTTGGGATCGGCGAATGGCGCTTTTCTCCGCGCTGCCGCTGGCCCTGTTGCGCTGGCATGTTCACTTCAGTCGCACGGTTTTTCGGACAGTTCTCGTGCCGTTGTTTGCGTGCCTGTTCTTCTGGCTTTGGTGGCGCGGCGTCGAACGAAAAAGCCGCGCGCTGCTGATTCTCGCGGGGATCGTCCTGGGGCTGGGCTTCTACACCTATTTCGCCTTTCAACTCGTCGTGCCCGTCTGGCTCTGCTTTGGGTTCGTGCGGTGGTGGCGCGAGAAGGATCGCCGGCGCGATCTGTTGGCCGGGCTAATCTGGCCCGCCGTCGCTGCTCTCGTTGTCTTGCTCCCGCTCATGGCTTATTTCATTGCCAACCCCGATGTGGCGATGGGGCGCGTGGGAAGCCTTTCTATTTTCGAAAAGGGGTGGGGGGAAGGCTTCCACATCCTCGCCCAGAATCTGTGGGGCAATATCCATCAATTCTGGTGGCGCGGCGATCACGTGGCCAAACACAACGTCCCGCTGATGGCCGTTTTCGATCCGCTGACATCGGTCATTTTCGCGCTGGGATTGATCGCCACGGTGTGGGGCATTGGTCGCGATTCGCGCAATGCGCTGGTCCTGCTTTGGCCGGCCTGGCTGGCGTGCGCTTCGATCTTCTCGATCGGCGCGCCCAATTTGCTCCGCACGCTCGGCATGGTTCCCGCGGTGGTCCTCGTTCTCGCAAATGGCTATCTCTTGATCGGTCGAACGATCGAACGTTGGTCGTCGCGCAAGATCGCGGGCCTCGCACTGGTCCTCCTGGTCGGATGGTTTGGGGCCAACGAAACCTGTCGCTATTTCGTGGTGTGGCGACACGATCCGCGCGTGCCGCCGGAATTCAACGCTTCTTATCGCCAGCTCGGCGACGCGATCAAAGCCTGGGGCGACGGCGTGGATGTTCACATTCCCGGCGACATTCTCCATCACTGCACGGTGCGCTACTTGCTGTATGGTCGCACGAATACTTACGAGTTGCGGATGCCCGATTCACTCGTGCGACAAGCCGACACGGCGCGCGATCGCGTGTTGGTCTATTCGCCCATGACCTTTCCCGAGATCGCTTCGCGCGCCGATCTGGTGGCCATTTGGTTTCCACAGGGAGATCTTATTTGGCGTTCGCGCGACGGCTTTCTGCGGGCGTTTCGAATTCCCGCCGGCGACCTGATGACGCTCCAGCGCACCGCGCAAGCCATCCGAGGTCTGCCGATCAACCCGATGCGGTGAAGCGTAAGGCGAAAGTAAAAAGTCAAAAGCAAAAGGTGAAAACGTGAGAACCATCCTTAGTGTCTTTGTGTCTTCGTGGTGAAATCTGGAACCAAGATGCGAGCGGAAATGGGAAGTGAAACACCAGCTCAAGGTGATGGGTCAAGCCGAGTCCCGCGCAGCGTAGCCGTCCTTTTGTTTGTCGGCCTCTTCGTCACGTTTGCCTATTTCTTCCACACCGAAGCGGGCTGGAACGTCAACAGCCGCGTTTGCCTGACCTATGCCATCGTCGAGAAACATTCCTTTGCCATTGACGACTATCTTAAGATTGAGGCGCTGAAGACCGAAGACGTCGCGTTTTTTGACGGCCACTACTACTCCGACAAAATCATCGGCGCCTCTCTCCTTGGCGTCGTTCCGATGACGGCGCTGCATTTGGTCTCGCTCGCCGTTGGGCACGATTTCTCCTGGGACGCCAAGCGCTACGTCGTGACCGTTTTCAGCGTGTCGGTGACGGCCGCGCTGGCCGGAGTCGCGCTCTATCGCCTGCTTCTGATTCTCGGTGCAAGCGTGGCGGGTTCGCTCTTTCTCGTGCTGGCCTTCGTCTTCGGCACGGAGATGTTCAGCGTGAGCACCATCTTCCTTTCTTACGCGCCCGCCATCTGCTTCGAGTTGCTTTCCTACGCCGCGCTGGTCAAAAACCGCGACCGTCTTGATCGCCGAACATTGATCCTTGCCGGACTGGCGCTCGGCGCGGGGCTGCTCTGTGAATACACGCTCGGCATTGTGGCCATCGGCCTGAGCGTTTATACGATCCATCACCTCAAGGAAAAGCGCGCGATCATTTGGTATTGGCTCGGCGCGTTGGCTCCGCTCCTGGTTTTCGTCGGCTATACGCTCGTCTGTTTTGGCCGACCGACCATTCCTTACGAATACGAAGTGCGGACGGAATTCAAAGTCGGGATGTCGCAAGGCTTCCAGGGCATCGTGGGTTTCAACCCGACGGTGCTTTACTACATCGCCATCCACCGCTATCGCGGGCTGTTCTATCATTCACCGTTTCTGTTGCCGGCAATTTGGGGATGGATCGCGATGTGGCGCGACCCACGCCGCCGCAGCGACGCACTGCTCTCGATCTCGATGATCGTCGCCTACCTTGCTTTCAACGCGTCCTACTACATGTGGTGGGGTGGCTGGACCAATGGCCCGCGCCATCTCATTCCCGCGCTGCCGTTCCTGGTCGTGCCGCTGGTCTGGGTGTGGCAATCGGGACGCGTGGGCCGCGCGGTGCTGATCGCACTCGCCGCCGTCGCAATCTTCTTCAACACCCTGCCCGCCATGGTTGACGCCCAAATCCCGCAAGGCTACCAAGCCGTCGAACTCTATCACCCGCGCATCCAATACAACTACCGCGACCCGCTCTGGGAACTCGGCATCAAGCCCTTCTTCCGCGGCCACCTTGCCCTCAACGCCGGCCAACTCCTCGGCCTCCACGGCCTCTGGTCGCTCCTGCCGCTGGTTTTGCTATGGGGCCTCGCGGGGCTGGCAATGACGCCAATGGTGCGCCGAACCTCTGGCGAGCCAACTGAAACAACGGCGGAATAGGGACCACATTCACCCCTTCAGGGTATCGCACCAAACGGAAACGCCACAAGTTGGTCTCATATCTCACCTAGCGGCCTCTGGCCGCAACCAAAGAGGGGTGAGAGTCGTGGACATCCGCTCATGCACAGGAAAAAGTCCATCCCGTCCATGTCGTCCACCTCGCCCACGGGAGAAGATCTTCGCAAAATGGCTAGATGTCTAAAATCGCCCTTACACGTTTTCCGGCACGACGTACGGTTCGCGATAGGTCCGTTTGACCAGCTTGTTCGCTTCGTCGTCGCCGACGAATCGCTCGGTCTCGCCGTCGAAAACGAGCCGCCGGTTGCCCACGCGATGCGAGATATTCCCCAGATGGCAGAGAAGCGTCGAAAGGTGCCCCTCCTCGATGTCGGCGTTGGGCCGCTTGCGGGACCGCACGCAATCCACGAAATTCTGAATGTGCTCAACCGGCGCCTCGCGTCCATATTCAAACGGCTTGCCCGCCCAGTCGGGACCGAACACCTGCCAGCCGCCGCTGTGGCGTCCGAGATACATGATCCCCTTGGTTCCATAGATCTCGATCTTCATCGCATAGAAAGGCCAGTTGGGAAACTGATCCTTGTTGCGCTCTTCGGGCGCCACTTTCTTCATGCACGGATTCCACAGCGCCAGTTCGAAGAGCAGCGTCAGGCCGTCGTATTCGTAGGTTACGATCTGCGTGTCGGGCGTTTCGCCGGGGTCTTTGAAGTGATGGATGTGGCCGGTCGCCGTCACTGCCTTGGGATAGGGCCGACCGACAACCCACCGCGCCATATCCATCTGGTGCACGGCGTCGTTGATGATGTCGCCGCCGGAATAATCCCAGAACCAGTTCCAGCGGCCGACGCGGCTGGCGTTGTAGGGCCGCATGGGCGCCGCACCGAGCCACATGTCATAATCAAATCCCTTGGGCGGATCGCTGTCGGGCTTTGCGGCGATGGGCGAGCGCGCGTTCATGTTGATGACGCGGACGAGATGAATCGAGCCCAGCCCTCCCGATCGCAAATAGTCAATCGCGTGCTGAACATAGGCGGCGCTGCGGTTCTGCGTGCCCAGCTGCACGATGCGCTGGTATTTGCGCGCCGCCTCGACCGCCTTGCGTCCTTCCCAGATGCTGTGCGAGGCGGGCTTTTCGACATAGACATCTTTGCCGGCCTGGCAGGCGAGGATGGTCGCCGGGGCGTGCCAATGGTCGGGCGTCGCCACCACGAGCGCATGTACGTCGCGATCTTCCAGGATTCGCCGAAAGTCGCTGACGATCCTGGGCGCTTTGCCCTGGGCCTGCTCGACCGCCTTGACACGATCTTGCAGGATGTTGCTGTTGGCATCGCAAAGATAAGCGACCTCAACGTCGGGCGTGCGGGCGAACTGTCGCGAAAGATACGTCCCGCGCCCGCCCAAGCCCATCACGCCGACGATCACCTTTTCGTTGGGCGACATCGTCCGGGGCGCGGGCGCTCCCGCAGTGGCTTTCTTCATCGTTGCCGCGCCCACCGCCACCGTGCCGATTGCCGCTCCCACCGAGTTCTTCAAGAACCGTCTCCGATTCATCTTGTCCATCCGCGCTGTCTCCTTTCGCGATGATTGCGTGGAAATGTTAGAAAAGCGGGAAGGGAAAAGGCAAAAGGAAAAAGTAGGGGGCGAAAAACCGCGCAGGAACTCCCAAAAGTCGCAAACGGGCCAACCTCGGAACGCCGGCGGCCTCGCCGGTGCTCTGCAGCGAGGGACTGGGGAGGGACCGCAGGCCATCACGCCAGCGAACGTCAACAAACCAACATCCAGAGCACCGGCGAGGCCGCCGGCGTTCCGAGGTTGGCCCCCCCTTCTCCTGAAATCGGGACATGCAGCCATGCCGAAAAATTCCGGCAAGATGCGGTTAACGATACCGGGTAGGTGGACTATAAACGTGGGTGCATCCAATGGAGAGAAGGGGGGAAGACCCGTGCGAAGCGTGGCAAGATTGGGGCTTGTCGGGGTATGGATCGCGTGCAGCGTTGCCGCGGCGCGCGCCGAGCCAGTCACGACGATGCCGATGCAATTATACGGCCTGGGGACGCTCGACTGTGCGGCCTATTCGCCGGACGGGAAGTACATTCTGACCGGCGGCAGCGTGGGCGCGTTCCTTCGGGAGATTCAGACGGGCAGGGTCGTCCAAATGTTCTTCGGCCACACGAAGTACATTTCGTCCGTAGCCTTTTCGCCCGACGGGACCAAAGTCCTGACGGGAAGCGATGACATGACGGCGAAGCTCTGGAACGTGTCGAACGGTACGCTTCTTCGCACCTTTCATTACATTACGGATCGCCCGGTTACCTCCGTCGCCTTCTCGCCCAACGGGACCAAGGTCCTGACGGGAACCTATGACGGGACGGCGAAGTTGTGGGACGCCGACACCGGCGCGCTGCTTCGCATCTTCGGCGGCCATAGCTATTGGGTGAACTCCGTCGCCTTTTCGCCCGATGGGACCAAGATTCTGACGGGAAGCACGACTTATCCCGACTACGGCGGGGTAGCGAAGCTGTTTGACGCCGCAACCGGCTCGCTGCTTCGGACCTTCTCCGGCCATACTGGATCGGTTCGCTCTGTAGCCTTTTCTCGCGATGGGGCCAAAGTCCTGACAGGAAGCGATGACCATACGGCGAAGTTGTGGGACGCCTCGAATGGCTCGCTCGTTCGGACCTTCGTCGGTCATGCGGGCACGGTTTGGTCCGTTGCCTTTTCGCGCGACGGGACCAAAGTTCTGACGGGAAGCTATGACGGGACGGCGAAGTTGTGGAACGCCGCGAACGGCTCGCTGCTTCGCTCCTTCTCCGGTCATGCCGGAGTGGTTTGCTCGGTAGCCTTTTCTCCCGATGGGACCGAAGTCCTGACGGGAAGCTATGACGAGACGGCGAAGTTGTGGAACGCCGCGAACGGCGCGTTGCTTCGCACCTTCTCCGGCTATTCTGTTGAAGAGGTGTACTGCGTATCCTTTTCACCCGACGGGACCAGAATCCTGACCGGAAGCAGTGACCATAGGGCGAAACTGTGGGACGCCTCAAACAGCACGCTGGTTCGCACCTTCTCCGGCCATACGGCCGAGGTTCGGTCCGTCGCCTTTTCGCCCGACGGGACCAAAGTCCTGACGGGCGCTAATTGGCCGGACAACACGGCGAAGTTGTGGAACACCTCGAACGGTACGCTGCTTCGCACCTTCTCCGGCCATACCCACAACGTTTCTTCCGCGGCTTTTTCGCGCGATGGGACCAAAGTCCTGACGGGAAGCGAGGACGGGACGGCGAAGTTGTGGAACGCCTTGAACGCGTCACTGCTTCGCACTTTCTCCGGCCATACGGCCGGCGTTACGTCCGTCGCTTTTTCGCCCGATGGCACCAGAGTTTTGACGGGAAGCGAGGACACGACGGCCAAGTTGTGGAACGCCTCAAACGGCTCGCTGCTTCGCACCTTTTCCCGCCATAGTTGGGGCGTCACCTCCGTTGCCTTTTCGCCCGATGGAACCAAAATCCTGACGGGAAGCCTCGACGGGACAGCGCGGCTTTGGCAGGTGCCC
>Ga0315282_10009448_pt1 | contig 15504 bp, 17 predicted proteins | sample YL17G07_20_MG_FD_203693 | JGI IMG/M metagenome (GOLD analysis project Ga0315282, IMG submission 203693) | Sediment microbial communities from Yellowstone Lake, YNP, Wyoming, USA - YL17G07_20 | ecosystem: Environmental > Aquatic > Freshwater > Lake > Sediment | place: USA: Wyoming | collected... | reverse complement strand
CATTCCGCCGATAGCAAACCAGGAGTTGACTCCGCAGCAAGACACTAGAGTTGCGCCATCAGGGGGCTTGATCCCGCTTGAGCGGGACTTAAAGAAGTGACCCCAAAAAACACAAGTAGAGACCTGACCCCAAAAAACACCAAAAAACACAAAAAACACTGACCCCAAAAAACAAAATTGAATTTATGAACGCAAATAGCGTTCAGCTTGGTCAAGGTTTTTGCCATTGCAGTTCCAGGATGGTGGTGGAGTCTCCTGCCCAGGACCTGCTTGCGAAGCGGTAGGCGATTTTTTTGGCTCCGGATAGGTGTAGTAGTTGGAGGAAGAATCCAGCGGCCTGGAAGGAAGCGGCTTGTTCAGCGAGCCGGCTCATGGAATATTCAATTCGGAGCTTGGCATAGTCGGCGTAGATGGACTCGATGGTGACGGCGTTGAAATTAAAGAAGCTGTTGCGCAAGACCTCAAACCTCATCAGGGATTCTCGCGGGTCGCCCTTTTGGACCAGGTCGGAAAAGGCCCTGGCCATTTCATCCAGCGAGCGCTGGCCAAAGGCCAGGACCGCCTTCAGGTTGCCGGAGGCGATTTCGTGGAGGACCGCGAGGCCCATGCGCTCGAAGCTCTCAAAGGGATACCATTCTGACGGCAGAATGCGCTGGTCGAGAAGAGCAAGGTCTCGGGGCAGAAGATATTTGCTCCAGTCCACGCCTTTCTTTTTCTTAAGCATCCTGACATAATCAACGAACAAGCCGCCTTTGATTTTCATTTCCGGCGTAACATTGCTCCAGGACAATTCCAGGATGGTGGCTTTGTCTCCCGCCCAGATTTGGCTCGAGAAATTGGATTGGATATTGGCGGCGCCGGAGAGTTCCGCCAATCGCTCAAAAATGCCCAGGGCCTGATAGGTGGCGGCCTGCTCCGCGGCCGGGTTCATCTGGAAGTTCATTTTCATTTTCGCGAAATTTCTGGAAAGCTCCATCACATCGATCGGGTCAAAATTAAAAAAAGTCTTGCGCAGCACCTGGAACTGGATGAGGGAATCATGGGGGTTGCCCTTGCAGACCAGGGAATCATAGGCCCTGCTCACTTCCTCGGCCTGGATCCTGCCCCATAAGCGCACGGTCTCCACATTGTTGTGAGCGACCTCTTTGAAAAGGGCGGTCGCTATTCTTTCAAACGGGGCCATCGGATACCATTCCGTTCCCAGGATTTTTTGTTCCAGGAAAGTCAGGTCTTGCGGTGAAAGATACCGGGTCCAGTCAATATCCTTCCGGCTTTTGAGCATCCGGACATAATCCACCAGGAATTCGCCTTTGATTTTGCGGTCCATGCTAGACTCCTTGACAAGCAGAAGACCCTTGCCTGAACGGAACAAGAAACAGCTGCTTCACCTGAACCAATTTCTATCACAAATCCGGGGCATACTCAACAATTTTTTCCATCAAGTTATCAGCCCATCAACCCAAGCGCTTGTCAGCTTGTTTGCGGTTAAGCGATTCAAGGAATCGAATAGAGCACCCGGAGCGGGGCGTGGTCGGAGATGGGGGCTTTGAGGGAGTTGAGCGGGTAGTCAACAATTGGATTGAGCGCGGAGAGTCCCCGGTCCAGCTGCCAGTCGATTTTGACGGCGCAAGAGAGTTTTCCGGAGAGGGCGATGCAAGAGCCGGTAGGCTGGCGATTTTGGGCAAAGGCATTTTCAAATCCAACTTTTTCGGCCTCGGCAAAAAGGCTTCCGCGGGGCAGCTCGTTGAAATCTCCGCCAATGACTGCGGGCATCTCATATTTTTTCGCGTCGTCGAGAATCTGTCTCATCTGGCTGGCTCGTCCCGGGCTGGTCGCGTAATTTTCCAGGTGCGCGACATAGACCCGGAGGCGCCTGCCATCGGGAAGAAGCGCGGTGGCGCCGATGGCCACGCGCTCTCCCTTTCTCGGCTGTCCCTGGATCCATCCCCAGCGGGTCCAGGAATAAAGGTCCTTCTGGCGAATCACGCTGATGTCCGAGAGCGGGAACGCGGACAGGATGGCGTTGCCGGTTTCGCCCGGGGAGCCTCTGGTCTTGTCATTGTATTCGATGAACTCGGTGGCATAGACCATGTTCATGCCGAGCGCCTTTGCCATTTCCTCCGCGACGAAGACATCCCCGGACCGGCTGTGCCTGCGGTCGGCCTCGGATATCAGCGCGATGGTCGCGGGGAGCTGGTCCTGTTTTTCCTCGATATATTCCACGGCATCCTTCCAGAACCTTCCCTGCTCGATATTGAAGGCAATCACCTGGAGCCGGCCGTCAAACGCCGGCAGCTTGCCGGAAGAGTAAGAGGCTGTTGCCGGCTGGTTCATTTGCTCGATTCCTTGAATCGGCTTCTTGCTCGCGCAACCCGAGGCAAGGATCACGGCCAAAATCATCAGTCCCAATTTTTTCATTTTGCCCCTCCTCGCTTCCTGCTATTTTATCGATTTCCGGCGCTGGCTTCAACAATCGGAATCGGGTAAAATTGACAGGGGCAATGAGGAAAATTTTATTTGTCGGATGGATGATGCTTTGGCTCTGCCAGCCGGCCTGGGGGAGGGAAAAGGTCATCATCGATACTGACCCTGCAATCGGGTACCGGTTCCGGGATGTGGATGACGGCCTGGCGATTGCGCTTGCGCTCAATTCTCAAGAACTTGAGATTCTCGGCATAACCACCATTTACGGGAACCATTCCCAGCAGAAAACTTATGCCAAGGCCAAAGAGATGATGGCCGAGTCCGAGGCTGCTTGCGGCCGGGTGGCCAAAGTTTATCGCGGAGCGCGCAAGCCGGGACAAGACGAGAACACGCAGGCGAGCAGGTTCATCCGCGACGCGGCGCTGGCCTTCCCCGGAGAGATAACCATCATCGCCATCGGCCCGCTGACCAATCTCGCCGCGGCCATCAAGTCCGACCCCAAGGTTGCGCGCTCGCTCAAGCGGGTGGTCTCCATGGGCGGCGCCCTGAACGCCCGGCTGCTCGGGCTTCCCCCCGGAGCGTTTGACCTGAACTGGGGGTCGGACCAGGCCGCCACCCAGTTGGTCATCGATTCCGTGCCCGAGTTCGTGATGGTCAGCACGGACCTCTGCATGCAGACCGTGTTCACCAGAGCGCGCTATGAAAAGCTGGAGGCCGAGGCGCCGTTCCTGCGCGAATACCTCGCCAGGAAGACCAAGCCCTGGCTCAATTTCAACCGCATGCTCTTCCACGGCCCGGAGGGAAGAGGCTTCTATCCCTGGGACACGCTCGCGGTGGAATATGTGCTCGCGCCGGAAATATTCCAGACCAATATGCTCCAGGTCCAGACCCGGCCCCGGCCGGGCAAGGCCATTTACATTGAGGTCGGAACCGGCGCGCGCGTCAACGCCCCGCTGCAGATGGACAGGGAAAAATTCTGGAAAATATTTTTGGAAAGAATCTAGGCGGTTCCGTCCCGCGCCATGCGGGAGCTGTTCAGAGCCTTTGCGAGGAGAAAAAAATGAAGCGCAAATGGTTAAGTCTTAAGTCAAGCTCTGACCCCATTGGGATTTTTTTGTTGGCTGGATTGCTTTTGGGGGGACGGGCGAGGGCGGGCTTTGAGGAAGCGGAGATACAAAGCCGGGTGAGGTTGGTGTCGCCGTCATCTGCCAGGCTGAAATTTTTCAAGGCCCGGGATGCGGAAATTTATGCGCTGGCTGCGGAGTATTCGGGCGGGCCGGTCCCGGGCAAAAAGAGCGTGGTGGTCCGGCTCTCGCCCAAGGAGAGCGGCCGGGTGCACGCGTCTTATTTCCAGGGCACGGTCCTGCTCGCTCCTTTCCAGAGCGCGCCGGTGTGGGTGAATTCGCTGGGCAGGATTCCGGCCCTGACCGAGTATGCCTTGTGGCGGGAAAAATCCGGGGAATGGGGCGCGATGATTGCGCTGGTGGGCGGGGGCTTGCGGACCTACCTTTACGGCGACGGGAAGGATGTGCTGGCGATCAGGCGCGAGCCGGGCAGGGCGAAGGTCAGGCTTTTCGAGTCCGGGACTTTTGCCGCGTATTGCGAGAAGAAACCGAGCCAGGTCAAGCTCAACGGGGCCGAAATTAAATAAATTTTAACAAACTCCCTTGTTGATGTCAAATTAGAGTTCTTGTTCTAAAAATATTTAATTCCAATTTGAATTTTCAGATAAAGCGCGAATCTTCAGAGCAGTGTAACAGTAGAACAGTTGCTCCATCGCCGGGATTAGGGTAAAAGGATTGGGGGGAGGATAAGAAATGGCTAGAGCAATAATATTGGGAATGGCCGGGGTGATTTTGCTGGCGGTGTCTGCAGGAAAGGGGAGTGCGGCCTGGAGCCAGGAGGAGCTTGCGGGCAGGGTCAAGGTTATGAGTCCGAGCACGGGCGCCAAGGTTGAGCTGGTCAAAGCTGATGGCCGGGATATTTTCGGCGTGGTTGTAAATTACCAGGGCCGGCCTTTGCCTCCGGAGCGGAGCATGGTTCTTTCGCTTGAGCCTCCATCATCGCGCCGGGTGTTCTCGGCTTTCATTTTGCCGCATGACCCGCACTGGACCGACCCGCTCTGGACCGACTCCCTGCTCGGGCTTAATCCCAAGACGCAGTTTGCGCTCTGGCAGGGGCCGGACGGTAATTGGGGCGCGCTGGTCTCGCTGGTGGGCGGGGGCCTGGTCACGACCCTGGAGAGCAGCGGCTTGAAAATTCTGGCGGTGTCTGAAACCCGGGATGCGAAATTTGCGCCGGGCAAGGTTCCGGTGTTTGTGATTGGTTTCGGGGACAATCCCTACCGCCTCATCCGGGAGGTTTACGCGTTCGGTTTCCAGCTGATGAAATCCGCGGACCCGGAGCATGTGGTTGGCAATTTGCGGAAGGACAAGCCATTTCCGGAGATTTTCCGCTATTTGGGTTTTTGCAGTTGGAACACCTACTATCAGAAGGTTGACGAGTCCAAAATCCTGGCCAGCGGCAAGAGCTTCAAGAACCAGGGCGTGCCGGTGCGCTGGATTCTGATTGACGACCGCTGGATGGCGGTGGTTAAAACCGTTGCGGTGAACGAGAAATCCCGGACCCGGTCGCTCACCGGTTTTGACGCAGACCCGTTAAAATTTCCGCAAGGCCTGGCGCACACCACCAAGATTCTCAAGCAGGAATACGGTTTCAGCCAGGTCGGGGTCTGGCTCACTTTCCAGGGATACTGGAACGGGGTTGCGCTCAATTCCGAGCTGGGCCGAGACTACAAGGACTCGCTCATGCCCATCACGGACCTGGTCGGCATCCCGGACCCGCGCTCGTCCGCGGGAGCCAAATTCTGGGACGGATGGTTCAAGTTCCTGTCTGAAGCCGGAATGGATTTCGTGAAGGTCGACAACCAGAGCGACCTGGCCGGATATGTCCACGGAGCCATGCCCTCGGCCTGGGCCATGGCTCAAGCCCAGAAAAATCTCCAGCCGGCCACGGAGAAATATTTCCGCAACAATTTGATTGACTGCATGGAGATGAATGTGGACACGATTTACCAGTGGGAAAAAACCAACCTCGGCCGCGCAAGCACTGACTTCCATCCCGAGAAGTACCGCGACCCGCGGAGACACCAGGTCAAAAGCGTGATGAACGCGCTCTGGCTGTCCAACATCCTCTACCCGGATTACGATATGTGGATGACGCACGACAACCACGCGGACTATCACGCGGTGGCGCGCGCCATTTCCCGCGGGCCTGTCTATATCACGGACAAGCCGGGCCGGACGGAAATGAAATACCTCCGGCCCCTGGTTTATGAAGACGGCGAAATCATTTTCGCGGACGAGCCGGGCTTGCCGGCGGTTGAGAGCATCCTGGAAAACCCGTATGAAAGCGGGAAGCCGCTGACGGCTTTTGCGAGGAGCGGGGATGGCGGGATTCTTGCAGGATGGAATGTGGACAAAAAATACCGGCCGGTCAAGACCGCGTTCTGGCCCGGGGAGGTTGAGGGTCTCCGGGGCGAGCGGTTCGCGGTCTATGATTATTTCCAGGGCACGGTCAAGGCGATGGACCGGGAGCAGAAATTTCCGGTCCAGTTCCATCCCTGGGAGGTCAGGCTTTTCATCATCGCGCCAATCAAGAATGGGTTCGCTCCCATCGGCCTCTCGGAAAAATTCGTCGCGCCGGCGACCATCCGGAAGCTGAAGGTGGGCGAGGACAAGGCTTTGCTGACGCTGGCCGAGTCCGGAAAATTCGCGGCCTTTATCGATGCCCGGCCGCAATCAGTCAAGGCGGACGGGAAGGAGATGTTCCCGGCTTCGGCATCCTATGCCAACGGCCTCCTGCAAGTTGACCTCCCTCGATCCAGCAAGCCGGTGGAGCTGGAAATTGTTTTCCAGAAGAGGTATGAGAAATAAAATTTTTACCACAAAGGCACAACGACATCATGCAGGGGGAGGAATGATACGATTAGTAAATACCGCCTCCGGGGGTTTGCGTCCCCGGAGGCGAAATCATTTTTTCGAAAATCGTCAGCCCTTTTCGGTGTAGTCTTCGATGAAATCTTCGGCATCATCCGGGTCGTCAATATCGTAGGTGTCCATGATTTCCTGAATGACAGGGTCAGGATGACTTGGAGCGCCATCGTCTTCAACAATAAAATCTGTGCCGTAAACTGTTCCTTTTCTGCCCATTGTTCCGCCTTTTCTAAGCTTCATTTTGCCTGACATTTTGCGCCGCGCCCGCTTTGCCCTGGCTAGGCATCTTCTTGATTTCGAACATGACCTGTAATCCGGTTTCGAGATTCTCAAACGCCAACCCGCTTTGAAGGTCAGAGAAATGGAAGAAGTAGTCGTTGCCATCCGAGGCCGCAATAAATCCAAAACCCCGGTCAGAGTGGATGGTTTTAATTTTGCCACTCAAACTCCTGCCGATTAGTGAAATTGTTTGCACTCCATTTTCAGGCAAGGCCTCCGGCTTGTCGCCCACAAACTCCCTTTGCGCCTCTTCTTTTTGCTTTTTGAATGCTTCCCGGCAAGCATCGCAAAAGAATTTGGTGCCTTTCCTTGGATAGTAATCGGTCCAAATCTTCCTGGGACCTTTATGCTGGGGAGATTCACATTCAAGCTGGTGTCTCTCTCGCTTCAATTCCAATTTGTCCAAGAGATCATCGAGCCAGACCAGATCAAAGTCTTTCACTCTCTCGGGATCCTTCGGTTCCGAATATTCTGAAGCGCAGGTTCCCTTTATGCTGGCAATTGCAACTCGTTTTCCAAGCCTCCGAACATGCCGGAACAGCGGAATGAAATCCCGATCACCAACGACCGCTATAGCAATATCGTAAGCATAGGGAATTGCCGCAAAATAGAGCATGTGGGTGGCAAGCGCAATATCAACACACTTCTCCTCCGGCTTGAAAGGGTCTTTTGGGTCCCGGTCTTCCTTTTTGAGCCTGCGTCCCCTGAAGTCAATGGGGAAAATCTCGCATTCATAGTGATATTCTTCTTTGAGCATATGGAAAAAGTCTGCTTGCCGTTCGGCAATATCCTCATCCTGGGGATCACAATTTACAGCGTTGCTGCCAAATAGGTGCGTCCGAACAACATCCACCTCGGTTGAGCTGATTTGCTTGCCGATTTCTTCAGCAAGAACATGCGGCAGCTTGCCAAAATCAATTTTAAAGCCCTCGCCGCCATAGGACTCCGAGAGTCTCGGCCTATTTCTATAAAGCCATGAGCCGTCTACAAAAATCATTATCTTCGCCATCGAGCGTCCTCCTTTTTTGGTCGGGGGATTGCTCCCCCGACCAGATTTGTATAAAATTTTTTAAGAATTATTCTATACTTTCTATTGCTTCTTGCTCTTCAATTTCTTCTTTTTGCTCAATCCATTCCTTGAACAATTTCAACAATATTCCAGCCACGAAAAGAATAGCTGCTTCAACAAAATCGCTGCAAACCTCGTTCCGAAAATTTGCCTTTTTTCCGTTTCCTTTCCTCCTTTTAATCCCGCGCGGAGCTAAGCCTGACATTTTTTTGCACGCATCATAAAAATTGGAGATAGTCTTCTAGTCGCTAAGGCGGAAAGGCCGCAGGGTATCTTGCGCCAGAGGCGAAGGGAATAATTTGCCAGACTCATGTCAGGAAGACCGCTTGAGCCTCGCCTTTATCATTTGCAGGAAAAATATTCCGCATAGTAAAGCGAATCCGAGCGTCAGATAGAGCGAGAGCCGGCAAACAAAATGCCAGAGCCAAAATTCAGGGCCAAAAGACAGGGGCAACGAATAGCGGTATTCCAGGAAATAGTCCTCCAGTCTATGGGGAATAGTTCCTCCCCTGTAAATGGAGGACTTGGAGGAAAAATATATCAAAATCTGTCTTGCGAAGTAGTAGGTAATAAGATGTTCTTGAATAGTTTCAGGCAATCGGGCGAAATCAACCAGCTTGAACTCGCTTTTAGATTTGTCCCAGTAGCAATAGTTTAGGCTGGTTAAGTCGCCGCTCTCGTAATAATCGATAAACTGCGGGAGGTTCAATTTCCTGCCGGCGGCATTCTCGATATAGAGGACCCCGATGGCCAAGTCGCTAAGAAACCAGTCCTCGCTTAAGGGGTCAAGAATTTCCATCACGCTGTGCGGTCTGGTCGGGGCCGACCCGATGCCGCCGCGGGTATTGACCAGGCGGGCAGGAATGCCCAAGGCATTGAGGCTGTAAGCAGTTATTATGGTTATGTTGGTGCAAGAAATCTGGCTGGTGTGGGCCATAATTTTCTTAATCTGCTCGGCGGGGTGGCTTAAAACCATTGAAACAGTCGGAACTCCCTCGGAAAGCTGGAAACGGGCAACTAAAAATCCGGACAAAGCCTGCAGCTGCCGGTTGAAGTCAGGGGATGAATTCTTCAATTCTTTCAGTTTGCCAAACCATGGTTCCAGTCCGGGAATAGAATAATCTTTTGGGGTCCAGAAGCAAGGTTCAGGGCCGTCGATTGCGCGGCTGAACGCAGCTGTTTTCACCTGCAGCAGGCAATTACCTTCTCCGCATCGGGATTTGCTCCCGGAACTCTTCAGGGGCCAGTAATTGAATTCCATTTTGAGTTGATACAATCGGCCGTCTTCATCCTGAAAATTGACGCTCTTGTTATCCTCCAAAGGCAGGCTGAAGCTGTTCCCATCCATCCGGCCCAAAGGCTCATCAACCAGGCGGAGTTGGTGCCCGGCCGGCTCGATAGCGCCGCTCAAAATGCCATTCCTATACTTCAGGACTTTGAGCCCGGGATGGGTCCGGTAAAAAAAGCTGCTGGGCTTGGGTTGATAGACGAGGGAATTGGAATCCCGGTTCAGAAAGAACCAGAGATCACTGCCAAGGAGCGCAAGCAACACCAGGAAACATAATGCCCGGAATAGATTTTTCATTTGGCTGAAATTTTAAGGAACTCTCTTTGAAAACTTCTCGGCTTCAAGCTTACCCCCCTTTATTTCTATTATATTAACAAATGAACGGCGATTCTCAACTCGAAGAAGGAGAGAACCCATTTCCCGGACACGGCCTTTGAACCCTATTTTCGCTTGCGGGCAAAAGCGTTAATTCGGTGAAGCTGGATGCTGATGTCAAAAAGCAAGAGGCCTTTGCAAAAATGGAGGGAATGGATTCAGCTGGAGGGGTTGAACCTGGCATCGATCAGCTTCTGCATGCCCTCCTGGATGAACTCCAGCACCTTGTCCAGCCGGGAGCGGTTGTCCGCAAAATATTCCTTCAAGAAAATCTCATCCGCCCTGGCCAGGCTCATACCCTCATAAATAAACGGTAGGGACAAAAGAGAGGCTTTTAAAAATTCTCTGCGACTATTCCGCTTCATTCATCTGTCAATTCCGAGAATTAAAACTGGAAGGTCAATATCTGCAACTCCTCGTTTTTCCAGGTCCCAAACAAATTGCTCGAAGTATGAAACCCCGGTTGACATTTGGTCCGCGAATTTCTTGACGGGCACTATTTCGATGCCGGCGTCTATATAACCGAGTTTGTGAAAAATGGTCATCTTGGCGCAGACATTGTAAACCATGAAGGCATATTTGCCGAATTGAACTTCGATCCCCAATCTGCCTTTGATAAAATCCATCTCCCGGAATGCGCCCTTGCCCAGCCGGGAGGGCTTATAATCAGGGGTATAGTATTGCGTAGGATAATCACAAAGCACCCTTTGGTTTTTCCAGCCAAGTTTCATAAATTTTTTTTGGAAAGATTTATTGAGCGCGATCGGGCTGTATAGAATTTTGCCGCGCATGGTCTTTTCCTTGCTCTTCTTGGTTTTAAATCTCTTCGCCTCGACCTGGCTGATAATGCCCTTCACCTCTTTCAGTAATGCAGAATATTTCTTCTCGATTATTTCCTTGCCCTGATTGAAAGAATAAATCCCCACTATTCTCATTGCTCACCGCCGCCTTTGCCTTGTTTCCACTCCTCGGGTATCTGGGCGATCTTTTCATGGCCGGTAGGCTCATAAAGCGGTTTGCCCAAGGGTCTGAATTTAAGCCTTGACCCGTAAAAATCTTCAATCCTTTGCCTGGCCAGATCAATATATTTCTGTTCCTTGTCAACGCCTGCGGCTTTGCGCTTATGCTTGAGCGCGGCGATAAGCGCGGAGCCGACTCCGCAATAGGGATCAAACACCCAATCCTCTTCATCCGTCAGCGCAAGCACGCAACGCTCAACGAGCTCGATGGGGAACTGGCATGGATGAGTGGTTTTTTCGGGATGATTGGCCTTGACATTGGGAATATCCCACAACTCTTTGTCCCATTCCTGCGCGACAAATTCCCACACATCCGAAGGATTCTTGCCCAAGGGGTTGCAGGATGGCTGGCCTTTTTTCGGCCCTTTGAAATGGCGCTTTCCCGGATATTTGGAAGGAACGCGGACCCGGTCCAAATTGAAAATATATTCATCTGATTTTGTGAACCACAGGATCGTTTCATAGCGGCCGGAGAACCTCTTGCTCGCGTGCAGCCCGTGGTTAAAGCGCCAGATGATTCGATTGCGAAGTTTCAGCCCGTGCCTTTTGAAAATGTTGTAATAGAAAACATCCAGGGGAAACACCTCGGCCTTTTCCACAAAATTGCCCACCTGCCAGCAGATGCTTCCGCTGGCCTTGAGCTTTTTGATCAGCTCGGCAATAACTTTTTCCTGGTCCTGCAAATAGGATTCGATAGAGGTTTGAGCCTCGTATTCCTTGCCGAGGTTGTAGGGAGGAGAGGTTATGATCAACTGGAAGGCATCTTCCGGTATGCTCTTCAAGAATTCAAAAGTGTCTCCGCAATGCAAAACAATCCGTCTCGCCTGCTCAAACTGGCTGCTTATTTCCGGCCCTTTGAATAATGACACCATTTTGTTCGGCATCCTGCTATTTAATTTACCCTAAAAATTGAAGAGGGCAAATTCGCAAATCCCGGGAATCTGGATTGGCAAAAAATTTATGGTTGGATTTAGCTGGAGCAATGCCCAAACGGAGGGAAAAAATGAAGAGCGCAAAAATTTATCTGGTTTTGAGTTTGCTGGCGTCTGCAATTATTTTTACCGGATGCTTTAACGAGACCCGCGAGCATTCCATCATCCGCGAGAATGGGTATCTCGCAAGCCGCCGGAACGGTACAAGCTGCTCTCGCCCGAATTCAGCATCAAACCCGGGCTTCCTCCCCAGCTCGTAATTGTCGGCAACCTTGACCCCCTCTACTTTGAGAACCACAGCTATGTGAAGGCGTTGCGCAAAGCCGGCGACCCGGTTGAGTTCTGGGTCTATCACGGCAAGACCCACGCTTTCCTCAATAACTTCTGGGATGAGACCGGGACCAAAGGCTATGACCGCATCATCGAATTCTTTGACCAGAACCTGAAGAAATAAAATTTAGGAGGTGAACGATGCGGGGATTCCTGGATTTTATCAGAGAGCAGGGAGTGATTGGCCTGGCCATCGGCTTTAGCCTGGGGGGCGCGGTTTCCAAGGTGGTGGCATCGCTCGTGAATGACATCATCAATCCGGTGATCGGGATTGCGCTCGGCGCGGTCGGCAGTTTGAAGGACGCGGTCCTGGTTCTCGGCCCGGTCAAGATTATGTGGGGCTCCTTTGTCGGCTCGGTGATTGATTTCCTCATCATCGCCATGGTGGTTTACTTCGGGTTCAAGGCCCTGGGCCTGGAAAAACTCGACAAGAAAAAAACTTGAGCAAAAATCCCGCGCCCGGCTCGCGCTCATCGACTTGATTTCAGCTTGCCTGAAAGGGCAGGGCGCGATGCGGGAAAAATGGACGGTCAGGCGGGTCATCTTGATATTTTGAGAGTGCCGGATTGGGAGTGTTTCTGGGTCATGGGGAGATTGGCGAGCTTGTATCGGGCGTCAAAGCTTAGCTGGTAGTCGGCCGAGCCTTTGGTCAGAAGCGAGTAGGCCGCTCCGGCCATGCCGGTGAAGGAAAGCGAGATGGGGATGGTGATGGTTCCCGTGGTTTTGGCCGGAATGGAGGAAGGCGCGATGCTGCCGTTGCCAAAATTGCTTCCCTGCATAAAAAGCGCATAGTCCCCGGAAACAATGTCCAGCTTGAAGCCGTTAGGGTTGAACATTTTAAGATTGAGATTGAGTTGCGCTCCGGCCAGGTTGAGCTTGTTCACCTTCAGGCTGACCTCGTTTATCCTCGGAGGCCTCACCACCGGCAGATTGCCCTTGACGCTGAACGGGACCGGAATCTTGCCGATGGGAGTTGAAATCTCGGCCTTGCCCGAGACCTTGTAAGGCACCTGGTCCTGGCCCTGGACCGCGTCGTAAATCGAAAGCACATCCTGGTAGCTCACCCAGATGGGAATGGACACATGGCTGTCCCCGCTCGCGGTGATGTTCAGGCCGTTATCATTACGCCCGGTGGCCAGCTGCTTTTCCGCCAGGTCAACCTGGTATTCCAGGCCGGCGAGCGAAAAGCCGATGGGATTGGGATTCTTGACCAGGAGCTCGAGGTCAAAGCCCATCTTGGTTTCCTGGATGCCGGCAATGGCGAAATTGGATACCGACACATCAGGGGGCTTGACCACCCGCTTGATCACATCCGAGGCGTTGGCGCATCCGAAAAGCAGCGCGCCCACAGCAAGGACAAGAGCCATAGGCCTGGTTCGCATAGGCCACCTCCAAAAAAAATTCCGCGCAGCGAGCAATGCCGCAAAGGTCAGGGCTGGTTCCGCTCGAGCTGGTCCATCTTCTGCTGAACTTCGCGCGCCTTGTTCACCGCGCCGCTCGTGGCCGGCGAGGCCATGTCCCGGGCCTGCTGGTTCACCTGTACAGCCATCTTCGCGGTCTCGCCCGCCATATACGCCTTGTACTTGGCCGCAACATACGGACCAATCTCGTAAACCCCGAACCCGAGCAGAACAAAAATCGAAAGCCAGATCAACTTTTTCAGCATACTGCTATTATAGCACCTCTTGATTCCCCGGAGCAATCCCTTTTCTATAATAGGGGACAGCCACCTATTTTTTCTCCGCCCTATTTTGTATGCAAGAATTAATTTGTCCTCTCATCCTCATATTTTACGGGCATCTTGTGGTGAATTGGCATTTTTATGGTTGTGTGTAAATTGAGAAAACATTTATTAAGGGCACCACGATTTCAAAATTATTCTTCTGCCGTCGCGGGAGGAATAGCCCATAAAATAAGGCTAAAAAGGTAGTTTACAACTAAAAAATAGGTGGCTGTCCCCTATTTTTACCATCTAACCGGCTTGGTCTGTCCGGCCATGTCGGGCAAGGAGCTGCCGAGGAGGGAAGGGATGAAGCCGAGGCCGAGGGGCAGGAGGCAGAGGATATAAACGAAGGCCCTTAGCGAGGCCCTTCCGAGCGGGATGCGGTTTCCGGCCTTGTCCAGGACCTGGATTCCGGCGAGCATTTGTCCCAGGGTCTGGCCGAGCACGGAAATAAAAAACACCTGGTAGAACCAGACCACCACCAGCAGGACGATGGCGAGAGGAATGATAAAATCCGCTCCAGGCCGGGAGATGCCGGTTGCGCTCGCCCACAAGCCGGCGAGGGAGAATATTGCCGCGATTGCGCCATAAACCGCGAGGTCAATGACACCGGCCAGGGTGATGCTGGAGCCTTTGGCTGCCAAAGGTCTGGAGACCTCGGAGACGGACTTGCTTTTGCTGGCGTCGCTTCCGCTGGCGCTGAAATCCGGAAAAACCGGCTCGGCAAAATCGGGATTGAATTCCGACGGATGGCTGGTTTCAGTGGTGGACTTAATCTTGATGCGCGACATGCTGTCCTCGGACCTTGCCCCAGGCTCTTCCCGGCTCGAACTTGCCGCTGCCGGCTCCTGGTCTTGAAATTCCAGCGGCTCTTCCCGCGCCGGAGCAGGCGGAGCTGGTCTTGCCGGCTTGGGCGAAGCGGGTTTGGGGGCAGGCGCTTTAGCCGCGGGTTTTTGCTTCGCGTCCTTGAAAAATTCCGAAAGCTCTCCCAGCTCGGCCTCGGTGCCGACCTTGCTGGCCGCGGAATCGTCAAAGCTGGGCACTTCCGGGACCGCGGGCATTTTGGCCGCAGGCTCGGGCCGAGGCTCGACTTTTGGCGCCTGCTTGTTCCCGGCTGTGGTTTCAACCACTTCCGCGGTGATGACTGACCCGGAAAAAGTGTCCGGCCCGGTAGCGGCCTTGGGGATGGCACCCGAGCCGGTGCCTGCGCCGGCTTCGCCTTTTTGGGGAGCTGCCGGAGGCGGCGCGGATATTTTAGGCATGGAGCCGGAAGCAACACCTGGCTCGGCTGCTATTTTCGCCGCTGGAGCGGAAGGCGCCTTGGGTATGGACCCGGAGCCGGTTGCCTTATCCTGCTCTTCTTCAAACAGGCTCTTGGTTGAAGGCTGTTCCGAGATTTCCGGGAGGGCTTTTCCGCATCTGGCGCATTTGCTGCGGGCAGACAGGTTATAGAATCCGCAATTCGGACATCGTAAACCGGTCATCAATTAAATTTTCCGCCCAAATGCGATTTTGTCAAGGAGGAAACGCGGTTCAGGCGGTGTGAAAATTTAAATTGCGAGGATGCAAAGCGCGCAAAGGAAAAAAGGGGGTTTATGCGTGCAGCTGGAATTTTTCCGGGCGTGGCTGCCGGCAAATGGCGAAGCTCTTTGGGCGGTGATTTTCAAAGCCAGTTTTATCAACAGGGTTGGGGATGATATTGAATCCAGCGCTTTAATTATGCGCTTTTTGGAATGCGCTTTGGCGGCGCCAAGGCTCGGAAAATGTTCCGCCCAAAAAGACCTGCGCCTGGTTGGCGGGAAAAATGGGGAACCAAAATTTTCGCCATTTAGCCGTGTAAACAGGTGTGGATAGGTTGTGGAAAAAAATTTTTTTCCTAAAGATTAAATTGTTTGCCTGCTAACAACCGGGGAATGGAGCGTCTAAAGTTTCAACAGGTTAGGATGGCGGTTTTTGAATCCGGCTTTGTGAGCTTTCTAGCAGGCTAAACTGTCTAAAATTTTTTCTCTTGACAAGCTAATTTATTTTCCTAAAATACGCGCGTTGCATGGGGCAGGGTGGGAGGGCAAT
>Ga0315282_10009447_pt1 | contig 15505 bp, 9 predicted proteins | sample YL17G07_20_MG_FD_203693 | JGI IMG/M metagenome (GOLD analysis project Ga0315282, IMG submission 203693) | Sediment microbial communities from Yellowstone Lake, YNP, Wyoming, USA - YL17G07_20 | ecosystem: Environmental > Aquatic > Freshwater > Lake > Sediment | place: USA: Wyoming | collected... | reverse complement strand
GGTCCCCGACGGCCCGCCCCAAGAGTCGATCAGATAAAGACCGTCCCCCATCATCCCTCGGACGCGGACGTGCCCGCCCCTGAGCCGAAGGGCCTGGTTGAGGAGGTCCCGTCCCCACGCGTCCACGAGCTCGAGATCGTCGCTCTCGAAAATCACGTCATCCAGAGCGCCGGACGTCCGGGCGTAGAGCTCGATCTCGTTGGCCGCGAGTCCGGTCTCGGAGCGCCGGAGCAGCAGGCAGTCGGGATCGTTGAGCCACCATTTTTTGTGCATGAAGGCCCGGAGGATGGAGTTTTTGAGGGCGTACAGGGCGTTCACGCCGTGAAAGGGAGCCTTGCCGGAATCCCAGAAGGGGGCCGTATCCTCGCCGACGCGCATCGCGTCGACAAACCCGATCGAAGGCAAAAGCGGGGCGCCGCAGCCGAGGACGAAGCTGTCGCCCACGGCCGAGCGAATGACGTCGAGGCCCTCCCGATAAGCTTGAATCGGAGTCAGCCGGCCGGACCTCACGCCCCCCATCGCAGCCGCAAAAACGAAATCGATCTTAAAAAAATCAAAGCCCATCTTTTTGAGCGAGACAAAGGTCTCGTAGAGCCAGGCTTTGACCCGAGGGTTCGACGTGTCCAGAGCAAAGACGTTTTTCTTCCAACCCTTGAAACAAAGCTTCGGGAGTCCGTTTTCGGATACCATCCAATCGGGATGGAGTCGAGCGAGCTCTGATGTCTCGGAAGCGCAGAACGAAGCGGTCCAGAGTCCCGCTTCGAAGCCGAACTCGCGGATGAGCCGGGCGATCTCGGGGAGCGGGCAGAATCCGTCCTTGACGTCCAGCCAGTCGCCGACGTCGGACTCGTACCCGTCATCGATCTCGAAGATCTCGAAGGGAAATCGTTCCCGGGCGAGGCGAAGATTTTTTTCGATGTCCGGGAGGCGCAGGCCGGCGAAATAGTGATACCACGTGGACCAGCCCACCGGATTCCACGGGTTGACGGCGACGGCGTTCTCGGCGGCGGTCCGGACCGCATACTCTTCGAAAAGCTGCTCGAGCGGGCCGCCCTCGAGGACGATCAGCGGCTCGACCGGGATTCCGTCGTCGAACGTCGTCCCGAAATATTCGAGATAGCCGACAAGATCTCCTCCTTCGACGACGAAATACGGATGCCCGATTTTCGACGAGAGAAATCCCGCGAGGCCTCCCTCCCAGGCCACGAAATAATCGCTCACCTGCTTCGAGGGGAAGACATCGGGGATGGGAGTAAAAACGGCGCTCCCCTGGCTCGCCATCCTCTCCTCGACACCCTCGGACTTTTGTCCGGGGGACGTTTTTTCCATCGGTCCCCAGGACTGCCAGTTATTGACGAGAATTTCCGCGGGCGCCGCGACGCGAAAAATCTCGATCGCGCCCGCCGTTCCCCGCAGCGTCCCGGTGATTTTGTGGCCGTGCTTGACCGCTTCCATGGCGGCTTCGACCGTGGCTCGCCCGTCATGAAGAACGATGCGACCCACCGAAGCCGGCCTTCCGAAGAATCTCATCATCTCGCTCGCTTCCCGCTGCCTGTCATTTTAGGCAAAAGAGGGGCCAAAGTCCATTTCCTGAAAATCGCGAGTTGTCCCGGCCGGCGTTCACACGACGCTGTACTCGTGAAGCAGGCGGCCCTGCTCAAAGCGGCTTAAGTTCAGGCTCGAAATGTCCACGCTTGTCGCCGCCCCGTCGACGATCTCCTCGGCCAGAAGCAATCCCGCTCCGGGTCCATGCATGAACCCGTGTCCGGAAAATCCGGTGGCGCAATAGAAGCCGGCCAGGCCACGCACAGCGCCGAGGATGGGGTGGGCGTCGGGCGTTATTTCGTAAAGACCGGCCCAGTGGTTGGCGATGCCGGCGTTCTCGAGGGCGGGCATCCTCGCGGCCGCCGCTTCAAGATGATTCAGCTCCCAGGTCTCATCGATGCTCTGATCTAAGCCGGGTCCCTGGGAAGGGTTCGACATCCCGGAGAGAACTCCCGGTCCCTCCCGGTGGAAGTAAAGACTTCGGGCGAAATCAAAGACGAACGGAAAGTCAGCAGGAAGAGAGGGGATGGGCGTCGAAATGAAGAGCTGCCGCCGCGTGGGCGCGACCGGAATCTCGATTCCAGCCATCCGGCCGATCTCGGCCGCCCAGGGGCCGGCCGCGTTAAGGACCGTCGGGCAGGAGATGTCGCCTCGCGTCGTCCGCACGCCCGCGACCCGGTTCCCCGCGATCTCTATTCCGGTAGCCTCGGTGTCGGTCAGGCAAACCGCCCCCAACCGCGCCGCTCCGGCGACGTAACCCTGAACAACGCCGTTTGGATCGGCGATGCCGTCGTCCGGACCCCAGAGGCCCGCCAGGGCATCGGGAAATTCCATGACGGAAAGGCGTCGCCGGACTTCCTCCGGCGCGAGCCATTCCGTCCGGACGCCGAGGCTGAGCTGGAGTCTCATCTGGTTTTTGAACTCATCGACATCGGCCTCCCGGGTCAGGACAAAAAGATAGCCACACCTGCGGAGGTCGATGGGCTGACCGAGCTCTTCCTCGAAGCGGTCGAACATGGGGAGGCTGAGAAGCGAGAGCCGGATGTTGATTTCCGTTCCGAAGTGATAGCGAACGCCTCCCGCGCACTTGGCCGTGGTTTCGGTGCCGAAGAGGTTGTCGCGCTCAATGAGGACGACGTTTCGACAGCCCTTCTCGGTCAGATGGTAAGCCGCCGAGGCGCCCAGGACCCCGCCGCCGACGATAACGACTTCAGCCGTTTTGGGAATACTCATTCGTTTCCCTCTCTCCGATGGCCTCCGTCGTTCTAGAGAGGAAGCCAAGTCCCGATGCCCATCTCTTTCGCCCGATTGAAAATCTCGGGGGCGACGGCCATATCGTCCAGGGCCAAGCCCAGATTCATCGCCATAATTCTCTCGTCGTCCCGCTCCCGGCCGGGTTTTTTCCCGGTGACGATCTCTCCGAGATCTGCGTACGGCTCGGGGGTGTGTTTCATATAGCCCGTGCTCCGGACATAGCGGAACTGTTCCAAGTCGTCGGTTGCGAGCTTATCCAATTCGGCCAGAGCCTCCGGCGTCCAGTAGCTGTCGTAATCGACGGCGCTGGCGAAGGAACCGGGCCGGAGCCAGCCCTTCTCGATAATCGGACGCGGATTCTTGAGAAGCGGTCCGGAGGTGACGACGATGTCGCTCTCGGCCACCGCCTGTTTGGGATGCTCAACGCCCACGATCTCCAGTTTCATGAGTGCGGTCATGTCCTGGACAAAGCGAGTCTCGACGTCGGGGATGATGTCATAGGCATAAACCCTTTTGAGCGGAAAGGAAGCCGCCATGGCTAGAAGATGGGAGCGTCCCTGGACCCCGCAGGCGAGTATCCCCAGGACCTCGCTCTTCGGCCGGGCGAGATATTTTGCCGACAGCGCCGAAGCCGCCCCGGTCCGGTGGGACGTGATCCAGGCGCAGTCCATCACCGAACAGGGAAGCCCGGTTTCGACGTCGTTGAGGATGAGCAGCCCGGCAATGTAGGGAAGTCCCTTTTTGGGATTTTCCGGAAAGCCGCTCACCCATTTTATCCCCGCCGATTCCTGGCCGGGAATGTAAGCGAGCAGGGCGTGGATAAAGGCGTCCGTCTGAGGATGGATGCCGGGCTTGGGAGGCATCTCGACGCGTCCCTTTCCCTTCTCCTTGAACGCGGCTTCGAGAAGTCTGATCGTCGTCCGAACGTCCAGAGCAACCCTCTCCACGTCGGCCCGGGACAGATAAAGAAGTTTTTCCTCCGTCATCGTCTTCTCCCGGGAGGCCCTGAAGCGAACATCCGCCTCCCCTCTAAGATTATGACGCGGGGACCTTGCGGAAATCAAATGACCGGCCGGAACGCGGGTGGAGCTTTCCGGGGCCTCGGTGGACTGGAGCGCGCCGCGCGGGGCGATCCCGATGACCGTGACAAATTCTTTGATCCTGGAAATCGCGAGACTGATACCGGCCACCCGGCGCCGGATTCCATCCGAAGAATCAGCGCTTTTCCTGAGCTTGAGGCGGCCTCCGCCAGACGACCTTCATGTTTGGCTTGCCGCGCAACGTAATCTCAGGGTTGATATCGAGCTTCAGCAGGCCGGGCTTGTTGCCGATGTCGACCGCCGTGGCATAGACAAGCTTCGTCACCCTCTCCATCTTGCCGTAGTCGCACTTTTCCTCGACATCGCCTTCCTGGTGATAATCCTCCGTCGTCCCGCAGAAGAACCAGACGCCCGGAATTCCGTAACGGATGTACGGATACTGATCGCTCCGGAAGAAGAACTGGTCCGGATGACCCGGATCTTCGTAAGTATAGTCGAGCTTGAGATGAGCATACCGGTCGCTCATTTCGTGGATGCTCTTGTCGAGCTCCGTGCTCAGCTTGTTCGAGCCGATGAGATAGATGCCGTTCGGATCGTTTCGGGTGATCATGTCGAAGTTCAGGTTGGCGCTGATCTTCTCCACGGGAACGGGGCAGTGCTGGACGAAATAATAGGCCCCGATAAGCCCCTTTTCTTCGGCCGTGTGCCAGACGAAAATGACCGAACGCCTGGGGCGCTCGACCATCAAAGCCTTGCCGAGTTCGAGCATGGCCACCGCGCCCGAGGCGTTGTCGTCGGCCCCGGGAAAAATGCGGCCTTCGCGGGGCGGCAGGTGATCGTGATGGGAGCCGATGACCACGTACTCGTCCTTGAGGCGCGAATCCGAGCCTTCGAGAAAGGCGACCACGTTCGGCGTCGAGTCTCTCCGCCGGTCGAACCCGAGCGCGATGTCGACGGATTTTCCCTCGATGGCTTTTGGAGCCGCCGTCTGTCCCCGGCCGATCGACTCGAACAGGCGATCGAGCTCCGGGCGTGAGAGGCTGAGAAGCGCGGCGCCCGCTTCGTGCCGGATTTCGACGGAATAGAGCGGAGTCCCCGCGCTTTGACCCGATGCGGCTGCCGGCCCGGCCGCCGGTTGCCCCCCCGGAGGCAGAGGATTCGCCGTCTCGATGTCCAGAAATCGAGGCCGCTCGGTGACGTCAAAAGCCAAGCCCTTTTGGGTCAGGGTATTCTCCCTGTCCGGCGAGATAACGGTGATGAGCCCGATCGCCCCCTTCTCCCTGAGAATCCGGGTCCGGGCGAGAGTCGCGCCAGCCTGGGCGGTTCTCTGGGCGGTCCCCGCAGGCGATGGAATTTCAAGCACAAGCACGAACTTGCCCCGAAGGTCGATCCCCGGCGCGTCATCCCACTTAGGCTCAGCGCCGCCGAGGGCTGAGCCGGCAAACACAACCTCTCCGGCTGCCGCCCACTCTCCGCCCGTCCGGATGTTCGCGGTGAAGGATTGAGGGAAGTAGAAACGCTGCTCCCCTCCGCCGCCGAGAATCCGGAAATAGGACTTCGCCGGAGAGATCGTCGTCACCTCGACCGGGACTTCCTGATAGTAGGAACCGCCGGCCATGAGCGGCTTCAAGCCGATCCTCTGCGCCGCGAGAGCGATGTACCTCGAGGCGATGTTCAATTCAGGCGAAGGGGCGCTCCGTCCCCGAAATTCCCGCGACCCGAGGAACTGCAGGTGCGGCTTCATATCCGCGGCGCTGATGACCTTCACCCCCCTCGACTGGCCGCCGACGAATGCGGCGGTCGTCAGAAAGACGCAGAGAAAAGCGCAAAGGGCGAAACGATTTCCCGGTCTTGTCATCGACATCTCCTCTTTTTTATTCGAGTTTTTTTATGGTGATAATCTTGACCGCGGGCCTGAGAGTCTGTCCCTCGGCCGGCCGCAATTGAATCGCCCTCACGACGTCCATTCCGCTGACGACCCGGCCGAATGCGGCGAAGCCCTGGCCGTCGGGATTGCGCCTGCCGCCGAAGTCGAGAGCGGGCTGATCATGGATGCAGATCGAAAAGCTCGACCGGGCCGTGTCGGGGCCGTCCCGGGCCATGGACAGCGCCCCGTCGACGTGCGTGACTCCGGTGACCGATGTCCGCTCGAGCTTGATAGGCGGAAACTCCTTATCCTCAGGGAGCTGAGCGCCCTGGATCACCTCGATCTTGACAGCGTTGTTGGGCTGGTTGTCCATCTTCACCGTTCGGAAAAACGTGGTGTCGTTATAGAGTCCCGCATCGACATACCTGAGAAAGTTCCCCGCCGTGACCGGCGCCTTGTCCTGGCAGATTTCGGCCACGATGTCGCCGAGCTCGGTCTTGATTACGATCTTCGGATTATCGGCCGCCGAGGCCACGAAGGCAGCCCCCAAGACGATCATGACCCGGAGAATGGCTCTCATTCCCCACCTCCCGAGAAAAAAACCGGAGATTTGCATGTTTTCGAAAGTATATATCTCAGAGAAAAAGGGAAGTCAAACGCCCCGTCATGACGCCGGAAACCGGCGTCGGCGCCGCAATTCGGATGGCCAAAAAGAGATTCTACAAAGCATAGCGAGAGAGGACGACCCCGTCCGGCGGCTCGGCGTTGCCCCGGTAGATATTCCAGTAGTATTCCCTGGCCTCGGCGAGCTTCGCGAAAAGAGGATGGCCGCGGGCGGGGACGTGAGTGAGGCCGATGTCGCCCTTCTCGTCCACGAGGACGAGCCGATCGCAGCGGTTGAGAATCCCGGCAGTGCCGACGCTGCAGATGGCCACCAGGTCCTTCGCCCGCGTTCTGTCCCAAAGCTCACCGTAGGTGACGTCTCTCTCTTCGACGCCGACGCCCATCTTCTCGAGAACCGCGACGATGCCCAGGATGGTCACCGAGGGCAGGATGAGGTCGCTCTCCGGGATCTTGACGACGTTTCCGTCGCGGAACGCGAGAAGACAGCACGAAGAATCCCATTCGGTGATCGCTCGCTCCCTGAGTCCCGCGCGAGGCTGATCATCGAGGAAGAGCGCGGCCGCGGCGGCGGGATCGATCCGCTTCGCCTCCTCGACGGCCTTGATGCTCATCACGTAGTTGATCCCGAGCTTCAGGCAGCCGGTTTTGTTCACCCCCTGCGCCCTCACGAGATGCGGCACCACGACGCCCGCAAACGGCTCGCCGAGGTAACGGTCGTAGCGGCAGACGGTAGCCCGGACGGCGGGCCGGTTGGGAAAATTGACGCCGATGGATTGCTCTTCGTCAATCGTAAACGGCCGCAGATAGCCCTGAGCCCCCATCTCGGCCATCTCCTCGAAAAAGCCGCGCATCGCCGGCTCCCGGAAATAGCGGCCGATGAAGATGTCCTCGAGCTCGACGACCGACGGAACGAGCCCCCGATTTTCCCGGCCGATGTTGAAAATCATGCCCCTCCGGAAGCGCTCGAGGTTCCGGCGCCAGTTCAGAAAAGCGACCTCCAGCCCCCCGTCCGGATTCTTCCGGCAGAAAAAGCGGATCCCCTCGAAGGCGAGGAAAAGGGCGTAGTGAATCGAACGCGAGACGGCGTAGACTTTGGCCCCGTCCTCGATGAGCTCGTAGTCTTTCTCCGGAAGCCCGTAGCGCATCTGCTTCGGGGACCAACAGATTCCTTCGAATTTTGCCATTCCCACTCTCCTTCGCCTTTTTCGCCTGTTTCGCCTCGAGCCCTTACAATCCGCCCCTGAGCAGGAACCAGAACCTATCGGTCAGCTCCCGGTATTTATCCATGGCGGCCCGAGCGAAATGGTTCGTCGTGCTCGTCAGATACTCGCTCGGGGTTATGGTCTCCCCGTCCGTCTTTTTGCCGCTGAGGATCTCCGTGCACTTCTTCTCGACGTTCGGCAGGTCCTGGAGCCCCTGCTCCTCGAACTCCCGGATCGTATCTTCCATGATCTTCTGCGTGGCACCCCACTTCACGACGGCCAGCCGATTGGCGCACCGGAATGCCCAGGCCGCGGCGTCGGGTCTGTAGCTGTGCTGGGCGCAGATCTCGAAGCTCGGCGGAAGCCCGGTGACTCCGGCGAAGATCGGAAAGCGCGCGCTCAGACCCGGGTTATCGAAGGCGAACCAGCAGACCGTCCCGACGGCCGGAGGCAGCCAGCCGCGGCACTGGATGACCGTGGCGTAGGAGCAGCCGTTGATCGCGATCGTTCTCGTCGGCTGAATCGTCCCGGGCTTGAGGGCGTTGACCAACTGGGCGAGCTCACTCGACATCCAGGAAGTCGCCAGCGGACTCTTGACCGTATCGCTCGCTCCGGCCTGAGCCGGAGCATCGCCCGGCCGGCCGCCCATCGTTCGCCTCGGGACCATGAGGTTTTTGACCGCGTCGTGTTCCGTTCCGTCGTACGTCTCCCGGTACAGCTTAAACATCTGGCGGATGGCGACTTTTTTATCGGGCTTGATCGAGAACGGCAGCTCGGCCATATCCTCGGTCAGTTTGAGCGAAGGGGCCAGGGTGCTGAAGACATGGAATTCGCGAATCGCGTAGGGCTTCCGGCCGCTGTAGGCCTTCCACCATTTGAACGGCTCGCCGCTCTTCGGATCCCACCAGCCCATGTCCTGAGCGACCTTGAAAACGTTGTCGGAGGCCATGTAGTGGTCGGGGTCCTTGAGGTTAATCTCGGCGATGCGGGGAATATTGGCCGAGATTCCGACCTGATCGTCGGGAATGCGGACCGCGGCCCAGACGCCGCCCTTCTCGAGCGGGCCGGCGCCCATGATCTCGAGATGCCAGACTTCTTTCGCGTCCGCGATGGTGATGCATTCGCCGCTGTCGCCGTAGCCGTATTGTTTGATGAGCTCGCCGGCGAGCTTCAACGCCTCGCGGCCCGTCTTGCAGCGTTCGAGGACGAGCCGCTCGATTTCCTCGATCATGAACACGCCTTCTTGGTTATAGAGCTCCCGCCGGCCGCCGATCGTCGTCTCGCCGATGGCCAAGCCGTATTCGTTCATGCAGGGATAGGCCGTGTTCAGGAATTGGAACGTCTCATCGACCTGGGGGATTTCTCCGGTCTGGATCAGGCCCCGGATGTCCGTGGGCGTTTCCGTGTGCATTTTGCCCGAATAGATTTTGTTCTTCGCCCCCGAAGGATATTTCGCGTGAGGAACGACGTTGACCCAGGTTCGGTATGGGCCGTCACAGGTGTGGGCGGTCATGACCGAGCCGTCCTCGGAGGCGAGCCGGCCGACCTCGATGCTGGTGCAGCCGTCGGGCTCGGCCGTCCAGGCGTAGGGACGGACCGAAGCCTTTGTTTCGGGTCGCGAGGCGGATATCGCAAAAAGACAAACCAGGGCGGCCAGGGCCGAAAAAAGGATGACGCGCGAAGCCGCGGTCTTGCGGTTGAGTCTGGGCATCACGGTTCCTCCTCCGAAGCATCCATTATTGATGAGCCGCGCTCCCCTGTCAACAAAGACCGGGGTCGTTATTACGTTTTAACGTTCGAACGTTGGAACGTCAAAACTCGATAACGCTATGACATTGTCAAAAGTGAAGGTTTGACCCCGGTCTCGCGTTCAGACTATACTGCGTTGGGATTAAGCTTTCACTCATCAAAAAAACACAAAACTCTAAAGGAGTCGGGCGTGAAAAAAATAGCGGTCATCGGGGCGGGGATCGGAGGATTGACCGCGGGCAATCTTCTTGCGCGGAAGGGACACAAGGTAACTCTTTTCGAAGCCCACACGAGTCCGGGCGGATACACGGCCGGATTCTGGCGCCAGGGATTTTACTTCGAGAGCGGGACGCTGTCCTTCGAGAGCTCCGGGGTGATGTTCAAGACCCTCGAGGACCTCGGGTTGACGGACAGGGTGCACTTCGTCAAAAAGAAGGACCGATGGATATCCCCCTACTTCGATTTCTATTTCGATTCCTACGCGAACTTCAAGGACGCGGTCTTTCGGGCTTTCCCCTCGGACCGGGCGGGTCTCGACGGCTACTTCGCCGCGCTCGACCCGATTTTCCGCGCCATGAAGCCTTTTATCGACAAGCCCTTTCCCATGCAGTTCAGCGGCCTCAAATTCATGAGGGCCATGCTTCCCTATCTCATCCTCGGGCCGAAGTATTACCGGATCGTCAAAAAGTACAAAGACCAGACCGTCGAGGACGTGGCGGACAAGTACTTTACCCGAGGCACCCCTGTCCACCGATTTTTCTCTTCTCTCGGATATCCGAAGATGGGAATCTACGGGCTCGGCGGGTTCTTTGTGACCATGTCCGAAGACTATTGGCATTGTTCCGACGGCATGCAGCGGCTGGCCGACGTTTTGGCCGAGTCGTTCAAGAACGCGGGCGGCGACCTGCGGCTCACTCCCCCGTCGAGAAGATCGTCACCCGCGGGGGAGCCGCCGTCGGCGTCCTCTCTGGCGGCCGGGCCTTCGAAGCGGATATGGTCGTCAGCGCGAGCGACTACAAAAAGACGTTTTTGAAACTCCTCGACGACCCCTCCCTCGTTCCGGAAAGCCAGCGGGAGAAGATCCGGACCGCGGCGGTCTCCCAGGGAATTTTCACGGTCTATCTCGGATTGAACATTTCGAATGAAGCTCTGAACGGATGTCTCCGCGCCTTTTCAGTCTATGACAATGCTCTCGACCAGGATGTCGATTACGAGAAAGCCGATGACCCGGACCATTTTTCCAAGGTTCCTTTGGGCGTTTATTCCCCGTCTCTCGTGAACCCGGCGCTCGCTCCGCAGGGCAAATCCTCCCTCATGATCCAGGCGGTCTGTCCCGACCGCTGGCAGGAGAACTGGCACAGGGACGACAGACAAAAATACCGCGAGCTCAAGGACCGGGTAAAGGCGACTCTCATCGAACGCGCCGAACGTATCGTTCCGGGTCTCAGGCAATCCGTCGAATTCGAAGACGCAGCGACTCCTCTGACCTACGAGAGGTACACTCAAAACACCGATGGGGCGACCTCGGCCTGGTCCTGGGATCCGCGCAAGAAGTTCTACGAGGGCGACATGATGAAGATGTCCGTCGAGACGCCGGTCAAGAACCTGCTCATCGGCTCGTGCTGGGTGGCCCAGATCGGCGGACTTCCGAGCGCCCTCGCCGCGGCCTACCTTTGCGCCAAGAAGATCAAATAATAAGCGAGGAGGTATTCATGGTCCCGCAGAAATCATTTCTGAAGGCCATCGTCCGGCTTCTGACTTCAGCGCTCATTCTCGCCGCTTTTCTCGATTTGGCCCCTTCTTCCCTCGGGGCGGCGAGTGCGGGCGGGACGGCGATCCTGTCGCAACGAGATCGCGTCGTCGTCCAAAATGCCTGGCTGAAGTGGCGCCTCGACAACATCATTCCTTCTCTCATGCGCCGTGAAGGCATCGATCTCTGGCTCGTCATCAACAGGGAATACACGGAGGACCCGGTCTATCTCTCGCTCATGCCCAGGCCGACCATGAATTCGGGGGGAACGGTCGCCCTGATTTTCGACGACAGGGGCGCGGCGGGCGTCGAACGGCTGAGCTGCAGTCCTCACGCCGTCGCGGCGCTTTACAAAAACATCAGGTCGGCGCGAACGAAGACGCAGTTCGAGACGCTCGCGGATTTTATCAGAGAGCGAAACCCGGGCAAAATCGGAATCGACGTCTCCGCCAACTGGCCTTTGGCCGATGGACTGACGGCCTCGCTCAAAGACAAGCTCGAAAAAGCCCTCGGACCCGAACTCTCCAAGCGTTTCGTTCCCGCGGAAAATCTCGTCGTCGGATGGCTCGAAACTCGGAGCCCCGAGGAACAGAGCGTCTACCGGCAGATCTGCGGGATCGCCCACGGCATCATCGCCGACTTCCTTTCGAACAACGTCATCACTCCCGACGTCACGACGACCGATGACGTCGTCTGGTGGGCTCGACAGCGGGTGGCGGACCTCGGCCTGGAAACGTGGTTCCAGCCGTCTCTCTCAATCGTCAGGGCCAAGGCAGAAGAGGCGAAATACGCCGACCGGAGGACGATTCGCCGCGGCGATCTCCTCCACTGCGATTTCGGCATTCGCTATCTCGGCCTCTGCACGGATATGCAGTGGCATGCTTATGTCTGCAAAGCGGGCGAGGAGGACGCGCCCCAGGGACTCAAAGACGCGCTGCGCCGCGCGAACCAGCTCGCGGACCTGATCATGAATGAGTTCAAGGAAGGACGAAGCGGACAGGAGATCACGTCCTCAGTCGTGAGCAAAGGCGAAAGCGCCGGCTTGCGGCCGTCCATCTATTCTCACCCGCTCGGTTTCTACGGCCACGCGGCGGGCATGACCCCCGACTCTCGCTCCGTAAACTCCATCGACGAGGGGAATCCTCTCCGCTGGAATTACCCTCTTCATCTCGACACGGCTTACGCGATCGAATTCAGCAGCGCTTCCACCGTCCCGGAATGGGACAACCAGGATGTCCGCATTGCCTACGAAGAAACGGCGATATTCACCGGGGCCGGCTGCAGGTTCGTCGACGGACGCCAGACGAAATTCTTGATCATTAAATAGCCGGTCGGAACGGGAATTTCGGTGACAGGCAACGCATTACCGAAATTCGCTCAGCCGAGGGCCGCGAGGCGTTTCCGGGCGTCCTCGACCTCGGGCCGGCCCGGGTCGGCGTTTTTCCACAGGTCGAGGAATTTCAGGAAATACTCTTTCGCCTTGTCCCGCGCACCCTGCTTCTGGGCGACGAGGCCAAGGCGGTAATAGCTCAGAGAATAGATATCGCCGTAAAGGAATCGGCCCGCCCTCAGGCCCGCGATTTTTTCGTATGCGGTCTGAGCCCTTGCAAGGTCGCCGGATTTTTCGTAAGCCCGGGCGAGCGGATCGAGATAAAAAGCCTCCATCATCATCTTGTCTTCTTGCCAGAGGCTCGTGACGAGCGGGAGCTGGGATGTCGCCTCTTCGAAATGGGCGAGCGCCTCGGATGCCCGGCCTCGCTCGAGGGCGATCCATCCGGCGAGATTGTGATACCGGCGGATGTCCTTTTTAAAGATGCTTTTTTCGATCAGCGCCTTCAATTCGCCGGCCGTCTTCTCCGCTTCGACGACCGATTTTCGGGCGAGTTGGACGAGCCCGCGCATCTGAACGGCCGCCCGGAGAAGCTCCGGCTGGTCGGCCTCAGCCGCTGCTCTTTCGGCCTCACGGCAGTGGATCAGCGCCTCGTCCGGCCGTCCCCCGGACAGACTGGCGTAGGCCTGGTACGAGGCGAGATCGGACTCCACCCACTTTACGTCGAACGGTCGGAACAGATCTGCGGCCCGCTTCAGCTCCTCATCGGCATTCAGGAACCGGCCTTCCGCGAGATCCAAGGAGGCCAGAGCAAAAACGCCGCGGTACATGGCCTCGGGCTCTTTATTTTCGAGGACGCTCCGAAATTCGCGCTCCGCGCCGGCCCAATCTCCAAGGAACTCAGCCATAGCGCCCCGCAAAAAAGAATTGTAGAAGTGCGCCGGCTCCAGGGCGAAGGCTTTGTCCAGCTCGCCACGGGCGGAGTCGAAATCTCCACGGCAGAGATAAAAATTAGCGAGGTAGTGATGAATCTGGGCGTTCTTGGGAAGGGCCTCGGCGCACTGAAGGAGGGCCTGCCGGCCTTTGTCGTAGAGCCCCTTCGCCGCATAACAGTAAGCCAGATATTGATAGCTACCGATAAACCCGGTCCCCTCCTTGACGCACACCTCATACTGTTCCGTGGCCTTGTCCCAGTCCTCGAGAGTGAAATAGGTGGATCCGAGGTTGTTCCGGGCCATATCCGAATGGGGGTAAATTTGGAGGAGTTTTTCGAAGGCCTGAATAGCCTTTGGGTACGTCGCTTCCGAATTGCGATAATAATCCCCCTCGATCTGAAGGCGCTCTCTCTCCGAGAGCCGGCTCTTGGACGCGAGAGCTTTTTCTAGAAATTCGTTTCTCTCGCGGAACAAACCCAGGTTATTGTAGCTCATGGCGATGGACCGGAGAGCCATGGCAAAACCGGGATCGAGGGAAACGGCCTTTTCCATCAGGGCGATGCTCTCTTTGTTGTTGCCCACGTTATGCCTTTTCCGTCCCTCGACGTAGAGCCGGAAGGCTTCGGGATTCGCCGAGGTGATTTCACTCGCGTCCCGGTCGATATCCCCCGCAATTTGGGCCGGGGTCAGGTTCAGGGCCGCTTTGACTTCCCGGGTGATGCTGTCCACCCGGGCCGGAATCTCGGACTCGCCCCCGCACTCCTCCTTCATCGTCCGAACAATCCCGCCCGTCTTCGGATCCTCGAGGACCGCGGTCAGGATGATCTTCTCGCCGGCCTTGAGCAGGCTTCCGGTGAGGACGCGGTTTGCCCGAGTGTCCGCGGAGATCTTCGCCAGGTCATCCTTGGAGTATTTTCGGGCCTCGAGCAGGTTCAGGTTCTTGAGGGTGCTGTAGGTCGTTTCCCCGCTCAGAACGTTGACCAGCCGGGACTGGGCGAGGTCCGTGATCAGCAGGTCGCTCAAGCCCGTTCGCCAGTCATCGAGATCTTTGTCCCCGGAGACGTTCTCGAAATAGAGCACCGCCAGAGTCGGTTCGCCCGACGCGGCAAGGGAGCCCGGCTTCTTTCCGCCTCTGAGTACGAAGAGCCAGAGTGCGGCAGCGGCGGCGAGAAGGAGTCCCGCGGCGGCCGGAATCGTAAATTTTCTCAGAGTGAATTTGACCGTGATTTCTCGCGATGTCGTGGGCCTCGCGACGATCCTCTTCTCGGTCGCCGGGATGTCCGTCTCCATGCGTCTGAGATCAACGGCCAGCTCTTCGGCGCTCTGGAATCGTCTCGTCCTGTCCTTCTCCAGGCACTTCAGAATGAGACGCCCGAGGTCCGGAGGAATCTGGGCGTTGAGCCTGCGGGGGTCCTCGGGTTTCTCGCTCTTCTGCTTGACACCCACGGTAAACGGGGTATCGCCCTCGAACGGCGGCCGGCCGGTCACCATTTCGAAGAGGATCACCCCCAGCGAGTAGACATCCGATCTGGCGTCCGCTTCCCTCCCGTCGACCTGTTCCGGGCTCATGTACTCGGGAGTGCCGAGGATCATGCCCGCGCCCGTGATGCCCCTGGCCTTGACCGACCGGGCGATGCCGAAATCCATGATCCGCGCGGTCCCCTCGTCGTCGACGATGATGTTCGACGGCTTGAGGTCCCGATGGACGATGCCGAGCCGATGGGCCTCCGCGAGACCCTCCGCGATCTGCCGGCCGATCGCAACCGCCTGTCCCGGGCTCAGCCGGACGAATTTGCGGATGAGCGCCCTGAGGTCCTCGCCGTGGACGTACTCCATCGTGATGAAATGGGCGCCCTCGGCCTCTCCGAGGTCGAACATCCGGCAGACGTTGCGGTGGCCGATCTTCCGGGCGAGCTTCAGCTCGTTTCCGAAACGCTCGAGGGTTTCCGGGTCCAGGGCGATCTCCGGGCGGATCAGCTTGAGGGCAATTTTTTCCTTGACCTTCGTGTCGAAGACCTTGTAGACCGTTCCCATGCCCCCGTGGCCGAGCTCCTCGATGATCTGATAGCGGCCGGCAAAGGTCGAGCCCGTGAGAAGCTCGCGTTTGGGCGTCATGAAGGTCGCCGTCATAGAGGGCGCGGAAGGCGCCTGAGACGAAGCCGACAACCTGGCCCCGCACTGAGCGCAGAAGATTCCGGTGGGAGGGTTG
>Ga0315282_10009446_pt1 | contig 15505 bp, 17 predicted proteins | sample YL17G07_20_MG_FD_203693 | JGI IMG/M metagenome (GOLD analysis project Ga0315282, IMG submission 203693) | Sediment microbial communities from Yellowstone Lake, YNP, Wyoming, USA - YL17G07_20 | ecosystem: Environmental > Aquatic > Freshwater > Lake > Sediment | place: USA: Wyoming | collected... | reverse complement strand
CAAGTTCGTTGATTATCTTGCTTTCGCAATCCCTCTTGTGGGGGCATGGAAAGAATTTTGCTTTTTCTGGTTCAAGAAATGCTGGACATTGCTCTATCTTGTGAGCCTCAAATGGGCAATTGGTTTTGGCTGTTTCCTTCTGTTCAGGCATATACAGTTTGTAGCCTTGAGAGTTCTTGAATCTTTCTCAGTTTATTTCTATTTGATATGCTGTTCCTACTTAGTATGCCGTAAAAGGTCTGTCAGCGTCTAGCGACCGATTTGGCAAGATTACAAATCTCAAACCTAAAAAAGATAGACTTGAACCCGTTTGGGTATTAGTCCCGGCGGTTTAGACTTACGTTTAAAATTTACAAAATACACTGTTTTTGACGAAAAAAGACAGGCAAAAGAGGAATAACGAAACAACTCGAGCAGGTTAAAATCTCCTCGTGTTTGCGTTTGTCGCCCTAGGAACTCAAAGAAAATCTTCAGCGTTAAAGTGAGACGCGATGTTCCACATGGTGTGCGCGCTCTGCCCGTCCCCATACCCCAAAAGGGTTCAAGTCCAACGCTGGTCAGGCTCTCATAGCTTCTAGTATATAGTAAAGATCTTCAATCGTAACTATTTTTGATGAACAGTCTATGTCACAAAATGTGGGAACTTCTTCCACTACAATGTCTTTTACTTCTTTAATATTATCAGGACTAATTCTCAACATTTCTGCTACATGTTCCAGATTTGCCCTAACCCATTCAGACTTTTTGAAGAGTTGCAAACACCATTTCTGAGTGTTCTTAATTTGCCATTTTGCCTCTTTCAGGCTTAGGTCTATCTTAGGACTTTTTGCTTCAATTACGAACAGTATACCTCGCACATTGTTATAAGCCACGCAGTCAATTTCTCCAACATTGCTGGGCGTATCAGTAATATGAAGCGTATTGAAGCCATACCTATCAAACAATTCTCTGACTTTCCGCTCGAATCCCAACCCTTTTTGCTTCAAGTGATGTTGAGAGAATTCCCCTAGATCCACAATTCCTCTGTCAAGATCAGCAAATAGTAGAGCCACAGCTCTGAGCAAAGCGTTAGGACCATAAATGATGGCGCCATCCTTGCCCACCTTACCTGATATATGCACTATTGGTTGGCGCGAGGGACCAGGCCGCATATCATACAGCTTATAGTATCGCCAATCAACATGCAACATTTCTCGATCCAGTTCGAACAAGCTCACTGCTCTTTCGACAGTTGATCTAGACAGTTTAAGTCCTTTCCTGAGTCTTTTCGTAAGTTCTCCATATGAGGAAATTATCGCCCCTTTAGGTTTCTTCACATTATGCTGAATACCATGTGCAATGATCTCACTGACCTCCGACAGTTCTATCCCGTATTTTTGCCTAAAAACACTGTCATAGGGTTTGGATAGCTCTCTAAAACTCTTCGTTTCGCCCCAAAGTTCCTTGCTATGCATTGTCAGTCTTCTTTCACCAATTTTCTGCATGGCGCGATCTTGCAAATGCCGTGTTTTATCACTTTGGACAAGGTTCAGATCACCCGCTTCAGAAATTTCAAACCCGTCATCAAAACCAGTATAAAAGAGAAAATCAGAATAGTTGCATATTCGGATCAGAAGGAAGGCCAATTCTGCAATCGAGTCCAGCTCCGTCTTTTCGGGTTTTTTAGAAGATTTGCTTTTCGAAAAGAGCACCGCGTTTATCAAGTAGCTGAACACTGAAGGCGCAACTTCTAAGTTACGAATTAGATTAGCGTTCTGCATGATCCAGTATTTCCCACTTAGTACATGATAGCACGCTTCATCAAACATGTCATAGAAATGGGTCAGCAGATCTATCTCAAAATGCTCTCTACAGCGAGTCAATATGGTTGCATGCGCTGACTCGGCAATCCTGTTTAACCTGACTTGCGCTTCTCTACCTAGATACTTTCCGGGAGGACATGTCTGCAATATGACAGAATTCACAAAATTCGCATGTTCTATGCTTGATCCCATGCAGTCTTCTTAGAACCATCTCTCAATTAAAGTATTGCGCGAACACTCAAACTATGATATCTCAAGAGAGTAAGCATTAGAAGCTAATCAGTACGTCACTAGTCACGCGCTTGTCTGCTCAGGTCTTCAACAAAATTCTTACGTATGCGCGCAAGCGTAGGCTAAGAACACAATGAGAATATCTTAGCGCGCGCTTCAGATGCGGGGGGTGGGACCCCCACCCGACTTTACCGGTAAATAAGGAGATTCTAACTTTGTGCACTATAGCTAATCATCATTTTGAACTATCTTTCTAGTTGATCTGGCATTCAAGCGCTTTGCTAGTGGCAATTTTTGCGTGAAGTCAAATTGAATCCCATAGATTCTGTGCCTGTTGGCGTTTCTTTTCTCCTTGAAGACTACGAATTTCTTCACGTATTTTCATGGCCTGGACAAAGACTTCGTTGTATTTGCCTATAGTGATTCTCATCATGTCTGACCAATCCATACCATATGGATAATAAGGTCGTCCGTTCGGAGGATGGTATTGTCCACTTGAATCCCATTCAACCCAGACATTATCCTGATCCCTATACGTCGATTTCGTAGTAACATTATATCCGAATTCCTCCAGAATAACGCCCAACTTCCCAAGCGAAAGACGCAACGCTTTGTCTAAGTCATCAGGAGCCCTATTTCCATAATAGCTGTACCTGTGTTCACTTATTTCCTTCAAGTGCCACCAAAGATCTGGGTTAGAAAGGAACTCGTTTGCTATTGATTCAGCATTCTGGATTAATATTGCAACTTTTTCCTTCATCTGTTTCAGTTTTTCTTTACCTAAACTGATGGTTATGTCCGGAGCTGTTTTGACGTAATTCTCAGTGGTTATTTTGTACCATTCTCTAATGAAAATGACCGAGTCCTTGATGAACTGCTGCTTAATCTCCTCCAACATGGACTTCAAAGACTCCAGTTGCGCCTGCTTTTCGTTAATCAAGGCATCATAATTTGCTGCCATTTTCAAGAGCCACAGAATTTATAGCAAGCAAGTTCTTATTAAAAGTGATGTTGGCTGAACGTTAATGCACTCCACGCAATAGGCCCGAGAGCACATGGTGCAAATTAGGACAAAGAAGTACTCTCCAAAAGATGTGATTGATGATGTCGTAGCGTTTTTTAGTGATGAGACTCATGGGTCTATAAATATGGTGACCCAACCCCTGAATGTAATCCCAATTCGCCCTATCATAGGAAGCAGATTGAGGTGATATTTGAAAACAAATATGACCATTGGGATGTCAATAATGCGGTAGACAAGTTAATTGAAGAGGGATTTTTGAAACTTAAACCTTTTGGAAAAGCCCACTTCGTTTTCAAGTCGAGCATAAGATATTACATTAGAGAGATTAAAAGGAGAGCTAAGATAATCGACTCCTATTCTGATCCCGTGATTACTGAGGCATTAGGCAACTGGGGAGAGAAACTGGTCGAATATATGTTTAGACTTAATGGCTTTGAGATATTAGGACGTAATGTGAAAGAGTTTCAAGGAAAGGAATGGACTAAAACAAATGAGAATCTGGACTTTATCATCGGAAAAGACTACATTGCGTATGGGGTAGAAGTTAAGAATACTTTACCTTACATGGAAGCGGATGAATTTCTTGGGAAGCTCGAGATGTGTAAGTTTCTCAACTTGGTTCCTTTGTGGATTTTGAGAAATGCACCAGAAGTTCAGTTTAATACAATGAAGGCAAATTTGGGCTTAATTTTGGCTTTTAAGGCTCAGATGTATCCATATGGACAAGAACCTCTTGTTAAGGAGATTTGGAATAAAATGCGTCTTCCTGTGGCTGTAAGAGCTGAAATGCCTTCAAAAATTGTTAATTCTTTTATTGGTTTCCATCAGTTGCTTATTTCGGCTGATGCTGGCTAAATTATTCTTATTCCCCTATTAAACTTTGACTGACTGGTGACTGCTGCAGAATCTTGTGTAATGCTACTGAATTGGTTACTTTGCCTTTAAATGCGTTTGTGGCTCTGGATAAAAAGGATTATGGTGAAAATATATACGCAAAAATTGGCAAAATATTTTGTCGATTTTATGGCAAATATTTATAAGCAGGAAAGCTAAATATCATCTTGGTGATTTCATGTTGATTGAAGATTCAGAAAAGAGAGCGGTAATGTCCACGGGAACAAGCTTGTTTATCGAAGGAATAAGGGAAAGTGCAAGACCTGCAGGTAAACATGTACCTTTGACAAGCTGGTTTTACGCTTTGCAGACTTCCATAAAGGTTGCGTTGCAGACTGGTCAATTGGTGTTGGACAATATTAACAGGCTCGGCTCAATCTACGATATCAATCTGTATAAGCTTCCCTCTTTTAGACAGTATTATGGAGACAGGTTGCTGAATGTTGCTAAACAAACCGATTTGGATCTCGGATTGAAAGATGGAAAAATTGTTTCTAATGTAAGCAGAGGAGATGCAAGAAGCGTATTTCAAGATTTTCTTCAAACTGAGTATGACTATGCTATCTCAAAGAACCTCGAAAACAAAGATTTTAGTGCGCATACGGAAGTTATAGTTTGGCACGTTTTGAATGACATATATGAATTCCCAAGACCACTAGGGTATGAAAGAAAGCTTGCTTATGATCTGATAAATGATTTTTCAAATAATCACGAACTAAAGAAAATATGGAACCCTGATAAATTGCAGAATACCCCGATTCTTCTGGATGGTTGGATGAGGGCATTAGTAGAAACAAAGAAATTTGACATAGTGACTCTGGATGAGGTTGGTCCTATGTATAGTCCTCCCCGGTTTTCGGAAATAGATACCAGAGTATTATATTCAGGTCCTCATCCAGAAATTTGTCGGTCAATATTCGACAAAGCCACTAGAGCGCCTGCATGGCCAATAGAGGCAACTGAATCAAACAACAACGCATGTTACCATCTTACTAGCGCTGGTCTTATTGAATATATTTCTGAGAAGACAAAAGAAATTCGTAACTTTGGATATGTTGTGCCGAGGGATCTGTTCATTGAAGTTGATACCAAGTTAGGATACCTGTATCAGGAAAAAGGGTATGAGAAGAATTCAGATACTACGCTTACTGAGCAGATTTTTCGCACAATTGGTAGAGCGCGCCTCGCATCACAGGTTCTTGAATCAGTAAAGTATGATTATTTAGACGCACAGTTGAAGAAGCTAGAAAGCGGACAGTTAGAACACAGCAAAGTCTTGGAGACGGTACTTGAGCCCTTGCTCTTAAAGGGTTGCATAGTGTTGGATAAAGCAAACAAGAAGTTTGAGGTGGTTCCTGGAATGGAGAATGACATAACTACTGTACTTGATATCTGGTCACGCATGGAGATGTTGGATTTGAAGATTCCAGAAGAGGAATTCGCTCGACAGAAACGGATTGCCCAAACAAAAATCCAAGCAAGGAAGAACGCGTTAAGGATGTTCAAGATGGAGTAGTGGAATAATGGAGAAAACTCACGAGATTGACAAAATGTTACAGTTGCTTAAGAGATTGATTGAGGAGCGCAAAAGCCGGATTCCAGACCTTCAACAAAGATTAGGGATGAGCGCTACTGATTTCGTTTCGTTGGTTTATGTTCTAGAATATTTGGGGGTAGTTGAGGTCAAAAATGATGTAATCAATATGACTGGGCAATCATATTCTCTTTTGTTTGAGCCCCTTTTAGTGCACGAAGGCACCGAGCAATTTGTCAGGGAAATTCAGGATGGAATGGCAAGATTCAATGACGACAATATTAAGATACCAGCGTTATTAGTTCCAATACTACTGCTGAGAAGTTTAATTCCTTATTTTGGTCTAATTCTGAGAGATATCGAGAAAACAGAGGAACTTGAGCTTGATAACGAAAAGAAGGAATTCCTCTACGATTTCTTTTCACTGTTCAAATTTGATCATAGTTTCTCTATAAAAAGATGGAACAGGCTCTCCTTTACAGCTGACGAATTCTATCATCTATGGTTTCTTGTGAACAGATCGCTTCCAGAAATTATAAAGACTCGATCCAGATATGAGGTTGAAACTACTGAAAAAAAAGAAGCAGAAAAAATCGTAACTACGAATAGGCTTCAAGAACTTTCGGTCAAGAAAAATTCTGACAAAGAAAAATCTAGAAAATCGAGTCCTGAAATAGACGATAGATTCTACAATATACCCATTGAAAGTCTTAAAGCATTTTTCGAAGACAAAAAAGAAGACAAACCAAAAATAACCCATAACAATGCGGATTATCCTATGGATAATTTAGTAAGACTGATCAAGATCAATATCGATACCCAGAGAATTGTAAATAGCTTAGAGCACTATGAACAAACACGGGGGCAGATTAACCTTAATGTGTACAGAAATGGCATATTAAAATGGGATTACTTTGATGAAAGAGGAAAAGTTCCACCTCTGTTTTTAACCTGTGAGGGCATATATGGAGACAAAAGTGATATAGTGCAGTATTCAAAACGGAGAGTAATGCGACAAAGTAAATATTTGCAGAAACTGATAGAACGATTGGGGTGACAATCTTGGAAACCCCAGCGATTGATTCAGAGGTGGAAGAGGTCGCAAAGCAAAAGATTAGGACATTAGCACAGACTTTTTTGGGAGATTTCGTAGAAAGAGTTGCGGTTCTTGGCGCTTTCGATACATGGCCATACATAGATCATATTTCTAGAAAACTTGCACTCAATAATCATGTTGCGGTGACCAGTAGATATCTTTACAGGCTGATAAATGGCAAAGTTTTGCGCATGCGAACACAAGAGCATCCAGGTTTTGCGCCTCAGTTTCATTTCATGGGTGCTTTGCTAGATCAGATAATATCAGATTGTTCTGCAGTAATAATAAATTTCTCAGTTTCAGCTGGTCATTTTATCGAAATTGATTGGTGTTACAAAAAATCCAAGAAAACCTTAGGAGTGGCATACGTTAGAGCAACTAGCGGTCTTGAACAAGGATCATGCGAAAATTTAAGAGTGATTGAGACAGATGATGGTTTCTATTCTATGTGCCAAATCGATTCTGCAGATGGCCACACTGTTTGGGAATGCATGAAGAAGACTTCATATTGTCCTTTCATCAGTCAAGACATTTCAAAGAATGTTATCGAGTACTTTTTTAGAGGTAGAGACATGGAAATGGTGGCAATCGAGAATATCGAAGTATTATCTTCTATATTAAATACAAAACATCCGGTTTCGAACATCCCTTCCATAGAAATGAAAAAACTGGGTTTTGACATAATGAAAGACGATGAAACTATTTTCACGAGAGATTGCATATATTTCATTTTGATGTTAGATAAACTCAGCAAAAGTTCATATGTAAATCGCCTTTCGCCAATAAAAAAAATGGCAATTCTGCAGAAGACTCAAGGATGGTCTGATTCTATCTCTTCAAATCTCAATAGGCTGAGATATTTTGTATCAAAACACCTTAGAGACGAGGAGCCGTTCAAATCCTTAAAGGAGGGATTTGTAGACATTGATAATATCGGAATTAATTTCCGAGACCTTGCATTATTCTTGAAAGACAAAGAATATGTCGAACTCAAGAAAATTGAAGGCGTGAACGGCTTAGAAGGATTTCTAGTAAAAATGAAAACAAAAGCAAAGAAGTTGGTGAAATTTTATCGGAGTCTTTGAGAAAACCGCTGCAAACCCAAATATTAAATTCGTTTGCTTAGTATTATGGCCAAATTGCACTACTTCTTTTATTACGCCCTCTGCTAAGTTTAAAAAATCGTAAGGGCTTATATTTACAGGAGGATGCCGACCCTTCGGCAGTCATGGGGCTGATAGATGAATAGAATAGAATTCCAAGAATTGATGGAACTAGCCAGAAAGTCATCCGGTGAAAAACCAAGGTCAGAATTGGTAGTCTTAGCGCTCATTTTCTTCAATGGCGGTCGAATTGGAATTAACGAAATAAAGACAAAGGTTAGAAGCGATTACAGCAGTGGTTGGTTCTCTATTAGTGGCGAAGAGATTGAAGAGATTCTGCCAAGACTGATAAGTAGAAATCTGTTACTGGTTGAGGAGGCGAACTACGTCGTACCGAATACACTTCTTTCCGTACTTAAGGATCTGATAGAAGAGAACCTGTTTCCAGAGCGAGATGAGATTATCCGCAACTTTGAGAAACTTGATACTCAGTTCAAGGACAAACTCAATGAAGTCATCTCAAAGCTTAAGGATCATAAGTTCTATTACTACGAAGATTCAGAATTGTCCTTGTTGAGAGAACTTGAGAAATCTGGGTTGTTGATTTTTGGTCGATCGTATTTCATTTTATCTGATGTAACACATTTCGGCGATTCCTGTGTTTTTGTTCATCCTACAACAGCGTTCACTGTCAGAAGCGAGTTCTTCAAGAATGAGGCATTCCAACTCGCCGAAGTACACCAAGAAGAATTGCTTTTATTAAGAAAGGAAAAACGTGAACTTATGGAGAAAGTGCTAGCGCAACAAGACAGGATCAACTCTCTCTATCAGGAAAATGTGGATCTTCTGCAAAGAAATAGAGATGTTGAAGAGTTTCAAAAAGGGATTAGATCGGGATTGTTCCTCAAGAATATGATAGCCTTTCGTCTAAAGGCTTTTCAAGAAAGAAGCTCGCTAGACAAGCTTCTCCAAGAATGGAACGATGCCACGACCCATGATCAGATAGTGCATACTTTATGCCAAATTATAAATCTTTTCGGACTTGATTCTTCTATAATAGAGGAGCAACCTGCTGAGCCTGATGCTCTCGGAATCTCCTGCTATTCAGCACCACCTTTCTTGTTGCTCATAGAGGTAAAGACTCTTTCTGGTCAAAAGCGGCTAGGGACAAGAGAAACATCGCAAGTGATAAGTAAAGTTGAAAGGTATAGAAAAATCTACAAAGGTTTCAAGGTTTTACCAATCATAATTACGAATGTTGAGGCAAATAGGATAAGCGTGGAAGCTATCAGAGACTGTCGAAACAATGCTACAATATTGACCAAGAGTTTTGTGTCGGATCTACTAGCTAGCCATTTTAAACACAAATACACAGCGCCATTATTGTATATGCTATTGGAACCGAAGGATAACCCAATTCCTTCAGCAGATTCGATTAAATTCATGAACGCTCTATCAGAGCAGGAAAATGCACGGATAGGCAAGGAGGTTATACTCAGTGATTAGCAACTGCTTCATCACGATAGACCAACCACTGAAAAGCGGAGCAAAAGTAACTCGAATAAGCGTTCCTGAATTTGAAAAGATCAGAGATCCGAGCCGAATTTTTCGACTAGCGGCAAGAATAGGATACCGCGTCGAACGGGCATTTGGGGGCACATTTGCGGTGACGGGGAAGGAGGTTCCAGACATTCTTGTATACCAGCCTGCAAGCAATATCCAGGAACTCAGACTAAACTTCATTGATGGCAGTTTCACGGCAATTCCTGATGGTCAAATTGATCTTAATCCTTCTGTTTCACTGCATTGTGCTGTTCTGGAAAGGATAATGTCACGAGTCTTGGAAAAGTCATTCAAACAACTTGGTTATGAAGAATATGGAGGAACGCTGAGAAGACCTCAATATAAGTTGGTGTTCACTCAAGACAACAGTCCGGTTCGATTCTACTTAGATGCATTTCGTTACTCAGTCCAAGTATTCTCAGACGGTCGACTAGCCATTTGGATTGATTTAAAAGCATCTTGGGATCAACCAGCCAAAGAGTTCATCGACCACAAACTTGGACAAGGACTAAGTGAGGAAGAAGTCAGGAAGATCATGTTAGAAAAAAAGATGAACGTTGCTCTTGAACCAGGTCATGGTGAAGGAGTATTAACGGATCTCATCTTTCACCGTACGGCAGATACTTTTATTTTGAAAGATGATCCTAAAAGACGGACGCTTGCTGAGTATTGGAGAGAGGAATACCATCGATTCATACCCAAGGATGACTTTGTGATTATGGCTAAGAAAGTCGGATCTTACAGAGACCTTGCATATCCGGCAAGTGTCGTCCATCTGATGGTTCGCGGTGAAAGCATACCATCAAGATTTATGCGCTTATTACAGAAACCGTCAAAGGAAAGGTTGGAGAGGATCCAAGAGCTGGTGAGACAGATCAACTTGAGGTCACTATCCTTGAACGGAAATAGAATCCTATTTGACGAAAAACCGGTTGACTGGCAAAACATGGTCCACCAGGGAAAATTCATCTCTGTAGGTTCAAGGGAAGATATTCTGTTGAAAATGACTCCAGAACACAGCTCTGTAGATTCAAGAGACATAATGAAATTCGGTCCGTACAGCGGTCCTAAAAAAATCAACATAGCACTTGCAATACCATCTGGATTTAAGGATCTATGTCATCCATTCATAGCGGTTCTAAAAAAATACTTTGAGAGTTTCAAAATGGGTGAAATCAACCTAATGGATGTGTTCGAAATACAAAAGCTCACTCCGATGAGTTATTGGGAGAAAGGGTATGAAATTGGAAGATACTTCGACATGAAGAAAGACAAGAACAAGATATGCTTAGTCGTTTTGCCAGAGAGAGGCGGTGTTGGCACTGAGTACTTTGAATTTAGAAGAGGTATCGGCAGAGCAAAAGAACTTTCGAGCAAAGCTGTACAAACACTGCTACCAGATACTGTTAAGGATGTCATAAATGAAAAAGATAGAAATTTGATCGGAAACATATTGGTCCAACTATACCTTAAAACTTTAGATCGCGGCGAAGCCGTCTGGCTTCTTAACAAACCTGCGGGAGACTCTTATAATACTTGCTACATGGGGTATGATGTCTCAAGAATAAGTGAGAGAATATTCGATCCAACAGCAAAAACTTGGATCAGAGAAAAGAAAGAGGCAGCGGCTTATGCTGCTGTCTGTGACAGTTATGGCAGAGTAATCGAATGTAGATCGCTTTATGCGCAGAGAGGTGAAATGCTTACTCCTGATGATGTTCTTCGGTTATTGTACGAGACACTTCACGAATGTAAAACTGCAATGAAGGAGTATTACAACGAGGATTTCAACAGACTCGTGGTGTATAGAGATGGAAGCATTAAAACAACCGACCTTAGAATGATGGAATTAGGCATTCAGAAGACCTTTGATGCAATAAGAGACAAGTATTCAAGTCTGACAGTGGATGTCGTGGCGGTTATCAAGACAGGAATTGAGCGAATATTTGATAACGATGGAACCAACCCTATAATCGGTCAATATGTAGTCTTAGATGATTATAACGCGTTATTGTGCACTTCGGACATGAAAAATAGATCTGAATACGTCTCAGCCAAGCCAATTAAGTTGAACTATGCCCTAAGCAAATCCTTAGATGGTCAAAATCATAGAAGCAAAATGGAAAAAGTCGCACATGAATTTATTGATCTGACCAAACTGTATTGGGTTTCCCTTGTTCATTCACCCAAACTTGCATTGCCCCTGATATTGGTTCAACAGATCGGAAAGTTCACAATTAGAGATGTCTCCGTTCCAAAGGATGTCCCTTACATACCACTGTAATCGTTAACAATCTGTACCGATTTATCACACGAGCTCGCGCACTTTTTTGGATCTACAATCAAAATCTTGCATTCATAAGTGCCTAATAGTACATAGCACAGTAGCATATTATTGATGTTGAGCATTGGAGCTTACTACTGATGCTTGGTGAAGATGAGATCAAAAGAAGAATTATTTCACTGCTCCAAGCACAATACCCTACTGATTTATCTATCAAAGATATCGCAGTAGCAATAGGTGTCGGTCGCAATACTACGTCTAAATATCTAGCTATTCTTGAAGTGCAGGGAATTATCCGTATGACTCGAAAAATCGATCGAGCCAAACTCTATAGGATATCATCTGAGCCTAATCATAAGATTTTACCTAAAGAAGAAATGGCAGCTTCTATCGTGAAAAAACGCATGAGACAGCTTACACTGATCACTTGATATCTAAGCTAAGCAAGCATTGGAGACATTGCTAGTTCCTTCAACTTGAGTATTGCGGCAGATACGACGAAAGCATCCCAGATAGTTACGCGTGTTTTGGACACTGGATTTTCTTAGAACTCGAGTTTTCGCTATTCGTAATTCCCGTAGCCATATTTTCGAGGGGATGCGGCGCCGCCTCCTCCTCTAAAAACATAAAGGAGAGTGAGGAATTAATGACATTAGACATTCAGGAAACAAAGTTGAATATATGGCAAGAAATTGTCGGTGACTGTATAAGCTTCAGAACTAAGCACAGGAAAACAACAGTGGTTCTCAGAGTACACGGTCAAGATGTATGCTTGTCTTTCAAGCTTGACTCTAAGGAAGGGGCAATACTGAGAAAACTCGGAAGAAAGCTTGTAGGGCAAAAACTGGGAATTCTGAGGACTGACAGTGAGGTGCAACCTATAGTCTTGCGAATAATCCCGAAGGAGGAATCAAAAGTATGACCGACGTAGATCAAAAAGACAAGCCGACAAACTACAGCGAAACCACAGATTCGGTGTACAAGACTACTAGCAAGATTGGACCTGCTAAGACATCTTTCTTTTTCAATTTGTTCGTCTTCTCTCTTCTATGCTATACTTCATGGCCTAAAGAGAAGGGGCTGGCAGTTACATACACTAGCAATCAATATTTATGTCTTCTGACACACAATTAATAGAGAAGCGGCGCATTATAGCTATATATTCTCGAAAGACAAAGAGTAGGTGCTGATACGCAGTTGCGTGTTTTTTGTTGATTAGACAATGTAGTAGCGGATGACTTTCCCCATGCCTTTTGGGAGTGCCTGCCCCGCTGCGAGTTCTTCGGCGATGTGTTCCTCGCTGACTGGTCGCTCAATTCCGCGTCCCGAATCAGACCAACACAGATAAAACCCTACATCGCCCCAAAAGACCAATGCCTTTCCCCCGCCCAGCGAGAAGTACCGCATTATGCCATATTCGTTGCTCCCCTCCCACAAAACACCCGGAATCTTTTCTGGCAGATTCTGGGAAAGCGAATTGATCTCAACACCAAGTATTTTTACCACGCCCATTTTTGCGGACAGGGGTTTGGGCACCACTCTGCGCACCTCTTCAAGTTTGAGATCGCCCCTTTCGCATATGTCCAGCAAGAAAATTGCTAGGCCCATAGCGTCGCCAAAACAGTACTCTCTGTGCCTGTGACTTTCAAGCCTCATTAACCAGTCGCCTCGCACACGGGTAACTTCCACAATTTTGAGAATGGTTGTTTGTTTTGCTGTGAGTGACTTTTTTGTCCGGGTCAAGTCGTATAGCTCCCGTTTTGTCAGCTGTTTAGCGCGCATATGCGTTCCTAAATTCGGTTAAAGCGCGCGCCTCTTCCATTTTTCTCCTACGCCTTGAGTTTTGATGATATTTTGTTTTTGGCAGCTTCTAACTCGTCGTTTGTGGCGGCTCGGAGCATTGTTTGAACGTACCAGTAGTACATCCCATTTGGATGGTTCTTTTGGTATTGGAGGGCTTGAGCGAGGCAATTAGGCCATTTCAATGGCTCGTCATTTGCGTCGCGTGGGTCTAGCCACCAGTCTGGCGGAGAAGGCAAACTTGACGTGATCCGCAGCAAATCCCTCTTTTTTGGTGTTTGCGGTGTGATGCCCAATACGGTTTGTGCCTTGCTTGCCGACTCGGGAAGCTTTCCCAGTCGGATTAGCCCCTCGATTATGACTGCGTTGACGATTTTTGCGAAGCTAACTTGCGTGCTCGCTTGCAAGAGGAGTAGTTGGGCGTAGGCGTTTCTTGGATAGATTTGGTTCCAAGTTTTAGCCAAGTTTCTCTTCACCACTAATATTAGTATACAACCCCTTTTAAAGTTGCAACACATTTTCACGGTCTTTCACGCGTTCAAGTCAGGTGCAGCACCCATTGTCGCCTAAACTGAAAACGAGAAGAATTAGGTATGACAGACTACTAGTGCCACAGCTATTTTTTGCTACGGCTGTCCACTAATAAACTCCTCATATTAAATAGTAATATTAAAAACTAAAAACTAACCATACAAACTGACTACCCTATCCCTAGGAAAGAGTGGGGACGTCCCTTCAGGGGAGAGGAAACAATTCAAGTCTCTTCCGGCACTGACCGGCAGTTCCAGAATTTTACCTGTGACACCAGGACTATCCTACACCTAAAAATGGAAATCAGATGGAACTCAACTTTTGCCGAATAGTAGCTCGTATGTCCAGAGTAGCTCGTCTTTGTTTTTGAGATAGAGCACATCGTGGCCCTCCGACTGGACTATGAAAAAAAGCTTCTTTCGACAGTAGGGACAGCTCGTTTGGACACTAACTGCTTTCACGCAACTTTGTTCTACAGCTTCAGAATAGTCTTGGGCAAAAGCGTGGTGGCAGTGAGGACAGCATATCTCATTCTTCATTTTTTCCCCTCTTTAAGAACCGGACGAGTAAGTATGCCAGCACATAGAGAACAGCATCAAGAACGACGACGAAAAGGAAGATGAGAAATGGATCGCTCACATGTCCCATGTCCCGAGCTGCCTAAAAAACTTGATCATGAACGAAACAGATTGATTCCGTAGCTGCTTGAAGTAGGCGGTCAGAGAGCGCACGCTTCAATACGGGATTTTAATGGAAGACAGCCCAACCAAAGATAGACATCACATCAGGAGTCTGTTATACCTAAAATCACATTACCCGTAACGAGGCGACTCTGTTTTCTTTTCAAAGAACGAGGAAGGATCTAATTTAAATCTGAGTTTGTTTCATGGTCCTCTCTTGACCGCTTTGCATCAAATTCCAGATACACAATGCGAGACACCAAAGCCCTATCATCTTTTTCAGTCCGTGTCGCCCGAATTAGCACTCAGAAAGTCAGCAGCTGCGGGTCTAATCGTTTTGTTTCACGACTTTGACAAACAAGACGCCTACCGCAGAGAGTGGGTTTTTTGGGCTTTGCCAATTTCGTTCATAATCAAGCTTCTTTGTTGTTTGAAAGACTTGAGATGTGCAGATGAATTCGATTTTCTAGAAAGAATGATTGTCAACGACCTCATCAGCAAGGGTTTAATGAAAAAGATGGTCTGCGACGACAGGACTTACTATTATCGTCTGAGTGAGAATACTGCGACGCGGCTTTTGAAACAGTTATTGGAAATAAAGAAAAATGAATGAAACAAGAGAAATTCAGGCAAGGTTGACAAAATGCACGCTTGAATTGGTAGTTTTGCAGTTGTTAAATGAGAGAACGATGCACGGCTACGAAGTTATTAAGCAGGTGCGGAGAAAATACGGGGTGTATTTTGGCCCAAGCACGATCTACCCCTTACTGAATGCTCTTGAGAAGAAGAAGCTAATCAAAGGAGAGTGGGAAATGCATCAGGGAAGACCACGAAAAATTACCAGTTAACACATCATGGAAGGAATCAGCTATACCTCCATGTAAAAACCCTTGCCCACCTGAACCTGACAATAGCTACGCAAAAGGAGAATCCAACCGTACACGAAACGGTCGAAGACATTCC
>Ga0315282_10009445_pt1 | contig 15505 bp, 10 predicted proteins | sample YL17G07_20_MG_FD_203693 | JGI IMG/M metagenome (GOLD analysis project Ga0315282, IMG submission 203693) | Sediment microbial communities from Yellowstone Lake, YNP, Wyoming, USA - YL17G07_20 | ecosystem: Environmental > Aquatic > Freshwater > Lake > Sediment | place: USA: Wyoming | collected... | reverse complement strand
CTCGCAGCGCGAGGCCCCGCCCCTTGTACCCCCCGCAGACCGGGCGGTGCCCGTCGAGCCCCCAGACCCCTCGCGAGCTCGCGGCCCACGGCCTCCGCTACATCCCGCCCATCGCCTTCCCCAGCGCCGCCGACATGCTGCCGTGCCACAGCACGTTGAGCAGCACCATCGTCAGCCAGCCTCCGAGAAGCCACATGAGGGGCACGGCTATCGCTGCCGCGCGCTCGGAGAGCTCGGCGATGCGTGTGGCCCCGCTGAAGAGGATCAGGGTCGTGTAGCAGAAGCCGAACACGCCGATGGCGGTTGCCATCGCGAGAACGAACCTGAAGTCCGCTTCGGAGCGGACGGTGGTAAGGATGAGAGACGTGAGGAGCACGGCCACTCCCAGCGGAAGAACGGCGGCACCGGCCGAGAACACGTCGCCGCCGAACGTGCCCTTCTTAGCCGGAGCCCGCATGACGTACCCAACCGCGGCGAACGCCACGAAAGGCGCGAGACCGCTCAGGAACACCTTGACATAGCCCCAGAGACCTATCTGGACGACGTCCCCCGATCCCAGGGCGTGCGAGGCGGCCCGGTCGTAGTGCATGACGGACGCCGTTATGCAGAGGGCGCACGCGATCCCGAACACGATGCCGGCCATGAGGGCCTGCCGCGGGTCGATGCTGCTGTAGGCGCGCGGCAGCCCCCCGACGGGATCGGTGGCCCAGATGGTGAAGGAGCGGAACGCGCTGGTCGATGCCTCCCGGATCGCGCTCCCAGCCACACGGGCCGCGTCCTGGGCCATCGCGGACGCCGACTGCTGCGCCGCCGCGGGGGGGGCGACCTGGGGTGTTCCGGGGACCTGTGGGGCGGCCGGTGTCCCGGCCGAGGCGGCGGCCTGCTTGGCTAGTTTGGCGCAGCGCGGGCACTCAGCGTCAAGATCGCTCATGAGATAGCCACACTTGGGGCAGTACATGTCTATCATCCTCCGATCAGAGTCTGCGACAGGCACTTACGAAGCGCACTGGCCTACCTCACTCCCCCGTGCTCAGCCGGGGTCCAGCTTGAGGGCGGCGGAGAGAAACCGCCTCAGATCGACCCACAACGTGGAAGGGCGCTTTGCGATGAAAGCATCGGCGCCCAGGCGCATCGCCTCGCTGCCCAGGCTGAAGCTCGAGACCACCGCCACAACCGGTCGGGGCCGACGCCGGCACAACGCTTCGAGCAGCCGGAGCCCCACCGCGGTGTCCGGCAGCGGGTCGTCCGCGTCCTCTGGCAGCCCAAGGTCCAGCACCACTACTGCGGGGTCGTGATCGCGCACCAGCCGAGCGGCGTCGGCGCCGTTGCCGGCGTCGCACAGAGCCGCGGATGGCGCGGCTTCGGCGATACGGTCCACGAGCCAACGCCGCAGGGCGGGCGCGTCTTCCACCACCAGGACGTCCACCGCTAAGCGCCTCCTCTCGCTCCGTCGGTCATGCACAGCCGAGAGCGTAGGGCAGTCCCGGTACCCGCGGCTTCTGGAGATGGTGCACGCGCCGCGCCAGATGGGTCGCGGAACCTGCCGGATAGGGTCGGGGCGGCAGGCATCCGGGAGGTCGCGAGGCGCCGCCCGCGGTATAGGTCGGCCCGGAGATCGGCGCCGGGGTCTGTTACGTCGATGCCGGTACAGCGGGGTGAGCAGTCGGTGTTCAGCGTGCTCGTCGTCGAGGACTCGCCTCAGTGGCGCGACCGGGTTCAGGACCTTCTGCGCACCGAGTTCCCCGGCCATGAGGTGCTGCTCGCCGACTCCAGGGACGCGGCACTCGCGGCCCTGGCCGGTGCCCAGCCACAGATGGTGCTCCTGGACCTGCTACTGCCCGTTCGCTCCGGCGACGTCGACTGCCGTGTCGAGTGCGGCGAGGAAGTGCTTGCGGCCGCGAAGCGCCTCGGGGCGCGCGTGGTTATCCTAAGCACGGAGGCGGACCTCACCCGCGACTTCCTGGTGGAGAAGGGCGCCGACGACTTCCTCGCTAAGGGATCGCGCTCGGACTGGCAGCAGGAGACGCTGCCCGCGCAGATCGCGCGGCTGTTGGGGCATCTTGTGTGCCGGAGCCCCGCCATGCGAAGACTGCTTGGCGACATCGCGGCGCTGCCGCGCTGTCCGCCCGCGGTCCTCATCAGCGGCCTGCCCGGCAGCGGCCGCCAGTACGTCGCCGAGCTGCTGCTGCGGCGCGCACGACCCGGCTCGGCGCCAGGGCGCGTGTGCCACGTGCTGTCAGAGGATCTGCGCGACGAGCTGCACACACTCGGGCGCGACGGGTGCATCCTCTTGGGTCTGGAGTACGCCCCCGGCCTAGACCCGTCGCTGCAGGTCCTGCTGGCCGGGTTCGTCGCGGAGCGCCAAGGACGCGTACCCGAGTGTGGCCCGGTGTGCCTCACCTGCGCGTGCCGGCCGTCGCGGCTGGCGGGTCAGGCGGGTCTCGTGCCCGAGCTCGCGGCCGCTGTCTCGAGCCTCCCGCTGCTCGAGTTGCCGCCTCCCTGGGAGAGGCTGGACGACGTTCCGGGGCTCCTCCAGGCATTCCGCCGCGACGCGAACTCCCGCTTCGGGTCGCGCGTGACAAGCGTTAGCCCTGCGGCGTGCGAACTCGTCGGCGAATGGGTCCTGGACGTCCGGCCCGCGACAGGCTGGGACGCCGTGCGAGCCGCGGTCGATGAGGGAGTTCGCGCGTGTTCGGCCGGCGTGTTGGGACCCGAGCACCTCTGCCTGCCCGACCTGGCCGAGACCTGCGAGCTTGTCTGGTGCCGGGGCGGTGAGGTGCGCCGCATCCGCGGTACGCGCCGTGATGAGCTCGCGCTGGAGGCACAGGACTGGGACCTGGTGCTCCGGGCCGCTCCCGACGGGGCCGTCACTGCGGTCGAAGAGGTCCGGATAGGCGCTGTGACCCGACTGGTAACGGACCGGCGACTTGGGAGGCTGCTCTACCTTCTTGCCAGCCGACCCGGAGAGCAGGTTGAGGTGCCCAGGCACAAGCGGGCCCTCGACATTCCGCTGGCCACACCCACGAAGCGGCTCATTAGGGAGCTGCGTGCCTTGCTCGACGATCGGGTGGTCCAGGCCAGGCGCAGCCGCTTCTTCGCGTCACACTACTCCGAGGCGTACTCGTTCCGCTCGGATGCCGACTACGTGATGGTGTGCAAGCTCAGGGCCGAGGGCTAGGCACTCGAACCTGTCGCTCACCGTAGGAGCCCTATCTCGCCCGTTCGCGAGCACCATCTATCCCGTCGCCGCGAACCGGGGCTGGGGCATGATTGGGAGTCATGCGTACTGCGCGGCACGCGACATGCTGGTCTATCCGCCGGGCGGCCCTTCCTTGGGCGGCCGTCGCGGCCCTGTGCTCGGCCGCCGCCACGGAAGTGCCATCCGGCTGGCCGACGAGCTGCGGGCCGCTCGACGGCTGTCGCTCAGTGGACGTCGGAGCCAGTGCGCGACAACGTCCCGTCGGACACCAGCGCGTGGGGCCATACGTGTGGCGGGCCCTGCCCGTCCCGACGGACAGTGCGCTCACAGGGGATCTCGACGGCGACGGCCTTGACGAGCTTGTGACACACTGGCAGGACCCGACAGCCCGACAGTCCGTGACGACCGCGTTCGATCAAGGCCCCACGGTGATGTGGACACGCCGGAGCGCGAGCGTACCGGCCACCGCGGCGGTGCTTGGCGACCTCGATGGGGACGGAACGCTAGAGGTGTTCCTCAGCGAGTTCGGCTGGTGGCCGGCCGAGGGCCTTGACCGATCGCCGGCGCGCCTCATCGCCCTCGACGGAAGCACCGGGCGTCAGATCCTGGAACGAGAGTACACTCCCGCCAGCGGCCTGATGGAGGACTGCCCCTTCCTCCTCGAAGCGCTGTTCGCTACCGATCTTGACCGGGACGGACGTTGCGAGGTGGGGCTCTTCCTCAACGGGCGCCAGTCGAGGCGGCTGTGGGTGCTGGACCCCCGCACAGGCGCCGTTCTCCGTAGCGCGCACGTCGGCGTGGAGCCGGCGTCCACGGCCGTTGTGGACATCACGGGCGACGGCCGGCCGGAGGTCCTGCTCGGCGGCTACTCGCCCGCGAACATGCCCGACGGTTCGGATCAGCTCTGCCGGGTGCTCGCGTTCGGGCCCGATCTCGAGCAGCTGTGGACGAGTCCGCCGTTGGGGTACGTGTTCACAAGTGCGCAGGTCATGGCCTGGCCCCGCGAGCGGCGCCACAAGGCAGGCGTCGCGGCCATCGTGTCCTCCGGCGGGCTTCATCGCACGCCCGTCTCTGCCGCGTATCTGCTCGACCCGCGCACCGGGCAGGTGATCGAGAAGCACGATCTGCCGCATCGAGTGAGCGACGAGCTGCGTGGCGCCAGGGCCAGCTTCCTCCCCGGCGCCGCGCCCGAACTGGCCGCCGTCACCTCCGAAGGCGGTATCGCGCTGGTGAGCCCGGGGACAGCGGGCCTGCAGCCCCTCGCACTCGGATCGCCGCTCGACGGCTTGCTGACGGCATTCGCGGCCGATCTGGAGGGCGACGGAAGAGCCGAACTGGTGTCCGCGTCGGCCTCCGACGGGCTCGCGGTGTCCTATGCGGCGGTGAGACCGGCCACCTTCTCGGCGGCATTCGGCGACCCGCGCCCATCCGACCCGCCGACGCGCAAGAGCTCCGCCATCCCGTGGGACGCCGACGGAGACGGTTCGCCCGAGATCGTCGTACCGGGCCGGGCGAAGGGCGTCACGCTCTGCAAGCTTGCCGCGGCGGGGCCGGTGGAGGTGCGGCCGGCAGGGCGGCCGGTGCCGCTCGCCCCCGGAGCGGCCCGGATCGACTGGTCGGCTGACGGCACGTTAGCCCTTGTCCGCGACGCGAGCACGGCTGTCATATACCGGCGCGCCGGGCGGCGTCTAGAGCAGGTGGCCGTCCTACCCGACACGCGCGCGGCAGCCCTTAGCCCCTCGGGCCACAAGTTGGCGGGAGTGGTGGCGGGGGATCGCCTCGCCAGGCCCGAGCGCGCCGCGACCGGCGAGGTGCTCAGCACCGGCAAGCTGAGGCTGCTGGACGCGACGACCGCGGTGCCGGCTCCCGACGACGGTGGCAAGGCGGCAGCTCTCAACCGGAGGGAGGAGGACGTCTACGAGGGTGTTAGCGTTGTCGTTATGGACCTCGACAGTGGCGCGCGGCGAGTGGTGGCTGAGGGCTGTCTGGAGGCCCACATCGCCTGGGCGGACGCAGATCGCCTGCTCGTGAGTCGCCTCGTTGGCCGAAGCATGGACGCATGCCTGCTGTCGGTCGCCGATGGTGCGTTCACGCCTGTGCGTGGGGCGGCGGACCCAGCCATCGACGAGCTCACTCCAGTCGCGGCCGCCGATGGCGCCACGATCGGCTTCCTTAGGCCGCGTGCTGTGACACTCCCGAACCGCGCCCCGGTCGCGATGGCCTACGAGCTGTGGGCGGTCCCCATCGACGGGGGTGTTGCGCGCAACATCGCTGAGCCGGCCAACCTAGCGGCGGCGCTGAGGGCGAGCAGGCCCAGGGTGCATGAGGACTACATACGCGCCCTCGATCGCGGCACCATCATCCGGTTCCCGTCCTGGGATGAGATCGTGCCCTGCCCCGGCTCACAGTCGATAGTGGGTGTGATGACGGTCCTCGGGGCGGAGCTGAACTTCGACTGGACCAGCCTCTACACACTGCCTACGGACCTGTGGCTCGCGGACGCGCGGACAGGAGAGTACCGGGCGGTCACGTTCGACGACGAGGTCGTCGAGGATGCGCCAAGCATCGAGCCCGGCGGCCGGTGGCTGGCCTACGAGGCGCGCGATCCTGTAGCCGGGGAGCCATCGCACGGCGTGGTGCGGAGCCTCCTCGGGTGGTCTGAAGCCACGGTGAACGGTGCCCGGGGCCTGGCCTGGCTTCCGGGCGCGGCTCCCACGCTCACGTGGATCACCGACGGCGAACTCCGGACCGGTCTGCTGAGGGATGCGCCGCTGCCGCGACCGGCCCCGAGCCGTGCCGTGGTCTTCGGTTCCGGCACGGCCGCCGGCGCGCTTCTTGTCGTACTCATGTGGGCGACGCGTATGGGCGCCCGACTGCGTGCCCTGTGGGCCGCGTGGCGGCTGGCTCTGCGGGTCGCCAGCCGCCAGGGGAACGACCTGTTGCTCGTTGAGCTCCTGCGCCGTGTCGCATCGACGCGGCGGGCCCTCCATGCTCTCAAGAACAACGTGCAGTTGATGCCGTGCTACAGCGGCGACGGCTCGGAGGACATCGGCGCGTCTCTCACCTACCTGTTCGCCCCGGCGAACGCCGAGGCGGTGCGCGCGCAGAGCCGGCACACCGGCGCCTGCCTCGCCGAGCATGAGAAGCACCTCAGGCAGGACCTCGTCCTTGCCAGGGAGCTGCCATTCGGGGACGCGCGCTACCTGGCCGAGTGCCTGAAGACACTCGCCGCCTCTCGCAGGGCGGTCGAACGCCATGCCGACGCGTTCGCGCGCGACGCTGCGGAGGCCTGTCGCAAACTCGCCGGCGGGGACCTCCGGCCAACGCGCGCGCTGCGCGAGTGGGAGCGTCGCGTGCGCGCATACTCCTCGCTGCTAACCTCCCAAAACGGCGAGGGCAAGGGCCTGCTGGAGCTGGTCGACGCAACGCTTAACCTGTTCCGGATGGGGCGCGTGATAGGCGACGCCGTAAGGAGTGCCACGGCCCGCGCCCGCGCAGCCGGGACCACGATCTCGCTCGAGGGCCCCGTGAGCGACCTGCTCTATGTACCCGGTAGCCCTGAGCCGCTCGGCGCGGTACTCCATGACACGCTGGCCAATGCGATCGACTCCGTCGCTGAGCGCCCGGAGACCGATGACCGCCGGGTGAGCATGACGGTGGAGGACCGAGGCGGGAGGGTGAGCATCCGGGTCACCGACACAGGAGTCGGACTGGCGCGCGAGCTCGCTGACGCGCTGAACAGGGGTGAACGGTCCAGCACGAAGGGCAAGGGCCGCGGCGCCGGCTTCCCGAACGCGATCAGAGCGATGGCGCGCTATCCCGGCGGCAGCATCCGCATCGACAGCGACGGCCCCGGGCGCGGGGCGACGGTGACCATATCATGCACCAAGGCGTGAACCGCTACCGCACGCGGCAGGCCGCCGTTCCGCGCGTCTGGCCCTGGCTATCACGAGTTGCTCGGAGACGTTGAACTCGAGTGGAGGATTGCCGTTGCGGTCCATGGCCTGCCGCGCCATCAGCAAGACCATCCCGAACCTCTGCACCAGGCCGAGGCTCTTCATCGCCTCCGCCAGATGCTGATTCCGGTACGATGTCAGACCGGGCTGGCCGAAGTTGCTTGGCGTGATGGCACCGTAGGGTCCACCGGCGCTGATCACCTCAACACGATCGGGGAACCAATAGAGTCGGGACGGAGAGTGGATGTCCTCGTAGGCGCGGTGCATGACCGCGTTTCGGACCAGCTCACAGATGGCCACATCAGGGTACTCCGGGTACCGCAGCTCTACCGGCGCGACGCCCACCTCGATGGGCACGCGAATGTTCGCTCTGATGATCTCGTCGACGCCTCTCATCATGTCGGGTACAGGCCCCCCGACGACCCTCTGATCGAGGATCGGGTCCGTCATCTCGGGACCGCCGAAGCGTACGAACTGTACATAGGAGCCCGGGATGTAGTACAGCGGATCCCGCCCGACCACCAGAATGCCGAGTGCCGTCGGCGTAACACCGTCAGGTGTGACGAAGCGCGCGGCCGCAAGCTGCTGCTCGAGGGGCCGATCGTTCGCCGCGAGCACGTCGGGCGCCACGGCGGCCGGGAGGTAGACCCGCTCGAACAACACCATGTCCAGATCGTCGATGGTCGAGGGACGGATCGGACGGAGATCCCACGGCAGATCGCCGGAGCGGCGCTTCTCGGTGAGCCTACGCTCCTCCTCGGCCGTGGCGACCGCGCGACGGGGCCCCACTCGGATCCACACACGACCCTTGTAGCGGATGGGCGGGTCGTAGGACGGCTGGACGATGACCACTGCCACGTCGCAGCCGCCAAGCGACCGCTTCTCGACCGTCAGCGTCGGGAAGGGGAGGATGTTGCCGTCTGAACGCATGTCCGAGAGCCGGCGCAGAAGCTCGTCCGTGATCGGCAGTCCCGATGGCGTGCCATCGTCCCGGGCGCCCACAAACACCACGCCCGGCTTGTTGTGGTCTGGAAGGTCATTGGCGAACGCGCAGACAGCTTCCCGGGTCGTGGCGGGTGCATCCCCGGCGAAGGATTCCTTGCGCTCGGCCCGATCGGCCTCGAGATCGGCCATGAGCCGTTCCAGCTCGCCGTCCTCCACCGCGATCTCCTTCCGCCGGCCACAGTACAAACCAGCATGCTACCACAGGTGGCCGCCCGAGGGCCTCGTTGACACCCCCGGTGCCCGGTGCTAAGGTGCCCGCCGACGGCCCTACTGGCGTGCGGACTGATGTCGGGCGGCCCCTGGAGGCCGCTCGTCTGCGTACGCCACATGGACAGGGAGGGAGTCTACGCGGTGCGGCAGATAGCCGTGTTCGACACCACACTCAGGGACGGCAACCAAGCCGAAGGGATCGCGCTCAGCATCAATGACAAGCTGCGCATCGCCGAGCGCCTCGACTCCCTCGGCGTCGCCTACGTGGAGGGCGGCTGGCCCAACGACACCAACCCGAAGGACGTGGGGTTCTTCATCGAGGCCCGCAAGCTCAAGCTGAAGCACGCCAAGATCGCCGCCTTCAGCAGCACCCTTCGTGCCGGCAACAAGCCCGAGGACGATCCCACCCTTCGGTTCCTGCTGGACGCGGAGACCGCGGCCGTCGCTATCTTCGGAAAGAGCTGGAGCCTCCACACCGAGCGTATCCTCCGCGTTACCCTCGATCAGAACCTGGAGATGATCGAGCAGTCCGTCCGCTACCTCCGCTCGCAAGGGCGCGAGGTGATCTACGATGCCGAGCACTTCTTCGACGGGTACAGGGACGATCCTGAGTACGCGCTCAGGACCCTGCTCGCGGCCGAGGAGGGCGGCGCCGACTGCCTGGTGCTGTGCGACACGAACGGCGGCATGCTCCCCGACGCGGTGATGGACATGACCCGGGCCGTCCTTGAGCGTGTGTCGACGCCCGTCGGCGTCCACATGCACAACGACTCCGGCTGCGGGGTGGCGAACACCTGCGTCGCCGTCGCCATCGGGGCAACGCACGTGCAGGGCACGATGAACGGGTACGGAGAGCGCTGCGGCAACGCCGATCTGTCCGCCATCATTCCCAACATAGAGCTCAAGCTCGGCCTGCGCTGCCTGCCGGACGGGCATCTTCCGCAACTGCACTCGACATCATGGTTTGTGAGCGAGGTCGCGAACCAGGAACACGCTCTGCGCGCCCCCTACGTCGGCGGCTGCGCCTTCTCCCACAAGGGGGGGATGCACATCGACGCGGTCCGCAAGGTCGCGCGTTCCTTCGAGCACGTCGAGCCCGAGGCAGTCGGCAACCAAAGGAAGCTGCTCATCTCCGACCAGTCCGGCGGGTCGACGGTGGTCGAGAAGCTGGGCCGGATCAGCCCCGGGATCAAGAAGCAAGACCCCCGCGTCACCGGCCTTCTTAAGCAGCTAAAGGAGCTCGAGAACCAGGGCTACCAGTACGAGGCCGCGGAAGGCTCGTTCGAGCTTCTGGCCAGGCGCGCGCTCGGCACGAGTTACGAGATCTTCAAGCTGGTCGGGTTCCGCGTAACCGTCGACCGGGCCGGGCCGGATGAGCCCGCCAGGTCCGAGGCCACCGTCAGGGTCCGCGTCGGCGATACCGAGATGCACACCGCGTCCGAAGGGAACGGCCCGGTCGATGCGCTCAGCAAGGCGCTGCGCAAGTCGCTCCTTTCCTACTACCCGGACCTGGCCAACATGAAGCTGATTGACTACAAGGTCCGGGTGCTCGGCAGCCAGGACGGCACGGCCGCGCGCGTTCGGGTGCTGGTGGAGACCGCCGACGGGGATAACTCGTGGGGCACAGTGGGGGTATCGTCGGACATCATCGAGGCGAGCTGGGAGGCCGTGGTGGACAGCTATGTCTACGGCCTGTTCCAGCGCGCCGACTGGCGGCCCATCCCGATTGAGGTCGGCCCGGAGCTCAGGGTGAGGGCGGGGTAGGCCAGCGGCGCCGGCGGGCTCAACGTGCGCGTTGCCCTCGACGTTGCCCCGCGCGAGTTATGATCTCGATCATTATACTCGTGCGTATATCTTCGTCGCTACGGGCACGGAGCCTATAGGCGGCGCGCTGTCACGAGCAGCTCACCCCGGCTGCGGCGGCCTCGGGGCAGGTGCGGCATCCTCGCCGCGTGAAGCTCCCCCCATGGAGCGACCCTCCTACGAGGTCCTCGAGCACACCGCAGACCTGCGGCTGGCCTTCTATGGCGCCGATCTGCCGGAGCTGTTCCGGAACGCGGCCTACGGGATGACCGCCGAGATGCTGGACGGCGACCTGCCCGGGCCGACGATGGGTCCGCTATCTGTCCGGGTGCGCCGGCAGCACCCGGACCTCCACCTCCGCGCATGGCTCGCCGAGCTTCTCTACATCCTCGAGGCCGAGCACCTTCTCACAACCTGCTGGGACGTGCGCTTCGACCGCCGGGGCACCCTCGTCGCGAAGGTCAGGGGAGTGCCCGTGGCGGAAGTAGTCGGCCGGCTGAAGACTGAGATCAAGGCCGTCACGTACCACGGCCTGCGCGTGGAAGAGACATCGGACGGCCTGCGGGCCGAGGTGATCTTCGACCTTTGACTAGAGCGTCCGGAGGTGCTGTGGATGGAGCGCGTAGACTACGGCGGGTGGCCGAACTGCATCAGGCTGAGCAACCCCAAGATCGACCTCGTCATCACGACCGTGGTGGGCCCGAGGATCATCCGGCTCGGCTTCGTGGGCGAAAGGAACGTGTTCTGGGAGCGTCCGTGCGACCAAGGCCAACAGGGCGGCGACGAGTGGCGGCTCTACGGCGGCCACAGGCTGTGGCACTCACCTGAGGCGATGCCGCGGTCCTACTACCCCGACAATGGCCCCATCGACGCCGCCCCGCTGCCCGGCGGCGTGCGCCTTATGCAGCCCACGGAGCCCACCACCGGGATCCGCAAGGAGATCGATGTCCTGATCTCCGGGTGCGAGCCCTACGTGCGGTTGACGCATCGCCTGCGCAACGACGGTGTGTGGCCGGCCGAGCTGGCTGCCTGGGCGCTGTCAGTGATGGCCCCCGGTGGGTCTGCCGTCATCCCGATGCCCACGGCGAGCCACCCGGACAAGCTCCTCCCCAACCGCACCCTCGCGCTCTGGCCGTACACCGACATGACGGACCCTCGGGTGACCTGGGGGTCGCGGTACATCCTCGTCAGGCAGAGCGACAGGGCGAGCTCGGCCCTGAAGCTGGGCGCCAGCGTCAAGGACGGCTGGGCCGCGTACGTCAACGATGGCGTGTGCTTCCTGAAGCGGTTCGATTACGCCGAGGGTGAGCTTTACCCCGACGGCGGCTGCTCGGTAGAGACCTACACCAACAGCGATCCCAACATGCTCGAGCTGGAGACGCTGAGCCCGCTGGCTCTGCTGGAGCCGGGCGAGGAGCTCGAGCATGTTGAGCACTGGTTCCTCATGAAGGGCCTGCCGCCGATACAGGACGAGGCAGCCGTCGCCCACCACGTGCTTCCACTCGCCGAGCTTGCGGCGGGCGTGAACCCGGACTGGCCGAACGTGTGAGGGGGACGGGCGATGGCTCACCCCGACCCCGTTCGGTACGGCCCCGCTGGGGCTCACTCACGGCATGCTCTGCCAGGCGTAGAGGGAGAAGTCCCTCACATGGAGGTCGTCCGCATGCTCAGATTCGCCGCCGTCCTTGCGTTTGTGACCGCGCTCTCCGCTGCCGGGTACAGTCAGGAAGGCGTGTCCGTCACCCGTATCGAGTACGGCGGGTGGCGCGACTGCGTTCAGGTCTCGAACAGTCAGATCGACCTCGTGGCCACGACTCAGGTGGGCCCGCGCATCATCCGGTTCGGCTTCCGAGGCGAGCGGAATGAGTTCTGGGAGAACCCCGCGGACAAGGGCGCCCGTGGCGGCGACGAGTGGCGCATCTACGGCGGACATCGACTGTGGCACTCGCCCGAGACGAAGCCCCGAACCTACATCCCCGACAACACGCCGATCGAGTACATCATCATGTCCGACGGCGTGCGGCTGATAGAGCCGACGGAGGGGCGTACGGGGATCAAGAAGGAGATCGACATCCGCATGTCGCCGGATGAGCCGCGCGTGGAGCTGACGCACCGGCTCATCAACCTCGGCGCCTGGCCCTTGGAGCTCGCGCCGTGGGCTCTCTCGGCTATGGCCCCCGGCGGGGTCGGCGTCCTCCCGATGCCGGTCGGACCGAGCGACCCGTTCGGGCTGCTCCCGAACCGCACGCTGGCGCTCTGGCCGTACACCGACATGACCGACGCGAGGGTCACATGGGGCAAGGGGTACATCCTCCTGCGCCAGAGCGAGACAGCGACCTCACCCATCAAGATCGGCATCAGCGCCGACGACGGCTGGGCGGCCTACGCCAACGGCGGCGAGTGCTTCGTGAAGACGTACGACTACGTACCGGGCGCCAGGTACCCCGATGGCGGATGCACCGTCGAGACCTACACGAACAGCGACCCCAACATGCTCGAGGTCGAGACGCTCGGCCCGCTGACCACGCTGCAGCCGGGCGCCTCGGTCGAGCATGTGGAGCACTGGTTCCTGTTCCGCGGTGTGAAGGCCGGCGACACGGAGGACTGGGCGCGCTCAACAATCGCCCCGCTCGGGCGGAAGGCGCTCGAGTCGCTCGCGCGGTGAGGAGGAAGCCCCAGATGACAGCCGGCTGGCCATTGCCCCTGCTCACGCTCGCGATCGTCGCGGTCCTGTCGCGGTGCGCGGCTGCGGGCCGCGTTGAGATCGTTCGCGACGTCTGGGGCGTGCCCCACATCAGTGCCGCGACCGACGCGGAGGCGGCGTACGGCCTGGGCTATGCGCAGGCCGAGGATCGCCTGGAGCAGCTCCTCTGGAACTACCGACTTGCCGCTGGGACCCTCGCGGAGGCGTTCGGTCCCGAGCACGTGGAGTCCGACAGGATGCAGCGGCTGATGGGGCACCTGCGCACATGCAGAGAGCGCTATGGCGAGCTCACCGCCGACGCGCGAGCGCTGATAGAGGCGTTCCAGGCCGGAGTGCGCCGCTTGATGTCCCAGCACCCCGAGAAGGTGCCCGCGTGGGCGCCTGAGATCGAGCCGGCGATGGCCGTCGCGCTCGGCCGCAACCTGATCTTCAACTGGCCGCTCGGCACCGGGATGGAGGAGCTCGGTCGCAAGGACCCGGACTTCCGGTTTGCCTCCAACGAGTGGGCCATCGGTCCCGGCAGGACCGCGGATGGCTCGACGATCCTGTGCATCGACCCGCACATCGGTTGGAGCGGGCCGTTCCGGTTCTACGAGTTCAGGCTGCACGGCGGCACGCTGCACCTCAGCGGCTTCGGTCCCGTGGGTGCACCGGTCGTGTCCCTCGGGCACAACGAGCGCGTCGCGTGGGCCGCCACGACGGGCGGGCCCGACACAGCCGACGTGTTCATCGAGCAGCTCGACCCGAACGACCCGGGGCACTACCTGTACGACGGCAAGTCGCTCCCGTTCGACACCCATGAGGAGACCATCAACGTCGCCGGCGCCGAGCCCGTGGTCGCGAAGGTGATGCGCACCATACACGGCGTCGTCCTCGAGGTCGACGAGGAGAAAGGGCTCGCCTACGCGTTCGCGACGCCTTACCTCGACGAGCTCGGCCCGACCGAGGAGTTCGTGGCGATGAACCGAGCGGGGAGCCTGTCCGAGCTCAAGGCCGCCCTCGGCATGCTGCAACTCATGGAGCAGAACATCATGTGCGCGGACGCGTACGGCAACATCGCCTACTTCCGTGTGGGGCGAGTGCCGATCAGGCCCGCGGCATACGACTACAGCAAGCCCGTTCCCGGCAACACCTCAGCGACCGCCTGGCGGGGCATCCATCCGCTGGAAGACCTGGTGCACGTCGAGAACCCGCGAACCGGCTACATGCAGAACTGCAACATTAGCCCCGAGTACCTCGCCAAGGTCTCGCTCATCGACCCGTCCGCGTACCCGTCCTACGTCCTCAATGTCACCTGGGACGCGCTCAACTCGCGGGGCGCGCGCGCCCTGGAGAGGTTGGGCGAGGACCGCAGGTTCACGGTCGAGGAGGCGATGGACATCTGCCTCGACGCTCGGCCGTACGGGGCGCGGACCTGGTCGCAGGCAACGATAGCCGCCGCCGAAGCCCGCCCCGAGCATCCCGCGCAGGGCAAGGTGCGGGAGGCGCTGGAGCTGCTGCGCCGGTGGGACGGAAGACTCGTGTCGGAGGCCGTGGGACCCGCTCTGCTGGCGCTCCAGTGGCGAAACCTGCCGGACGCGAAGTCGGTGTTCACGCGCCTGGTGTTCGAGGGCACGGAGCCGACTCCTGGGGAGCAGGACGCGCTTCTCGCCGCCTTGGCTGCCGCAGTCGATACGCTCACCGAGCGGAAGGGCCGCATCGAGGTCCCGTGGGGTGAGCTGTTCGTGGACGCCCGGGGCGGACACTCGACCCCGGTAGTCGGCGGCGAGCTCGGGAGCATCGAGGCACTCAGAGCCGTGGGTTTTGAGTTCGACGAGGAGCGCTTCCGCTTCGTGGGGACCCACGGTTCGTCGTGGACGCAGCTAGTCGTGTTCCGCAACGGTAAGGTAGCGTCTTGGTCGGTGACGCCGTGGGGTCAGAGCGACGACCCGGCATCGCCGCACTACTTCGACCAGGCGGCACTGTACTGCAAGCCCGAGATGAAGCCGACGTGGTTCCCGCACGAGGAGGCCCGGGAGCACGCGGAGAGCACGCGGGTGCTGGAGTACTGAAACGCGACCCCCGCCGGCTCGAGGTGTCCAATAGTTGTGTGAGTTCTGTGTCGCCTCTCGCGGAGGAGACGGGAGTCTCGGCGGGAGGTGGTGTGGCGAGACGAGCCGAGTCCGCCTTGTTCTCCGCGCGCCCGTACGTCTTGCGTTCGCCCGGAACGGGGGTAGAGATGCGCGCGTATCGTACCTCATTGCCGTGCCCTAGTCGCGCTGCCGCTCACGCCATTCGGCTTGTGTCCATCGTCGCCGCAGTCTCGCTCTCACAGATCGCGTGCTTCGCCCAGGACGATCCGTGCCCGCAATACGCGGGCGGTACGCCAACCGTAGAGGCCGGCTGGTGGCTGCCCGCTGCGCAGGCTCCACCAGTCGGGCCCCAGGGAACATGGTACAACGCGCCTGCTCAGCCCCTTAGCGGCCTGGTCGTGTATACCATCGAGCTGGAGGGCGACCCACCTACCAGCGTCCATTACTGTGTGACCCTTCCGACAAAGGGCGGTGACCCGCCGCCCGAGCCAAGGGTCGTGGAAGGCACCGCTACGAGCTTCGTTACGGAGAAGGACGGCCAGGGGCAGGCGACGAA
>Ga0315282_10009444_pt1 | contig 15505 bp, 16 predicted proteins | sample YL17G07_20_MG_FD_203693 | JGI IMG/M metagenome (GOLD analysis project Ga0315282, IMG submission 203693) | Sediment microbial communities from Yellowstone Lake, YNP, Wyoming, USA - YL17G07_20 | ecosystem: Environmental > Aquatic > Freshwater > Lake > Sediment | place: USA: Wyoming | collected... | reverse complement strand
GGCTCCTGCCGACCCGGTCGCCAGGGCACCCTGTGGCACGCCATTTCCTCGAGCATCTCTCCATACTTCTCGCGCAGCATCCACAATGGCTGCCTCGCAAACGCCGGCGCATAGGCCAGCACCGCTCTGACCGCAAACGAGAAACTCAGCCTCAGCGCGTCCTCTCCCTTGGCAATCGCCGCTTCCACCATCAACGTCCTGACTATCGTCGCGGCGCATAGCCTCGCCAGTATCTCCTTCTTGACCCCATCGGCCGTCATGCTCCTGAGCACATCCGCTCCCATCCCCACCTTCACTTCCCTGGAGCATCGTCTCCACCCGCCATCGCCGCGCGTAGAGCTCCAGTATCTCCGCCTCGGGATACGCCGCCGCGTCCAGAAGGTTCGTCACAAGAAATGTGTCTTTCCACTTGCCCCTTATATTGAGCCTCACCGCGATCAGCCTCACCGTTACCCACTTGGGCAAATCCTTGTCCTTGCGCCGGTAGATGTCATTTATCTTCAGCCGTGTCACAAACCCCTTCCTCCCGGCCCTCCATAAAACGCCCAATTTCCCCACCTGGAGCGCACCATGCACGCGCGTCACAAAGTCGATCCCCCTGCTCATGTATGCGGCATAGTGATGCGCCCCCGCAAAGGCCCGGTCAGCTATAAGCAGGTCTCCCGCCTCAAGCTCCTCCAGCAACCCCGACAGCAGACTCCATTCTCCCTGCTTGTATCCCCCTATGCGGCACCCTATAAGCGTCATGGTGTTGGCAAGCCCCATCACAACTACCCTGATAAGAGGGTACTTGTACCTCCCGCACCTGCCGCTGCCGCGCCCAAATGCCTCAAACAGCTCCGGCCTGTCGGCCGCTGTTACTGTCGTGCCGTCGGCGATAACAAGCCTGTGGCCTCTCCAACTGTCGATGGGCTTTGACACCTTCTGTGCCTGCCGGCACAGCCAGGCGAATATCCCCTCCCACGCCGCCAGAGGCACCCTCGCGCGCCCCTTGGCAACAGACCCCAGCCAAGGCGCCTTGGCGCCCGCCAACCCCCACAGGCTCCTGGCATGACACCACTGCAACTGCCACGCCGCCGCGAAGGATTGCTCCGGCCAGAGGGCCGCCATCACCATGTGCAGCACCGCTACAACAGGAGTGATCGAGCGCCTGCGAAACTTCATCCCGGCAGATATGCACTGCGCCTCGATTACCCTGTCAGGCAGAGTCTGCCTTATCGAGTTGAGGCTCGATGCCTCAAGCACGTCAGCCAATCCCTCAAGCCCAACTCCACACTCGCCGATAATCGCTTTGTTGTCCACAAAAAAGCCTCCTCATGCCGTTGGGAGCTTTGACAACCCCCTAATCGGCTACGGAGGCTTTCTTCTTTCAATCCCTTAAGGAAACGCCATTCGTGTCTGTCCCCACTTTTGTCGGTATCTGTCCCCACTTTTGTCGATACCGTGGCAAGGGTGTATGCGCTGCGCAACTGGGTGGAGGAGTTCTACAAGGAGGCCAAAGACGATCTGGGCGCCGGGCAATACCAGGTCAGGGACCTGGAGAGCATCATCCGGCATTGGCAGATAGTGTTTGTGGCCTACAGTCTGCTGGTGACGTTGAGGCGCGCCCATCGTCTGGAGAACTGGTGTAAAAAAAACTCCACACAGTAAGGCAGACGCTTCACGCGTTGCGCGATTACCTGTGGCAGAAGGCGACCCTTGTCTGGTTGCCCAGCAATCTCGAAGTTCTCAAAGAGCACTTGCAACAAAAGGGTTATCTGTTCGCCCCTGAAACCCTAAGATGACAAAGTAGCTGTAGGCCGTCATGGTCACACAAAGGAGAGATGACTGTATGATCCTGTACCCTAAGATTCTGCAGATCGAAATCACCGACGCCTGCAACCTGCACTGCAGCTACTGCGATATCCATGAGAACCACAAGCACCCCGGCACGATGCCTTTTGAAAGAGTTGCATGGCTCATAAGACAGGCGCAATACGCCAGTCATGTGTGCCCCCAGTACTGGGGCGAGCCCACACTGCATCCGGACTTTCTGCAGATTCTCCGCCTGTGCGTCGAATCAGGCAAGACCGCGAGTTTCTATACCAACGGCTTGCTTCTCGACACATTCGACATTCCGGAGGTGCTTAGGAATACGTCGGAAATCCGCATCTCTATGGACAACACCACACCTGACGGCTTTCTCAATACCACCGGAAGCGGTTCTTTTGAAAGGGTCAGGCGAAACATCGTTGCCTGTTGGGAAGCCAAGAAGCGTTTCAGCCTGGGCACGCGCATCATCATCCGCGCTACTGAACTCGTCCCTGCTCAGCCCTTCGGTTATTTCGTGTCCTTCTGGGGCCCTTATTGCGATTCCGTTGAGCTGAAACCCCTGAGGCTGTCCGCCCCTCCTCCTGGCATCGAACTCATGGATCGCAAGACGTGTGACTTTCCGACTCGGCATATCGTCATCAAACGGGATGGGACAGTGGTCCTGTGCTGCTCTGACCACAATAAGCAGTGCCCGATTGGAAATGTCTTTGAATCCACAGTCCTGGACATCTTCAACAGTCCACGGTACAACGAGCTGCGTCAACAGGTGGGCGAATTGCCGCTCTGCCATAACTGCTGGTACCGCTACAGAAGGCGCCATACGCCGTCAGGCGAGGCGTGACCGTGCGCCATCGTTGAAGCATACCTTAATCTGGCACTGAAAAAGGGGGTTGCTGAACATGGCACGACTCGAACCTCACATTCTCTCCGGCCATCGTTCTGATGGCAGTGGCATGCCCGCTGCGCCGCACTCGCGGCAGGACGCTTCCGAGGAAGGCGCCGCGTGCTTTGGCGACCGCCTCGCCCTCAGTGCGCCGCTGCGAGTCTATTACGACATTACGTACCAATGCAACCTTGCCTGTGCCTATTGCTACAACAAGAACAGCGCCGTGCCAGGCCGGAGGCTCTTGAGTATCGAAGAGAAGATGTCGCTGCTCGACCAGATGAAAGCGATGGGGACCCGAAAGCTGTCCATTGCCGGCGGCGAACCGTTCCTGGACCGGGACTTGCACCCCTTTGTCAAAAGGGGGGCCGAATTGGGCATGAGTATTTCAGTCACTACGAATGGCACCTGTATCAGCGACGCGGCCATCGATTTCATTCGAAGCGGATGGTTCAAGAGAATCACCGTTAGTATGGATGGTGTCGATGAAAAGGCAAACAAGCACCGCTTCGGCCAGTCCTTGAAAACGGTAATCCGCAATGTGCAGCGCTTGAAAAGCGAAACAGGCGCCGACGTCTCCCTGAAGACCGTGCTTGGAATAGACGCAAGCTTGGGCGACTTGGCTGCTCTCATCCGCTTCGCAGAGCAGATGAGTATAGGAACGGTCAAAGTAAGCTTTCTGCGCAAGAAAGCGCCGGAAGGCGCGTCGGAGCTTGATTCGGCGGTACACGGCTATTTCAATATGATGTGGCAGATATCGCAGATGAAGGCAACTACGCACGTCAAGATTGCAATGCCCAGCACGCCATTCGACAACGCCTTCGGGTACCCCAATCTGTCAACCGGCTGGGGCTGCGCCGCCGGCAAAGATCTCATGTACGTTAATCCCTATGGAGACGTAAAGCCTTGTGTCATGCTCAGCAACGATTTTGTCATGGGAAATCTATTGGAACGCCCTTTGTTCGATATCTGGCGTGAAGGAGCGCCCCAGCTATTTGCTGCGAATAACGACGAGTGCCGGGCGTGTGAATACGCGACCGTCTGCTACGGCGGCTGCAGGGCGAGGGCCATACAGTACTTCGGACGGCCGGACAGCAGGGACGTGTTCTGCTTCAGGAGATATGTTGATGGCACTGCCTCACCTCAAGAGGAGACAGCGAGGCTTAAGGCAGGGTGTGTTGCCGTCAACGGGGCTTACTGCATTACGCATCTGTAGAAAGTGCCTGTGCGCTGGACTGCGACGCAGATAACTGACCATCTACGGCCCGGGTGGCGTTGTGAGCAACGCGGGACTGGAACTCTTCGCCTGCCGCCGCGGTACCATGAAAGGACGCGAGGTCATGCATGAAGACAGCCGGGACGCGGTGCTCGCCGTTCGATTGGGCACGCAAAGCCGTGGGTAACGTAGAAGGAAGCGCATGGCGGTAGGGTTTGGCTCATAGATGAGACTGATAGTGACTTCTGTGATCCGGCGTTCACTTGCGGGCGAGCCGACGGGCCTGCTATTTGCTATAGACCGTAGTGTGCCGAGGGTCGTCAGGACATATGCTGTGCCCCCACCTCTGTACCTTGAGCATAATCTCAATCCGCGGGGAGGGCTAAGAGGCGGTCGTGGCGTCTCCGTGTGCGGCGACAGAATCTATGTCGCCAATGCCAGCCATGTTTGGGCATATGATGCCCATTGGCGACTGACGCAATGCATTACGCACCCGTCTTGCGCAAACATACATGGTATTCTGGCGAAAGAAGATCGACTCTGGGTAACATCTACTCGCAACGGACTCTGTTGCGAGTTCAGCCAGACCGGCGAAATGCGCGACTACTTCGATTATCGGCAGTATGAGGACATCTGCAGGCGCATAGGAGTAGAATCGGATACAGCGAAAGGTCTTGGCCGAAAGAGCGTGCTGTCAGGTGACGTGGATTTCAGGGATCCGCGGACACATCGGCTGGAAGTGTCCGACGCAGTTCATCTTAACGGTCTTTGCTTTCTTCCAAATGGGGATATGCTGCTCTCCTTCGGGCAATGCAATGCGTGGCAAAGAACGCCCCTATTAGGGAGTACGAAGAAAGTGTTCGCCGAATTGCACGGGCATCCCTTGATCTCCAGGACCCGCCAAGTGATGGCCACAATGTGCAACAACTATGAGGACCCTCGCACGGGATATGTGGCTGACCTGTTCAAGGCGCGATCAGCGGTTGTTCGAGTCAGAGGAGGCGTTGCTCACTCGGTTCCGCTGCTTCATGACGGGGCGATAATGCCAAATCATGACCTGGTTCCCAAGAGCGATGGGACGGTGCTGCGCAGCGACACTAACGCAAAATGCGTTATATGCTTCGACCCATGCACGGGTGTCGTGCTGAAGCGAATAGAGATCGGTGGCAAGTTCGTTCGCGGGATGGCACTGTTGTCGGAGGACACGGTCGTAGTCGGAGCGCAGAACGAGATTGCCGTTGTAGATATTGTCAAGCGGGAGGTCAGGGGCAGGCTGAGACTCACCCAGGATCAGCGAGTGGCGGTATTCGATATTGGCATCGTGCCGGAGGAATTCGAGCCATTTCCCGATAGTCTCCAGTCATGAGGCCGTGCTGGTCGCCGCAACGGCGACTGTACCGGCCGGTGAAGCTGGTGTACGCGACCATGGGCTGAAGATCTGAGACGCTCCCAGTCCCGGCAACCATGCTTTTTGAAGGGTCCATCATACGTCACATCGCGAACTGGGGAACGCCCGGAGGGCGGAATGCAGCTGGATACCTTAGTAACAGCGCATATTGACAAGGGAGGCCAGGGCTCGATCAGGTGGGAGTGCCGGGGCGTGGAGTGTCAGGGGGCGCACTATGGTCCGAAATGTCGGCCTGCACAAGCACAGCATCACGATGCGGAGGATCGGCTCCGGGACATGGTGATGCCAGGTTCCGTTAGCGTTGAACATGGAACATATTGCAGCCCCGAAGGAGAAGTGCGGTGCTTCGTTGAGGCATGGTTTGCCGACATCTTCTCCATACTCAGAAATCTGGACGGAGGCGTACCGTGTATCGTGAGGCCCGGGATGCAGTTCTACCTGAGATGGAGTTCCGACGTATTGACTGTGAAATGGAAGTGGGCCTCGCAGAGGGCAATGAACAATCCATGCGCAGCGCGCCAGGGGGATGAGTTCACCACCGCTCTCATCATCACGACTGCCGGCAGGTTCATATGGGCCGCTGGCGGGACTGTAAGCCCCGATCGAAAGAGTTTGGAAATTAGTGGAATTCAGTGCAGCACCCGGGAACTGGATTGCGGGTTCAAAGTGGCGGGACTGGCGGTCAGTCTTGAGGAAAGCATGCACCTTTTCGCGCAGGACACGGTTCGGTACTGATACAAGCCAACCGTCCAGCAGGAGTACTGTCCGCCGGACGGACGTCCAAATGCGCAGAAGAGGGTAACTCCGCTGCAAAGGCCCGGCAGGCCTAGGGCCCTTTGGGGGCTTTGATTGTACGCGGGCAGCCCGGCAGTGCCGCTATGGCGCTGTTAAGCCAGCTGGCACGAACGGAGAAACGCATATCGGCGGCAACAGCGCTATCGTTGTCTCCAGTTCACGGCTCTCGCTTGCCCCAGACAAACCGGACAAGAACGAACCGGCGTTGCGACGCATTCCTTCATCCGACCGATACGCACAGCCTCCCGCGGGCCCTATATCGGTTGGGAAAGCTGATCGGCGACCTCGGCCTGCCGTTGGATTGATGCATCTACCCACTTTTTCGTCCACGCGACGGCGTCAGCAAGCGGCACCGTCCCGCCTTCATTAGTACCGCGCGTCTGCCACTCAACAACGCCGTTCCTCATGTTACGAGGGCTCAAGATCAATCGTAGCGGTACGCCGAGGAGATCGGCGTCGGCAAACTGAGTGCCGGAGCTTTCGTTGCGGTCGTCGAGGACCGCCTCCACACCGGCAGCTATCATCTCGCCATAGAGCCGCGCCGCATGCTCGCCTACTGCGCTCTTCGCGGCATTTAGAGCGCTAATATGAACGTGCCAAGGAGATACGGATATCGGCCAGATCGGCCCATGCTCGTCCCGCCGGGCTTCGGCAATGCACGCCAAGAGGCGCCCAATACCTATGCCGTAGCAACCCATTATAGGAGTCTGCTCCCTGCCATCCGCGTCCAGGTAGCGCATGTTCATGCTTTCAGTGTATTTCGTTCCGAGCTGGAAGATATTGCCGACCTCTATCCCGCGGCGCAGATGCAGCAAGCCGCCGCAGTGCGAGCATGTGTCGCCTTCCCGGACAACTGCAATGTCCGCGACTTCGACATCAGGCACGTCGCGTCGTAGATTGAAATTGCGGACGTGCCAGTTGCTCTTATTGGCGCCAGCAACCATGTTGAAGGCGCGCTCAATCGTTATGTCGCTTATTACCCGGCAACCGCGCAGGCCGATGGGAGAACCGAGGCCCGGTTCCCCTCCCACGGCGCGGATAGCGCTGTCATCGGCGAGGTCCGGAACGTTTCGAATGAGCTTGCTCAGCTTGGCGAGATTGATCTCCAAGTCACCTCTCACCAATGCGACAACCGGCCGTCCATGGGAGTCGGCGCGGAAGAAGACGGCTTTGACGATGCGGTCTGCCGGGATATGGAGGCACGCGGCGACATCTTCAATCGTATTGGCCCCCGGCGTATGAACAGGCTCGATGGGAAGCATATCCGCGACAGGCAGCGAGGCAACGTGACCAACCGCAACTTCAGCGTTAGCGAGATAAGAACAGCCGTCACAGATAACAACCGTATCCTCGCCGCACTCAGCCAGGAGCACGAACTCATGAGCCACCTTTCCGCCCATCATGCCTGAATCTGACTGTATCACGGCAACGTCTGGAATGCCCACGCGAGCGAAAATGCGCGCATAGGCAAGAGCGCAGCCACGATAGTATCGCTCCATATCCCCGTGGGAGGTATGAAAGGAATAGGCATCCTTCATGGTGAATTCGCGAGTTCGAATCAGTCCACCTCTGGCACGTGGTTCGTCTCGGAACTTGGTCTGAAACTGATACACCATGAAGGGGTAGTTCCTGTAGCTGGTAGCTTCATGTCGTGCCAGATGCAGCACGCCTTCTTCATGAGTCATCGCCAGTAGCAACTGGTGGTCCGCGCGGTCGGACAGCCTGAGCAACTCTGGGCCAACCGAATCGTACCGCCCGGATTCCTTCCACAATTCGGCTGGAAGCACTACGGGCATCAGCACTTCCTGACCTCCGATCCGGTCCATCTCTTCGCGGATAATGTGCATGATCTTCTGGGCAATTCTATGTGCCGGAGGCAGTAACGAGAAGATGCCATTGGCTACCTGGCGGATGTAGCCACCTCGTACGAGAATGGCATGGCTTTCCAGCAGCGCGTCGCTGGGCCGTTCTTTGTAGTGCTTGCCCACCAAGTGGCTAAGTCTCATTATCATTCCTTTCCAGCGGCAGTATTACAGGCACCTTAGGCTTCCAGGCGCTATTTTACCAAGGCAACCGCTCCCGCAATACCCGAAAACCCATGTATCACAGGCGCGCGTTCGGAGGAAGCGAATCTTCTCGCCCGCTGAAAGGGCCTCACGCCAGCCTCGGTCACGCGGACGCTTGAGGCCGGGGCCTTGCTAAGCGCTCCTACGTATCTTCTGAGAAGTTCTGTAGGCCAATGCCAGGGCATTTGCCGGGTTGCTGTTTAGCGCGGCGAACGCTCGATCTATCGCCACTTCCAGATTCTCCAGCGTCCCGAAGAAGTAGTTGTTGAGCGCTGTCTTCTTCATATATCCCCACAGACCCTCTATGGCGTTGAGCTCCGGACTGTACGTCGGCAGCCATACCACCATTATGTGGCCTTCATGCTCCGCCAATATGTCCAACGTCTCTCGCGTCTTGTGATAACTGGCGTTGTCCAGCACAAGCACCACCAGCCGCTTGCGCTTGGCAGTGAGCAACTTCCTCAAGAATCCATTGAATTGTTGCGCGTTCTTCGTCGGGTGCACCGTGTAGTGCACCTGCCCGCTGGCAAAGTTCAGCGCCCCGTACACGCACAGCCTCCGGTTGCATCCCGCCGCAGGCACCTGCGGACGCTTTCCCCGCATCGTCCGCACCTTCGTCAACTGGGGGTGCAGGTGAACTTCACACTCGTCGAGGAACAGGAGGTCAAAGTCCTCTCGCCCTTCCCGCGCGTTTTGTTTAGGAACTCCACGATCTCCTTCTTCTCGTCATACTCCTCCTGGTCCCGCAGATGATCCATAATGTGCCGCGGCCTGCGGTACACAATCCCATGTCTGGCCATAAGCCTCGCCAGATAATCAGGATGCAGCACCACCCGGCACTTTCTGGCCAAATGCTCCCTCAGACGCCCGGTCGTCCACGAACTGAACGGATACCCCGACTCTGCCGGAGGCGTCGCCACCGCCTCCTTCAGGCACTTCACATACTCATCTGTAACCTTCGGTGGTCGCCCGCTGCGTGGCTTCTCCGACAGCCCCTTTATACCATCCCTGTTGAAGCCGTCGATGTACCGCACCACACTCTGCTGCATGGTGCCCAAAAGCTCCGCTATCTCCCAGGCTTTCTTGCCCTGCGCGGATAGCCGGATCGCATGCGCCCTGCGCACCTCCCGCGCGTCGCGCCCCTTGCGTACCAGACGCTCCAACCCAGCCCTCTCCTGCCTCGAAAGCGCTCGTACAAACTTCGGTCGACTCACGGACTGTCCCTCCTCGGCCATTATCCCCATCCCACAGTCCGTTAATCGATCTGATCCCCCACATGACTACAGAGAACTTATGTCGAAACGCTTAGCCTGCCGCGTCCTGCTGCTTCGGCAACTCGGGTTTCCTCAGGGCTGTCAGCGAGAACTTCTTATGGTTTCGGCCCGGATCGTAATGCGCGTAGATATTCGTGGTCGTTATGACGCTGTGCCCCATGTAGGCCTGGATCTCGAAAATACTGATCCCTGACATCGCGCAGCTCACGCCGAATGTATGTCGCCAGACGTGGCAGCCGGGGGCAATGATAGGCACGCCAGCGTCGTCTTTCTCGGCAGGGGCGGGATCGGCCTCGATGGCTTCCCCGCGGTGCAGGACAAGACGTCCAAACTCCTTCTTGAGATCGGCATTCTTCGAGGCCTTCTCGCAGATCCGGTTCATGGCCTGCGAGACGCAAAAGCGGTCCCAGGGGCCGCCGACGGGCCACTTCCCGCCGCCCGGCGAAGGGCAGGCGAGGCCGCTCCTGCCCTTTACGGCGCTCAGGGCCGCGTGGAGCACGTCGTCGATGGGAACGGTACGTGGTCTGCGATTCTTGGGCGACCACTCTTCTTGGATATTGACGGTTATCGTCCGGTTCGCGAGGTCGATGTCGTCCCACCGAAGCGTGAGGATCTCGGTGATCCTCAAGCCGGCGTAGCACCCGATCAGGAACGGAAGCTCGATGGGAGTCCTGCGATAGAGTTTGTGATAGAAAGCCACCTGATCCTGCGTCAGGTACTGGGCGACGCGCTTGGCCCCCCTGTAGGGGATTGGCAGAGCGGTGCACGCTTTTCGGTTGCGGATGCCCAGCATAGGGGACCGGAAGATGATACCGTCGTGGAGCGCAAGGTTGAATAGCGACCTCATGTACTGGATGAGCCCGCGACGCATCGTGCTCTTCCGGGCTGCAATCACTCGCTGGCAGAGCGGGCGATCGACGGCCGTGATATCCATAGCGCCTACCTCGCGTTCAACGTGCTTGCGATGCATCTTGAGCCAGTCGAGGTACGATGGCTTGCAATCAGCGGCCTCGCGGTTCTTCTCGAGTGCGTCCATGAGCTGACTTACAGTGAGGGGCGCGGCGGCTGGCGCCTCGAACTGGGCCGGCTGAGATGGGCGCGCGTCACCGGCCGAGACAGCCCTCGCTTGTCTGTGGACGGTGGGTACCCGGCCAGCGGTGAGATCGGCGTTCATCCGCTCAGCTTCCTCGAGCGCTGCGCTTAGTTTCGTCACACCGAGCGCGACAGTAACGGGCTTCTTCTGCGCGGAGTCGTACCATCGCGCTGACCATCTCTCGCCGCGCTGAATGAGATGGATCTTGCCGACTTGGACGCTACTGGAATGCTTCTTTGCCATGCCTCTGCTCCTTCCTGCTGCTGTGCAGACTCACGGCACTTTAACAAAACTTTAACAAGGCCTGACGCGTCGTAGACATGTAGGAACATACGCGTGTGACGTAAATTGCGTTTGCACAAGAAGATATGGCGGAGAGGGGGGGATTCGAACCCCCGATAGGGTTACCCCTATACACGCTTTCCAAGCGTGCTCCTTCGGCCACTCGGACACCTCTCCGCGCCGGGTGGCTATTATACGGAAGTGGCGCCCCTTTTGAAGATGGTTCTTCTCTGTCGAAAACAGCGTAGGGGCGCTGCTTGCCGCGCCCGCATCGTAGGGGCGCACGGCCGTGCGCCCTTAGCGGGGCTCCGACGCGTGGGGATCTGCCACCTTGTGGCGCCGCCTTGTGCGCCGGTGTATCCGCTCTTGGCTTTCCTTCGGCCTCCGGCCTCCAGCCTTCCTTTCCTTCAGCCTTCAGTCTTCAGCCTGCTTAGCTTCTGTGAGAAGCGTTCTTTTGCTGCCTGTCCTCGAGGAAATCCTCGATTTCCTCCTGGATCTTCCGCTTCTCGTCGGCTCTGTCGTACTCGAATTTTCCGGCGAGGATGTCGGACACTCCGCCGATCGGCCGTCCTTTTCGACCTCTGTCTTTGTTCATAAAAACGCCTCGTGAGTCTCCATCTGACGCCCCGCGCCGGACCGCCCGGCCGCAGACGCCGTATCACTACTGAAAATGTACCTCAAAACGACCCCCAAATGCAAATCGCGTGTGGCGCATCGATGATTCTGTGCTGTTGAGTGGTGAATGCTTTGTCTTTCAGCAAGCATCCTGTTTCTTCGCGAGAGTAACCTGTTGCGCAGTCGACGGTTACGCCGCAGGGTGGCCCCCCACAATCTGCGTAATCGGCGTAATCTGCGGACGATCGGTTTTGTCTCTTTCCTCGGTCTTCAGTTCTCGCTGGATGGTCGGATTCTCGTTTCAACTCTGGTTTCGAGGTTCTGCTCCGGTCTCCAGTCGCCTTTCCTTCTGCCTTCAGTCTTCAGCCTTCGGCCTTGGGTTGAGGTTCTGCCCAAGCCTCAAGCCCCAGGCCTCAAGCCTCGCGGCCCCCGGCCGCATGGGGCCGCGCCAACTTGCGAACGTAATTGACCCTTACCTCTGCAAAAAAGTTTCTATAATTGGCGCTCCTATAGTCTGGAAACGTCCAGGGGTGGGTGATATATTCCCGGCCTCTCCATTCGAGCGTGCTTTCCGCGAAAATCCCATCGCCGACGTAAATCCTGTGGCTGAAGTCCTTTGTGCTGAAGAGGACCAGCTTGCTGTGGCAGATGTAACCGGGGTCGATGTTGACCGGCCGAGGTGCGTTCTTTGAGCCGCTCGCGAACCGCTCCTCGATCGCATTGGAAGCGATCTTCATCCGGTGCAGGCCGTCTACGGCCGTTAATTCTTCCAGCGCAAGGAATTGCCGCAGTAACCCCGTGCCCATCTCCCTGGCATAGTAGTCGGTGAAATCGAACGGCCAGACGGGGCTTTCCATATCCGATGGGCCAAAGGCCTCTACAACCGCCGCGCGCACCGCTCCTAAGTCCTCGGCCGGGTTAACTATAAGCCCCACAACGACTTGCACCTGCATCGGCGCCTTCACCGCACCCATACCCGCCCTTCATTCCTCGATTATGTACCACTGGCGGCTCGCCCGCCAGTGATTCTTGGTGGGGCAGATCCGCCGCAGGCGGACCACCTTACGGCGCAGATTTGTGCGCCGGTCAAATCCCCTCGCCCTCTGGGAGAGGGGCCAGGGGTGAGGGTCCGCTCCAAAATCGGCTTTGAATCCGAAGCTCAGTCCCGTCACCGGCCCGCCCCCCGCCGTTACCTTCTTGCACCCTTCCCACTTTTTCCACCTCGCGCCGCAGCCGCGCCCCTTCTCACCTTCCCGCGTTCCCACTTTCTCACTCGCGGCCTACGGCCGCGCGGCCTGGGTTGTCCGGCGAGCACGCTTTCACGCAAACCCCGCATATATGCTGCCCCACGTACTGAATGCGCGTGAATTCCGTAAGCTTCGCGTAGCACGCCGCGAGGTCGAACTCCTCCGGTTTCCCGCGTATCGCCTTCGCCGGGCACACCTTGACGCACGCGGCGCACTTCCCGCACGAGAAGGGAAGGGGCGTACCCGCTTCAAACGGCGCGTCCGTAAGCACCGTCACGAGCCTCAGTTGCGCCCCGTACCGCGGCGTCACCAAGAGCCCGCTCCGTCCGATCCAGCCTAAGCCCGCCGCAGCGCCAAGGTGCCTGTGCGACACGTGCCCCTTGGGCGGATCGCTTCCTATGATCTGGCTCGCCGCCACCGCCATCGACCTGTGCCCCTCGTCGATTAGCGCCTCGCACACCACATACGCCGCGTCATCGAGCCTGTAATTAAGCTGTCTGTACGCGTGAAAATATAGCGGCGTCGGCGCATCCACCGCCCCCTCCAAATATGCCGGTGACAGCGGCATCCCCATCACAACCGCTCTTTTGAACCGCGCCCCTACCCGCTCAAATAGCCCCGGCACTTCCTTCTCCGCCGCCTCGAGATCAGCGACGCCGAAGACGCGCACGCCGGCGGAATGGGCGAGTTCTTCGAGACGCTTTCGTAGAGCCTTCATGCTCTGTGGACGTTTGTTCGGCATGTGTTCACTCTGGATTACTGGGGTATCTGCACAGCCTAAAAGTATAGCCGAGCGGGGGCCGCCGTTCAATGGGCGCGCGAGGCAGGGCAGGGCAAACACAAACTCCCTGGCGGGGTTTGTACGGGCGACGCACGCGTCGCCCGCAAACGACTCGGTTGCGCTCAAGACGCTCGAATGCCCCTCCGACACTAACGCCGAAACTGCCTGATGGTGTTCCTATGCACTCATTTGGCTTGAGTCTTCGGACTTCGCGTTCGCCCTCGCAGAGCGACGGATTCGTCTGGACTTGAGAGGCTGGTTCTGGTAGTCTGTCACGCCTGAAGCCCGAACGAGGGGCACATCTTCAGATGTACCGGCGCACCACGGGCATATCCTCTGGCGGGGAGTGCATGGAGTGGTTCGTTGCTTGAGCAGACGCAATTGCTTAGCGATGCGACCCCGCAAACACAACAGCGCGGCCACTTGTGCGCCCCAGTTTCTGACGCGGTTGCGCGTGCAATGTTCAGTGCACCACCCGCCGTTTTGGCGGTGTGGGGTGCTCTCTGTCAATTCGAGGACACGGTCGGTCTGCCATTCAGACAGATTCTGACCGGTTTGCGAAAGAATCGGCCTCTGGGGGCGCTGCTCGATACCCTGTCACTTAAGCCGCCATCGGACGAACTGCGCCTAGACGAATGCGAGAGGGCTGGTCACGATGTCCGGTGACGTATTCCCGAAGCCAGTTGGCCAGGCAGTTGCTATGCTTGCGGCGGTACCTCGCCACCAAGCACGAACTGAGACCGCTGCGACGCTCGAGACTGCTCATGCCAGAATCGATTTGGCCGGATACGATAGCCGTCAAAGCGACATACTTCACCAGTTCGCATTCCGTCTGCAAGTGGCGTTCGGGCGGTGGCGTCGATCTGATTGTCCGCCATAGCCCTGTCCGCGGACCGAACTACAGGATCTATAGCACTCGATAAGGAGAGAATGGCCATGGTGGGGTCAATCGCCAGCAACTTTCATGCAGGTAGTCGCTCGGAGTACCTTGCCCAGTACGTGTTTGCGTCATTCGGAACAGTAGCTGCTGTTCCGCATGCAGAGGATCACGGTATCGATCTCTACTGCACCCTAACCGAGCGTAAGGGTGCGCTTGCGTGGCCAGTGGCCTACTTCTCGGTTCAGGTAAAGAGCACTATGGACCCGTGGGTGTTCGATTCAGAGGGGTCGGTGGAATGGCTCGTGCGATATCCGTTGCCGCTTTTGTTGTGCGTTGTGGACAAAGATGCTGGCCGTCTTCGCATATACCACACGTTCCCACGGTTCTACGCTTGGTCTTGTCCCCAGCTCGTGCGCAGCCTGAAACTCGCGCCTTCCACAGATACAAAGGGGAAGCTCACTCAGTGGAGCGGAGGTACGGATTTCACGCTAGGCGCGCCGATCATAGATATCCCTTGGGGCGATATTCTTCGGGATGAGACGCGAGCGATGGCATACAGTGTCCTTCGTTTTTGGACAGAGGTCGAACGCGAGAATATCAGGCGCGTTGGTGCTCACATTCAGCGGTTCACGATGCCGACCTCGTACGCGCCCAATGCAGTCCCGTCTCAAGCGGGATGGGCGACGCAAGGGGCAACTAGGGTCGATGACGTTAAGTGCGCAGTACAGCAAGCGAGAGAGTATATAGAATACGCGACTGAGCAACTGTACGAAGCTGGCGACCTTGGTGCGGCGGTTCGCGGAGCCTTACTGCTGCGGCATGTGTTCGGCAATGATCCCCACTTGCTCGCCAGCACGTGGCGCGTGTGCAACGAAGTTAACAGGATCATGTCCCCGAGTCCGAACGCGCCCGCGCTCGCAGATCAATCCCAAGCACGTAACAGCGCTGACTATGTGTTCAGGGGCGTAGACCAACTAAATGGGATGATAGACAGCAGTCTGGCGAAGCGCGAGCGCGAAGAGACATCTAGTGTAGTGTTTCATACAGATGATATCTTATCGAGCACCTCTTTTGCGCGGCGGACTTTGGCGAGGATGTCGTCAGCCTTGGCCGTCCAGATGAACCGACTCGGTTCCTCGTTGTGCGCCTCGAT
>Ga0315282_10009443_pt1 | contig 15506 bp, 16 predicted proteins | sample YL17G07_20_MG_FD_203693 | JGI IMG/M metagenome (GOLD analysis project Ga0315282, IMG submission 203693) | Sediment microbial communities from Yellowstone Lake, YNP, Wyoming, USA - YL17G07_20 | ecosystem: Environmental > Aquatic > Freshwater > Lake > Sediment | place: USA: Wyoming | collected... | reverse complement strand
TTTGGGATTTCCACGCTAAATCCTAATGATAGATTATCCGTCTAAGAGCGGCGCGATCTGCCGGTGGTAGATCGACTGCCAGGTGTATTCCTGGCGCAGGTGCACCCGCAGCCGGTACACCGGGTCGAGCTTGAGCTGTTTAGCGATCAGCCTGGCTACGTTTTTGGGCGTGTCGTCCACCGAAAAATAGGTGGCATAGTGCCCGGCCAGGTCACGCAGCGCCGGCAGGTCGCTACAAAAGATGGGCAGGCGCGACAGCCCGGCTTCGAGGATCGGAAAGCCAAAACCCTCCTCCTTACTGGGTAAAAACAATGCATCGGCGAGGCGGTAAAAATCCGCCAGGCTGGCTTCAGGCAACCCTTCCGGCGCAAACTCAGCCAGCAAGTGCGCCGAACCTTCCAGTTCCAGGTCAGAGCGCAATTTTAGCAGGCGATCCAAGTATTCCTGGTTTGAGGGATTCTGCGTACCGGCGGTTCCCGTCACCACCAGGGCCGCCCTCGGCAGATCCTTACGCAGGGCTGCCAGGGTGGCAAAAGCCATCTCCAGGTTCTTGCGCCGGGTCACCCGCACCGGGGTAAGAAGGATGGGCGCCGCCTGGGAAAGCTGCAGGTTATCCATCAGGTCAACTGTACGCGGCTGCAAGCCGAGAAAACTGGTCATGTCCAGACCAGCCGGGATGACGGTGATCTCCTGGGGCGAAATCTTCAGCAGGTTGGCCAGTTCCTGCCGGCGCGCTTCTGAAACCGTCACTTGTTTGGCTCCCGGCCAGGCGGTGCGCAGCAGATCCCACGGCCAGCCCGGGTGCAACTCATCCTGGTAGCGCTGGGTGGTCCAGGCCAGGTCATGCTGCCAGAGGATGAGGCGCTGGATCTGTCCATCCTGCCAAAGGTTGTACAGCGCCGCCGTCAACGCCAGGTTTTTGTTCAGGGAGGCCACGTTGTGGGCGATAACCACCTGTGCGGAAGACACGGAGCGTTGCAAGTCGGATTGGATCTGCTGCACTAGCCCAGCGAACTGGTCCGGCACTGTACCGGCGTCCAGGCTGGCTTTAACCTTGAGGGTCTGCGGATGGCGGATATCCAGGCGTGCCAGCACTTCCACCGGGATGCGGGCGTCCCAGGTCTGCCCGCGGCCAGCCAGGATGCGCACGCGATGTCCAGCGCGGTCGAGCTGCTCGGCCTGATGCTCCAATACCGTCTCTACACCGCCTACTACGGGTGGCGCCGAAAAATGCAATAAGACGATGTTCATACTAACCTCCTGCAATAGAAAAAATCCTGCCCGCTGGATGATTACGGAGATGTGGGTGTGGGTACAAATAAATATGTGTGTATAAATACAACCTGCGATCCATCCGGCGAAAAGTGCGGTGAAGATACCAGCCCGCTTGTGTTATCAATCAAGAGGTCAGGAACTATGTTGTTGGGAACAACAAGCGGATCTTCGAACAGCCAGGTCATATCCAGTGTATAGATCGCCGGAACCACCTGGTCCTGGACGAAAATGAGCGTGTTACAATCTGGCGACCAGTCCGGGTACGAATTGCCGTAATCTTTGGTCAAGCGCACGACGTTGCTTCCATCTGTCTTCATCACGTATATCTGGCGAGCGCCATAGTAACTATCTCTTGCACTGAATACAATCCACGGCTTATCTGTAAACATACAGTAATGCGGCGGCGTTTCAATGTTAACGCTGGTCATGGCTACCAGCGGAGTAGCCGGGATATCTTCCGGCGTATGGCTTTTCTCCCAGTCGTCTAACCAGCTCACGTCCAGCGTAAATATTTGCGAATAATATCCGTATTCTACCGAAATAAAAATAATCTTTTTACCATCCGGTGACCAGCTCGGTTGGAGTTCCTCGTTATATATTCCTTTGGTGAGTTGGTAGAGCACTTTGCCGTCCGAACTCATTATGAATAAATGATGGTGAACCCGGTCATCGACGGGGAATGAGCTGAACGCGATCCAATCCCCTTTCGGAGACAGGGCCGGTTGGATATTATCTCTGTTGTTTTTAGGCGGATTCTCGTCAAGCAACTGGCTGTTTTGACCCGTCACAAACACCGGCGCCCCTCCCCCAAGCTGCAGCTTGTACAGCTTACGGTGGTCGGGGACGCTGCCTTCGAATAGCAATCCCTTCCCTCCCGGCAGCCAGTTGGCGTTTACCGCCAGCTTTATTGCGCCTGAAGCAGAAAAAACTGCGGTTGGTACAACTGTGTGAATCAGGTCGGGCGCATTAGCCACCAGGATATAGTTGTCAACTATAGCTGTAGCAGTAAGCTGATCGTTAATGATTCCTGTGGCTGTTCCAATTTCGTTCTGTTTTTCCTCCGTTTGCCGCATGTTCATCGTGGGCAGTCTGGTAGAAGTGGGCCGCGGTGTAAAGGTGTAGGTAGGCCATTTGCGCAGTGTTACCGTTGGAAATACTTTATCGTACCAGGTAGGGGTAATAGAAGAAGTGCGGGTAATCGTGTAGATCGAGGTGGGCGAGCCTTCCGGCCGCGTTTGGGTGAGGTCGCGCTGCGCCAGTAGAGTCATTGCCAGGGCAGTCGGGCGTCGTGGGGTAGGGGTAACTGTCCAGGTCGGCTGCTCTCCAGAATCCGCACTGCTGATTACCAACGGAGTAGAGGTTGCCGAAGGGGTGGGACTTTCGGTGGGGACCAGTAGGGGCGTGGGGTCCTGGATTTTGCTTGCCAGGTCACATCCAGCTACCAGGCAGACTGACAGGGCGAATACCAGTCCCACAAGCGACCAGCGCGCCGCCAGGCGTCGATTATTATTTTTCGATAAAGAAGCGAAACGAGCCTCCATGAGGGTTCTCAAAATTATTATAACCCATCTGATTAGGATGTGACATTAGCCGCCTGAATCGATGACAAAAGGCAATCTTTACAATGTTGACAATAAATGTCCGATTGTGCTATCCTACATACAAGAAATTCTGACTGCTTACCATATTTTTATCGGTATGAAAGGATTGATCGATGACATACACAATTACAGACGAATGCATTGCCTGCGGCGCCTGCGAAGCTGAATGTGAACAAAACGCCATTTATGAAAAGAACGGCGCTTATGTGGTCAATGCAGCATTGTGCCAGGGCTGTGGGACCTGCGCGGACGTCTGCCCGGTTGGCGCTCCAATCGCCGGGTAATTTATCTAAAAAGATCCCCTTCCGGCGCCTTGAAACCGGAAGGGGATCTTTTTTCACTATGGTATAATTTTTTTATGGAAAACCTTCCTGAGAATCCTCCTTCCCTCATTCCTCCCTCACTCATTCCACCTCAATCAGAAAATACGATTACTTTCAAGCGTTCTCACCTTTACGCGGTGATGATTCCGCTAGCTTTCGTGCTGGGATTGAGCGTAGGTTACCTCTTCTGGGGGCGCAACCAGGTCCAACCACAAAGCGCACCGGGCCAGGCAGTGGTCCAGGTTGTGCCGGTCGCACCCACACAGCAAACTTACCGCCGCTACGACGTTCCCGCCGGCGATAACCCTTCCCTGGGGCCTGCCAATGCGCCCATTACCATTATCGAATTCGGCGATTATCAATGCCCCTACTGCCGAAAATGGGACCTGGAAGCCTGGCCGCAAATCCAGGCCGCCTATCCCGGAAAAATCCGCCTGGTTTATCGCGATTTTCCCCTCTACAGCATCCATCCGGAATCCGAAGCGGCTGCCATTGCTGCTGACTGCGCCGGCGATCAGAATAAGTATTGGGAATTCCACGACTTACTTTTCAGCGACCGACTCCCCTATGGAAAGGACAGCTATATAAAATACGCCGCCCAGGTCAACCTGAACGTAGACCAGTTCACGCAGTGTATCACCGCCCAAAAATTTAAGGATAACGTATCTAAAAACTACGCTTATGCGTCTAACCTGGGAGTAAGTTCGACGCCAACTTTTTTCGTCAACGGCATCCCTATAGTAGGCGCACAACCTTTCGAATCCTTCAAACAATTGATTGATAAAGAGCTGGCGGGAGAAATCCCCAAGTAAAGTCAATGAAAAAGTTTATTGTCGTGGCTGGCAATATCGGGGTAGGAAAATCTACCCTGGTCAGCCTTTTATGCCAACGACTGGGCTGGCAGCCGTTTTTTGAGCCGGTCGCCGAAAATCCTTATCTGGCTGATTTTTACCAGAGTATGCCGGCCTGGAGTTTCCATTCTCAAATTTTTTTTCTAACTCTCCGGCTGCGCATCCATCAACAGTTAATCCACTTCCCCGGTCCGGTTATTCAGGATCGCAGCATTTACGAGGATGCAGAGATTTTCGCACAGAACCTTTTCCTGCAGGGATATCTAAGCCAACGCGACTATGCTACTTACTTTCTGCTTTACCAGACCCTGAGCGAATTCTTACCCCCGCCCGACCTGGTGATTTACCTGCGCGCTTCGGTTCCCACCCTGCAGCGCCGTATCACCTTGCGTGATCGGGACTATGAGCGTACCATCAATCCGTCCTACCTGGAGAGGTTGAATGGCTTGTATGAAAACTGGATCTCTGGTTTTACCCTTTGTCCGGTTCTAACTGTTCCGGCAGATGATCTCGACTACGTGGCGCACCCCCGTCATTTAGAGTTAGTCGCCGACAAAGTCCAGGAAAAACTTACCGGGAAAGATATTGTGGTCTTTTCCGCCAATGAAGTTACTCAGACCAAAGACTGATCCTTTTTGGCCTGACGCTTGCCCATTGAAAAAACTGCTTGTTAACGCGGTTCTACGACAATCCTAATGGCAGTCCTTATTTTTCCTTCAATGTCCACATCGACAAACTCTGGAATGAATACGACCGCGATCCCATCTTCCGCCAGGTACCCCTTGGCTAAAACCATCGCCTTAACTGCCTGGTTGACCGCTCCTGCCCCAATTGCCTGAACATCAGCCCTTTTATGCTCTCGGACTACACCCGCAATTGCCCCTGCAACGGCTGCTGTGCGGGAGTTTGCTTTGACTTTGATGATGTCCATGGTTATGCTCCCTTTTGTCCATCTTTAATCACCATGCCCAATGAAAAGTAGTCCTTTAATATCATTCTGAGCGGCGAACTGATTATAAATATTACTTTGTTACTAAAGATTCTACAAGAATACTAGATGAGAATCAAGTAGGAATATCTCCCCAATATATTTAATTTATAGGATTCAGTATTAACAGTAGGGCCTGTGGATAATGTGGATAAAACCAAACCGGGTGATTTTAACCGTACCACTGGGGAAAAATTGGTCTGGCAGCCCCTTGGGTAGGGGTTGCCTCCAGGAATCTATCCGGTCGAGTCTGTGGATAAAAAAGTAATGAAAAGTTGATTGATTTATGAATCTCAGATAGTTAAAAAGGCAGGGAAAGATTTGGTGTACCTGTCAAAACACCCCCCACGGGTGGGGGGTGTTTAATCATCACGTTCTTGGTGGTTCTTCAAATTTAAAGTTAGTTGTCCACAGTTTGGGTGATTTATCCACAGTTTTTCGTGATTTATCCACAGCTTTGTTGGATAACGCATCTGTGGATTGAGATGGGCCGTGCCAAGATATGGGGTCATACGCCGTTGTTTTTAGCCCAAATATCCAGCGTCTCTTCGACGCTATCCAGGTACGCATCCATCACCTCCAGCCGGGAGGGCAGGTTTTCCTCATCCAGGCCAAGCGCCTGGAGGGCGGCTTCCCAAGGTTGGCGTAGGTTGGCCTCTTCCGGAAGGTGTACCAGGGCCAGAGTCCACGTGCGAAAAAGTAGCCAGATGGCTGCCTCGGGATGTTCCTCGCGCAAGGCGGAGGCTGCTCGTTCGTAATAGCCGCGCCGGCAGGCGTGTAAGCGCGGCGGGCAGGTTTCCAGATTGTTTACGGCCAGATAAGCCGCTTTCCAGCCTGTGACCCAACCTGACCAGGTTTCCTCCGTCAGAGGCTGGCTGACGATCAGGTCAACCAGGCCAGAGGCCAATCCAGGTCGCTTGATGGACTGGGTTCGCTGGGGAAAGGTGAGCAGGAAACGCCGCTCGGTCAATGGCACTCCGGTCAGGCAGGCGATGGCGTTGGCGGCTTTTTCCAGCGCAGACAGATATAACATGATCTTTTGCGGGCCGGGTGAAACAGCCCCGCTGTGCAGGCTGATCCAGGCCTGGCGCGCCCCTTCAGCCAGCGGGGTAGCTCTTTCGAAAACGTAATCCGGGCGGTAAAACTGGTCGTTAACGCTGGCCTGGGTGAACTCGAACCAGTGTTGTGTATCGTACAGGACTACCGGGTTGTCGCACAGATAACCACCTACCCAGGGGTCAGCTCGCAGATGGCGCGGTTGGCGGAAAACCACATCCGAAACGTGAGCGATATCCAGGTGAACTTCGTCGCTCAAGCGCACGATTTCACGCGCCGCCGGCGGTTGGCTGTCGTGGACGACGTACAGGTCGATATCGGCCGTGCCGCCCAGCAGAGGGTCGTCCCGGCGTAGGCTGCCCGTCAGGTAAATACAGATCACCCGGTGGTCGGCTCGCCCGCGTTGAGCAGCGGTATCCCGGGCAATCTTGAGCAACGTTTCACGAGTGATACGCATTCACATCCCTCAAAAATAGGAAATCACCTGGATCAAGAAAACGGCTACAATGACTGGCATTGTTTACTCTGCCAGCGGTAATTCGGGTTGGAAAGGCGCCAGCGCCATGGCCTGGCGGATGCGGTTATCGACCAGGTGCAGGCTGTATGGGTCGCGCACCGTATCCAGGTTATCCGTTTCGATGGTTAGCACCGGCGAGCGCGTCAATGGGCGGTAAAGGAAGAAAGAGTCGTAAGCCCGGTTCAGTTCGTCAATGTAGCTGCTTTCCATCTGCCGCTCGTATGGCCGGTCGCGCATGGCAATCCGCTGCATTAAAATGTCTGTTGAAGCCCTCATATAGACTATCAGGTCGGGCAGCGGGATTTTCTCTGCCAGGGCTTCATGCACCCGGTAATACATCTGCAACTCGTCGCCCTTCAGGTTGATCCCGGCGAACAGGGCATCTTTCTCGAAGGTGTAATCGCTGATCAGGCACAATCCGGTAGAGAGAAAGCGCGGGGCGTTAGAGTTCTGCTGGTGGTAGCGGCTGAGCAGGAAAAAGATCTGCGTCTGGAAAGCATAACGCTCCCGGTCTGAGTAAAAACTGCTCAGGAACGGATTTTCCTCGAATACTTCCAGCAGTAAATTGGCCTGGAATGAAGGCTGCAGCAGCCGGGCGAGTGTGGTTTTTCCTACCCCGATAACGCCTTCGATGGCAAAGTACATGGAAACTCCTACCCGCAAGTACCGGTGAAGAAGAATTACCAGCCTGAACCAGATGCCGGAAACCTGGTATTAATATACCATAAAATCCTTCTCCAGCTTATCTACCAGGCTGCCGATCACATCAAAACCACCCTGCCAGAACTCTGCCGGCGTGATATCGATGCCCGCCTCGGCCAGCAGTTTCACCGGCGCCTGCGATCCCCCGGTGGACAGAATCTTCACGTAGCGCGGCTTGAAGGCTTCACCTTCCACCTTGTATTGCTGGTAGAGTGACAGCACCAGCAGTTGCCCGAAAGCGTAAGCGTACACGTAGATAGACACCCACTCCCAGCGGAATTCCTCACCGACCTCCACTGCGCCGCCGAACTGTTCCTTAAGGGTCTGTAAATAAGTTTCCGAAAGCTCGTCCACTGAAGCCCCATTAGCTGCCATCTCATGCGCCTGGCGTTCGAACAGGGCAAAGTAAGCCTGCCGTTGGATGGTGGCATAAGCATCATCCACCTGGCGGAAAAGCAGGTCGCGGCGCGCAGCCGCGTCTGTCTCTTCAATCAGCAAACGGTCGACCAGCATCATCTCGGCGAAGGTTGAGGCAGTTTCGGCCAGCGGCAGCGAGGCGTGGGCGGTGAAAGCCGTGTGCTTAGATGCCAGTTGCGAATGGATGGCGTGCCCCAACTCATGCGCCATGGTCGCCACATCCGAAGGCTTGCCCTGGAAATTGAGCAGCACCCACGGGGTCATGTCGTGCACCGGGGTCGAGCAGAAAGCCCCGCCGCGCTTGCCCTTGCGTACCTGGCTGTCCAGGTGATTGGCTTTGAACACTCGCTCGGCCAGCTCGGCAAACAGGGGGTCAAAATGGGCGAATGAATCAAATACCATCCCGGCAGATTGTGCAAATGTATACTGTTTGTCGGCAGCCGCCACGGGCGCGTAAATATCGTAACGGCGCAGGTGCGGCATGCCCAGCCAGCGCGCCTTGAGTTTGAAAAAGCGGGCAAACACGGGGCGGTTCTTCTGGCAAATTTCCAGCAGCGTATCGACCACCCCATCCGGGAGGTCGTTGGCCAGGTTGCGCGCTGAGATCGGGCTGGCAAACTTGCGCAGGCCGACCTGCTCATTGCGCCAATCGCGCACCAGCGCCTGGTAAATCTGGCCCAGGATCGGTCCATCGTTGCCGTACACGCGGTACAGTTCCTGGTAAGCGGCCGCCCGCAGATCAGGGTTCACGTGGCGGGCGTAAACCATCAGGGCGTCCCGCGTCAATTCCTTCGTCTCGCCTTCCACCTCCAGCTTGAAGGTATAGCGGTTGGTGAGCGAGTCGTACAGCAGCGACAAGGCGCTGGCGCCGGTTACGTCCTTAAGATTGATGATTTTCTCTTCCGCCTCGCTGATTGTGTGCGGCTTGAAATGGCGCATCTCTTCCAGCCAGTAGCAGTAGTCGCCAGCGCCGGCCATCAGACGTTCAGCCGCCGTATCTGGCAGGTCTTTCCACCACAGGCTGAAGAACAGGGTGCGGTTGGTAAGTTCGGCAAACAACTGCTGCACACGCGCCAGCAAAGATTGGGCGGCCTGGTTCTGCGTATCTTCAGAGAATTGTAGATTGACAAACCCGTACAGGCACCCGGCTTCTATGTTGGTTTCCTCCAACTGGCGCACGAACTGCATGAAATCCGCTGGAGAAATCGTTTCAGTTAAGGCTGGCCGGATGGTCTCAAATTGGGCCACCTTTTGTTCCAGGCTGCTAAAAGCTTGCTGCATCTCGCTGGGCTCGGCCGAAGGGAAAAGTTCGGCCAGGCTCCAGCGGCTCTGCTGGTAAGTAGGTAAAGCGTTCATTCCTCACCCTCTTGTGGTAGTTCTTGAATAATCTGGCGTAAAACCTGGCGCAGGTGGTCGATCGGGCGGTGTTGGCCAGTCCCCGGGTCGGTATAGAACCAGGCCTGCCAGCCGTTGTCCGGCCCAGGGTCAAGCGTGCGGGCCACGGCGTGGATCGAACCGCGCGTGCCCTGGCACTCCAGCGTGCCATCCGCCATCACGCGGGCGGTGATTTTACCATCCGCTCCGTAATACAGCACCTCTCCCGGCCGGATCAGCCCGTTTTCGAGCAGGGCGCCGAATGGCAGGCGCGCCTCCCGGCGCGGGTTAGCGCTGCGAAAAATCTCCAGGTCTTCCACGCCCGCCGGTGTGTTCTCGATGCGCTGTCGGGCGACCTCTACGTAATGTGGGTCGAGTTCGATGCCGATCCAGTGCCGCTTGAGCCGCCGCGCCACCGCCCCGGTGGTGCCCGTGCCGAAGAAGGGGTCCAGCACTACGTTCCCCGGGTTCGAGCTGGACAGGATCACCCGGTAGAGCAGCGCCTCGGGCTTTTGGGTTGGGTGAGCCTTCTGGCCGTTGACTTTCAGTCTTTCCCGGCCGGTGCACAGCGGCAGGTACCAGTCGCTGCGCATCTGCAGGCCCTCATTCAGACCCTTCATGGCGTGGTGGTTGAAGGTATACTGCGCCCCATGCTCTTTCTGCGCCCAAATCAGCGATTCGTGGGCGTTGGTAAAGCGTACCCCGCGGAAATTGGGCATTGGGTTCTGCTTGATCCAGGCCACGTTGTTTAGAATCCAGTAGTCCAGCTCCTGCAGAATCGCCCCGACCCGGTAAATATTATGGTAAGAGCCGATCACCCACAGCGTGCCGCTGCGCTTGAGCACGCGCCGGCAGGCGGTCAGCCAGGCATGCGTGAAGGCGTCGTAAGCAGAGAAATCCGCAAACTGGTCCCAGGCGTCATCCACCTGGTCGACGCGGGTCAGGTTTGGCCGCCACAGCTCCTGGCGCAGTTGCAGGTTATAGGGTGGGTCGGCGAAGACCAGGTCGACCGATTCGGGCGGCAAGCCTTGCAAAACCTCGACGCAGTCGCCCTGCAGCACCTGGTCTAATGGTAATCTATCCATAGATAGACCATTTTATCTTAATTCGTACGAATATGCCTGGATGTCGATTCGGTGTAGAGGTCTTACTATGAGATTAAAACTATGCTCCCCGCAGCGTCCTAGCAGCGGGTTCAGAGGAAAGACATTACGGTTGTTACTCCAGGACACCCTCCTCCCATCCTCCTGCGGGACGCAGGCCTGAGCCGTCTACATTAAATTTTTCCACCGCGTCCCGGTATCGGGTAATGTAGGCAAAATGGTTATAATCATGTCTATGAAACACCCCCCCGATTTTCTTCAACTGGAAAAATACAATATCTCGCCGGAGGACGTGGTCCGCATGGTATTCCATTGCGCTCCGGAAGCAATCCATGCGGACGTTATCCTGGCCCCGTGGTGGCAGGCTAAGATATTTGAGTTGTGGGTGGAGCAGATCACGATGATCACTCCCAACGTTTTATACGAAATGGTATTCCAGGGCAAACCCCTCAGTTTCGTCCGTTCGGGTGTCGGCGCGCCGCAGGCGGGGGACGCCGTCCTGGCTTTGAGCTGTACGCCTTGCAAGCGCATCCTGTTTGCCGGATCGGTGGGCGGTTTACGGCCGGACATGCTTGTCGGCGACCTGATGATGCCTGAATTCTCTTACGCGGGGGATGGATTTTGCCGCTATCTCCAACCTGGTTCCCCTACCAAGGATTGCTTTTTGGAGCGTAACACTCCGGATGAGAGGCTGTCTGCGGCGCTTTCTCGGGCAACCAATCCGCTGGCGCACCAGGCGGGCGTGACCGTGCACACCGGTCCGGTATTCAGTATAGATACCATTCTGGCTCAGTTTAGCATCCTGGATGAGATAGCCAACCAGTTGGGCTGCATCGGCATCGAAATGGAAACCGCCGCGGTGTTCAAAGCGGCTCGATTGGCAGGCATGCGCGCCGCCGCCTTGTTTTCAGTATCCGACGTGCCGGTAAAAAACCAGACCCTTTTTGCAGGGCGACTTCAAGAAGAGAAGGATCATCGGCAAGAAATCCGCAGCAAGGTCCTCGCAAAGGCGTTGCTCGATTGTCTGCAAGATCCAGGGGATTAGAAACACTTCAGTACACCTGACGACTATCCCTTCCCCTTATTCAACACCCCCAAAATCGACTCATGCAGCCTCGGCGTGCAGGCCAGGATATCGTAGGGCGGCTGCATATAATCCGCCTCCCCGTTGAGCTTGGTGACCACCCCGCCGGCCTCCTCGACGATCAGCGCCCCGGCGGCGATATCCCACGGCTTGATGCGGATCTCCCAGTAGCCGTCCAGCCAGCCGGCCGCCACGTAGCACAGGTCCAGGGCCGCTGAGCCCAGGCGCCGCACTCCCTGACTCAGGCGGGACAGGGCGATGAAATTGTCCAGGTTATTATCCGGCTGCTCCCACATATCGTAGGGAAAACCGGTTACGAGTAGGCTGTGGATCAGATCGGGGGTATCTTTTACGTGGATCGGCGTCTCATTCAGCCAGGCGCCCTGGCCGCGCTCAGCGCTGAAGCATTCGTTGTGGAGCGGGTTGTAGATCACCCCTAACTGCACCCGCCCGTTTTCGGCGTAAGCCAGCGAGACGCCAAAGAAGGGCATGCCGTGCGAATAGTTCACCGTCCCGTCCAGGGGGTCGACGAACCAGCGCTGGCTGCTCGATCCATCCACCTTGCCGCTCTCTTCGGTAATGATCGAATGATCGGGGAATTCCCTGCGGATATGGCCGATGATCAAATCTTCCGAGAGGTGGTCCGTCTCGGTGACCAGGTCGATCGTGCCCTTGTACGAGATGTCGTGGCTCTTGCCATAGCCGGCACGCACTATCTCGCCGGCCTCGGCCGCCCAGGTGGTTAAATGTTCCAGGGTTGGTTTCATTGGGCGATATGCAGGTCGTCCATTAATTTCAGCAGCTCGTCCAGCTCAGTCTGGACTTCGTCCCGGTCCTTGATCGACTGCGCCAGCAGCGCTTCGAAGGCCGGTTTTTGCGCCGGTGAAAGCGTGGAAAGCAGGCGCTCGGTGCGCATGATCTGTGTATTCTTATGTCGCAGCTTGCTTTCCAGGCGCAAACGGTAACCGCTATAAAACGTCTGGTCGGACATCGCCCGCGGCGTGGTTTCCAACCCCTGGGTCAGGATTTCAGCCACGGTCAGCAAGAAGTCTTCAGCGTCGATCGGCTTTTCGACGAAGCGCACGCTGCCCATGCTGAGGGCAAAATTCTTATCTTCCGGGGTTATGTAGGTGGCCGAAACAAAAATGACCGGGATATGGCGGGTAAGCGGGTCCTTACGCAGGTTGTGAACTAGGGCATAACCGTCCATCTTAGGCATCAGGATATCGGTGATGATCAATGCCGGGCGTTCTTGCGCCACTTTTTCCAATGCCTCCAGGCCGTTCCGGGCGGTTACCACCGGATAGCCTTTGAACCGCAAGGTTACTTCCAGCAGTTCCAGGACATTGGGGACGTCTTCTACCACAAGTAGGGATCCTGATTGGTTCCTCATAATCCTATTTTAACGTTGTTGATTGAAGTGCACAAGCGAAAAAAGGCCGCGGCCTGTTTAAGCAAAGCGTTCTTCCTCCCACACATCGGCGCCGTTGCTGTATCCGGCCAGTTCCCAGAACCCTAACTGGTCCTGGCTGAGGAATTCCAGGCCGCGCAGCCACTTGGCGCCTTTCCACAGGTAAGGCGTGGTCAGGTCTTTCCGGTCGGGAATGGCTCCGACCACCGCCCTCAGCGGGTAGCCGTGTTCGGGAGAGATCGGTTCGCCGTTGAAATAAGTCGCCAGCAAGAAATTCTCCTGCAGCGCCACCGACAGCGCTACGTTGGTGGTAAACCCGTATTCGGCGTGTTCCAGCACAAAGCGCGCTTTAGGGGTGAGTTTGATCAGCCCCTGGTCGAGCAGCGTCTGCACCAGCACACCCTCCCAGAGCGTGTCGAACTTACTCCATTTGGTCACACAATGGATGTCCATTTTGACCTGGCTGCGTGGCAACTTGTTGAACTCATCCCAGGTCAGTCGTAGAGGGCTTTCCACTTCACCCCAAACGCGGAAATCCCAGGAAGCGGGGGTAAAGGCGGGCACCGGCCCGTAATGCAGGACGGGGAAACGCTGCGTATACGATTGGCCGGGTGGCAGCCGCCCTTCTTTTTTGAATTTCTCTTCATCTTCTTTTCGTCTAAAAATGCTATCGAACATAATGGACATCTCCTGCTCATATTCTTACATACTACCAATGGTTTTCAAGCAGTTCTTATACAAGATTAATCAATCCTTATACAAAATTGCAGTTACCTGGCCTACCCGTGTTGCCGCATCGGTAGGGGAGGGTCTGGACAGTTAATTGCGTCAATCAGCTACGGCACAGACCCTCCCCTACGGAGGCCGGCCAATCGGCCCGGCATTGAGGTTCCATCATGATGATATAAGGATACGTTGTATGGTTTTAGGGCATTAATTGCTAATGTTGACAATTTGGAGTAAAATTTATAAATCATGAACCCGACTACCCTGACCCTCGAGCAGCTCGAAGAACGCCTGGCAGGTCTGCACCGCGCCAGCCTGGATCTGATCCAGGATACTTCCCTCGAATCGCTCCTGGAGCGCATTGCCAGAATCGCCTGCGAGGAAGCCGGGGCGCAATATGCCGCCGTGGGCGTGCTGGACGATCAGGGCGAGCTGGAAAAGTTTATCCCCATCGGCATGACCCATGAAGACATCAAACAGATGGCCCATCCCCCGGTTGGGAAAGGCTTGATCGGGGTCCTGATGCGCGGTGAGGGCCCGGTACGAATCGCTAACATCGCCGCTGACCCGCGCAGCTCCGGTTTCCCGCAGCACCACCCTCCGATGACCTCATTCCTCGGCGTCCCGATCGGGGCTTCCGGTCGCCAGCTCGGCCAGATTTACCTGACCAACAAGATCGGGGCGGATGAATTTTCGCCGGAAGACCAGCAGGTGATCGAGACCCTAGCAGCCTATGCTGCTATCGCTATCTCTAACTTGCGCCTGTACCAGGAGCTTACTCGCCGTGACCAAATCCTCACACAGCGCAGCGAAAACCTGGCCCTGCTGAATGACCTGGCTTCTACCCTGGCTTCTTCTTCTGACATCGACCAGATCCTCGATAAAGCGTTAACCCAGATGATGGAATACCTGCACCTCGATCTGGGGGATATTTTCCTGCGCGAGGAAGACAGTAAGGTGCTCAAACTGGTTTTACATCGCAGTGAGATAAGCGGCTCGCTTTGGGCGCATAAAGAGTTCCACGTTGGTGAGGGCATAGTTGGCCAGGTCGCTAAAGCCGGGCAGCCGCGCCTGCTGGACCTGCCGGGCGTGGATGGCGACGGGCTTGAACCGGCGGTTATGGGAAGCTGTTTCCGCCAGATCGCAAGCTTTCCACTGCCAGGACGCAGCGGTGTGATTGGCGTGCTGGTGATCGCCAACTGCCATCCAGGGCCTTTGAACGAGCAAGAAATCCAGTTACTTTCTTCGATTGGTTCGTGGGTGGGTATGGCGGTGGAAAACGTGCGCCTCAGCCTACAGCAGCGCCGCCTGGCCGTGCTGGAGGAGCGCGAGCGCATTGGCATGGACCTGCACGATGGCATCATCCAGTCTATTTACGCCGTTGGTCTGACCCTCGATCACGCCCGCCTGCTGATGGCCGAAGATCCCGAGGCGGCCCGCCAACGCATCATCCAGGCCACGAGCGACTTGAACAGCACCATCCGCGATATCCGCACCTACATCCTCGATCTGCGCCCGCGCCAGCTTTATAACGAGAGTCTGATGCAGGGCGTTCAGCGCCTGGTGAGCGAATTCCGCGCCAATACACTGGTAGACGTTAACCTGCAGGGCCCGGCAGATAACCTGGCTGGCTTGCCGGATGCTCAGGCGATTGCCCTCTTTCACATCTGCCAGGAGACGTTGGCCAACATTGCCAAGCACGCCCGGGCGCGCCACGTCGAAGTATCCCTATGGAAAACCGCCGACCGTGTGTTACTGGAAGTCAGCGACGACGGGCGGGGTTTCGACGCCAGCAAGGTCAAATTAACCCTCGGGCACGGGCTGGCCAACATGCAGACCCGCGTGCATAACGTGGGTGGAGAAGTAGAGATTTCTTCAGAACCTGGCAAGGGCGCCGCGGTTCTGGCCTGGGTGCCATTCTCAAATGAGGGGTGAACCTCATTCAGAACGCGCCCGCTTCGTTCAGGGAGTGTTCGAGAGCATTGCCCCGCGCTACGATCTGCTCAACCGGCTGATGACCGCCGGCCAGGACCGGCGCTGGCGCCGCCAGGTCATCCGCCTGTCCGGCCTGCCGGAAG
>Ga0315282_10009442_pt1 | contig 15506 bp, 9 predicted proteins | sample YL17G07_20_MG_FD_203693 | JGI IMG/M metagenome (GOLD analysis project Ga0315282, IMG submission 203693) | Sediment microbial communities from Yellowstone Lake, YNP, Wyoming, USA - YL17G07_20 | ecosystem: Environmental > Aquatic > Freshwater > Lake > Sediment | place: USA: Wyoming | collected... | reverse complement strand
GAAGAAATATTTCTCAGTTTGTTTGGCCCTCGGTCTTTTTCTCGGAGCTTTTTCTTCGATGAGCTGCAAAAAAAAGGAGCCTTCCCGAGTGCCGCTGCCCGCATCCACGGAAATCAAAGGAGATTTCCGTGTTCTCCATGTCAGCCCCAAAGGTCAGACGCAAGCCGCCTCCGAGTGCGGTGAGGTCGTAGTGATCTTTGACCATCCAATGGCCGCCCTCGAGCCGCTTCCCCTGGAGGAGACGGCGGGACTCCTGAAGTTTGATCCACCTTTCCCCGGCAAATTCAGATGGATGGGGACCAAAACCCTGGCCTTCAGCCCAAAGGAGAGACTGCCCTATGCCACGGAGGTCAAGCTGACCATCTCAGCCGGAACGCGATCGATCGACGGCTATGTCTTGAAAGAGGATTACGCCTGGAGTTTTGCCACGATCCGGCCGCGGCTTCTCAGCCACTATCCCCAGGATAAAGACAAACAGCAAAAATTGGATGTTGAGCCTCTTCTCATCTTCAATCAACCCGTTGAACCAGGCAAAGCCAGGGATTTTATCTCCTTCACTGGGGTCGACGCCGACAACCACGAGCAATCGGCCGGTTTTTCCGTAGAACATCCTTCTCCCGACAAAATCAAGGAGGCCGAAATTCCCTATCCGCCGGACAACGTTCTCCTCCTCAAGCCGGGCGAAAATCTCAAACCCGGGTTAACGTATTCCGTCGAACTCAAGGCCGGATTTCCAGGAAAAGAAGGCTCTTTGGGCATGGAAAAGAACGCTTTTTTCAGCTTTGAGACCTTTAAACAATTCGAGTTCTTAGACCTGGAGCCTAAAGAAGGGCACATCCCCAACGAGCCCCTTCAGTTCCGATTTTCAAACCGGGTCATTTACAAGGATTTCATCGAAAAAATCCGATTCGAGCCCAAAGTGGAAATCCCCGACACCTATGCGCAATGGGACCACGGAAACGATGTCCTTTGGATTTCTCTCCCGCTCCAGCCCGAAACCAAATACACCTGCTGGATCGCGGCCGACCTCAAGGACGAATTCAAGAACACGCTCGGCAGGGAAATCACGATCAATTTTTCGACGTCGGCTTACAATCCGTCTGTCCGCATGACGACCGGCCACGGCGTCCTCGAGGCCTACGGAGAGCTCACCTATCCCCTCCTGGCCGTGAACGTTAGCCAAGTGAATCTCCAAGCGGCCCGTGTGAGCAAAGATGACGTCGTGCCCCTCTTGACGAACGAGAAGGTTTTCTCCTCGAGCGAAGCTTTCGGTCCCAGGCCCGGTTTTTACCAGATTAATAAGCCGCTCGATTTCAATCTCCCTAGAAACAAGCGTCAGTTCGTCCCGATTCAGGTTAAAGACATTCTTAAGGATCACTGCGGTTTTGTCTTCATCCAGCTGGACACCTATGCCGAGGAAAAATGGGATCGCTATCCCAAAGCTTTCCTCCAGGTCACAGAGCTCGGGATCTCGGGGAAATTCTCTCCCGAGAACAACACCATTTGGGTGACGGAACTGCGGACAGGACAACCCGCGGCCGAAGCCGAAGTCGAGATCCGGGATGATTCGAATGTCTCCCGCTGGAAGGGCAAAACGGACAAAGAAGGAAAAGCGCAGACGCCCGGCTGGAAACCTCTCGGCATCCGGAGCACAAACCAGTGGAACAAGCCCCAGCAGTGGGTCTTTGCCCGCCGCGGAAACGACATCGCCATCTCCTCCTCGGAATGGGGCACGGGCATCGACCCCTACCGCTTCAACATTCCTTATGACTGGAATCCCGAGCCTGAAAAGGTCGTGGCTTCTCTCTTCACCGAGCGCGGGATCTACCGCGCCGGCGAGCTGGTCCACATCAAAGGAATCATCCGCGCCAGAGAGAGAGGCGAGTGGCGGCTTCCATCCGTCAAAAATATCGAATGCGAGGTTCAAGATCCATTCCAGAAAACTATCCATAAAAGCAAGGCCGCGCTCGACGCCTTCGGTTCGTTCGCGATCGACGTTGAAACTCGTGAAGATGCCTCCCTCGGCTTCTACGCCATCATCGCCAAAGTTCCGCCCGAATCCCCGAAAGACGGAGAAACCCGGATTTTTGAGACATTCCGAGTCGAAGCCTTCCGTCCCGCCGAGTTCGAGGTCTTTCTCCGCGCCCTCAAGGAAAGCTTTATCTTCGGCGACCAGTACCAGGCCGAGATCCGCGGCAGCTACCTTTTCGGCGGGACCATGGCCGGAGAGAAAGCTAGCTGGACGCTCCGCCTGAATCCCGCGGCTTACGCTCCTCCCGGCTATAAAGGCTACATCTTCGGCGACATGATGGATTTTTGGAATGAGGAGAACATGGCCGAGAGAAGCAGGCTCGTCGCTTCGGGCGAAGGGAATTTTGGCCCGGATGGCAAGATCGAGGTCAAGGCTCCCCTCCTTCCCGAAAAAGAGAAGATGACGGCGAGCGTCGCCTTGGAAGCCACGGTGACCGGCCCAAGCCGGCATTCGATCTCGAACAGGATTCATTCCTTCGTCCATCAAGGCGAGTTTTATATCGGCTTGAAGCCGAATACGACTTTCCTTAAAAGCGGAGAAAAAGTATCCATCCAGGTCATCACCGCCAAGCCGGACGGCAGCCCGGCTCCCGAGAAAAAAGTCTCGGTCAGACTCATCAAGCGCGAATGGCGATCGGTGCGCCAGGCCGGGGTCGGCGGACGGTTCAAATGGATATCGGAAAAGTCCGACGCCGAAGTCGCCAGGAGAGAAGTCCGGACGAAGAATGAGCCGCTCGATGTCGCCTTCCAGCCTGAAAAATCCGGATTCTATCTTCTGTCCGCCCTCAGCCAGGACGACCGGAAAAATTCCATCAGCACGACGACCTACGTCTATGTCACCGGAAAAGATTATGTCCCTTGGGAACGGAAAGACGATGATCGGCTCGAGCTTGTCGCCGACAGCGATGGCTATAAGCCCGGCGACAAAGCGCGGATCCTCGTCAAATCGCCCTATGAGCGGGCTAAGGCTTTGGTCACGATCGAGCGCGAATTCGTCCTCCACACCCAGGTCCTCGATATTCTGGGCAGCACGAGCGAGATCGAAATCCCCATCACCCCGGAACATCTTCCCAACATCTTCGTCTCGGTTCTGCTCGTCCAGGGACGGACCTCCACGGCGGCCAAGGCCGAGATGGAAGACATCGGCAAGCCCTCGTTCAAGATCGGCTATGCCCTTTTGAAGGTCGATCCGACGGAAAAGCGTTTGACCGTCGATGTCTCGACCGATCGACAGAAATACAAGCCGAAAGACCGGGTGACGGTCCGCTTGAACGTCAAAGATTCGAAGAATGGCCCGGCTCCGGCTTCCCTGGCTGTCGCCGTCGTGGATGTCGGCGTCCTCAACCTCATCGGCTTCGAGACCCCTGATCCGTTCGCTCAGTTCTACGGCGATAAGCCGCTGTCCGTCCAGACTTCGGAAACGCGCTTGCATGTCGTCGGGCAGAGATATTTCAGCGAGAAAGGAGAGAACGCCGGAGGCGGCGGGGGTGCGGAAATGGCCATGATCGCCGGTCTGGACCAAGTCGAGCTCCGCGGCGACTTCAAATCCACGGCCTACTGGAATCCTTCGGTCGTTGCCGATGAAAAAGGAGAAGCGACGGTCCAATTCACTTTGCCCGATAACCTGACGACGTTTCGCATCATGGCCGTCGCCCAGACCAAGGATTCCAAGTTCGGCCGAAACGAGACGAACATCAAGGTTTCCAAGCCGCTTCTCCTCCTGCCGTCGATTCCCCGCTTCGCCCGAGTCGGCGACAAATTCCAGGCGGGTGTCGTCGTCCATAATTATTCCGCTCAGAGCGGGACCGTCTCTCTTACGCTCGAAGCCCAGGGGATCGTTGTCACCGAAAAAAAGAGCGCGCGCGAAGTCAAGCTGGCTCCGGGTGAAGGGACGGAAGTCCTCTTTTCCTTTGAAGCGGATAAGCCCGGAGCAGCGGTGTTCGCCTTCCGGGCGAAAATGGGCGAAGATACGGATGGGCTTGAATTGAACATTCCCATCGAGCTCCCCCGTCCGACCGAGTCGGTGGCAACGTACGATCAATTGAGCGAGGGGGTCAAAGAGGAAAAAGTGACGATTCCCGAGGCCATCGATCCCGCCGCCAGCCGTATCGAAGTCCAGGCCGCAGCCTCAGCCCTCGCCGGCCTGAGCGGATCGGTCGACTTTTTGACGAATTATCCTTATTTCTGCCTGGAGCAGAGGTTGTCCTCGATTCTCCCCTATCTTGTCGCCCCCCGACTCATCCAGGATTTCAAGCTCAGCGTCTTGAAACCTAAAGAGATCAACAAGCTCGTCCAGAGCGTTTTCAAGGAGATCTATGCCTGCCAGAAGGATAACGGCGGGTTCGGTCTCTGGCCGGATTCGATAAACGTTTCTCCTTTTATCTCCTGCTACGCGGCTTTCGCTTTGATGAAAGCCCAGCTCGCCGGCTATGAGGTTGATTCGAACCGGCTGGCTCAAGCCTTGACCTATCTCAAAAATTATTTGAAGGTCAAACAGGACGCGACCTTCCCCTACAGCCGGCAAAGTTTGGAAACGACGAAGGCCTTTGCCCTCTATGATCTTGCCCTGGCCGGCCAGCCGGAGCCGGCCTATGCCGAGAAATTGTTTCTGGAACGGGAGCGCCTCTCGCTCTTGGGCCGGGCGTATCTTCTCAAAGCCCTTCACCTTGGAAACGGCACGCTTGAAGCCCGGAACATCGTGCTTCAAGAATTGCTCAACAAGATCAAAATCACGCCCGCGGAAGCCCACTTTGAGGAAGAGGACGAGGCCGGACTCCGCTGGATCTACAGCTCGAATGCCAGGACGACGGCCGTCATCCTCCAGGCCTTGCTCGAGTCCGGGTCGGACCATCCGTCGCTTCCGGCTGTCGTGAAATGGCTTATCGCCAAGCGAAAGATGGGCTGTTGGCAGTCCACCCAAGAAAATTTCTTCGTCTTTTATGCTTTGAATGATTTTTCGAGCTCCGTTCAAAAAGTGAAACCCGACTTCAAAGCCGAAATTTCCTTGGCCAAGACGACACTCCTCCAGGAGACATTCAGAGCGGCCACGCAAACAGCCAAAGCCTCCCTGCCTTTGACCGAATTCAAGCCGGGCAAAGAACTCCCGCTCAAAATCGAAAAGAAAGGCGAGGGAGTCCTCTACTACGGCGCGCGGCTGACGTACGCTCCGAGTCGCAAGCTGGAACCTCGAGACGAAGGGTTTGCTATCTACAAAAAAATAGAATCCCTCGACGGCAAGCCGCTCGAAAGCGTCAAAGCCGGGACACTTATCGTCGTGACCCTTCAAGTCGTCGTGCCTAAAGAAAGCCTGTACGTCGTCATTCATGATCCGTTGCCCGCAGGATTCGAAGCCGTCAACTCCAGTTTCCTGACGGAAAGCGAAGAGAAAGAGCGGAAGCTTGCGGAGCTCGAGGAAGCGGAGAACGGGCCCTGGTGGGAAGGCTTCAACCACATTGAACTTTATGATGACCGAGTCCTCCTCTTTGCGGATTCTTTGCGAGCCGGCATCCATACTCATCGTTACTTGGCCCGGGCCCTGACCTTCGGCCAATTCCTGTTGCCGGGCACGAAAGCTGAAGAAATGTACGCGCCCGAAGTCTTCGGCCGGAGCGCCGAACAATCGGTAAAGATCGTGAAGTGAAGTCCTCACGAAAAAAACGGATCGTTCTTATCGTCGGAGCGGGCCTTATTTTTCTGCTCTGCGTTTCATTTTATATGCCGCTAGCCCTGCACCGCCTCGACCCGAAGCCCGTCATTTCGCTCCGCCTCGAGGACCGCAACGGCGTCGTCCTCCGCGAAGTCCTGTCCGATGAAGGCGGCCGCTGCCGCTGGGTCAGGCTCTCGGATATCGCTTCCTTTCTTCTTAAGGCGACCATCGCTTCCGAGGACAGATATTATTTCGTTCATCCCGGCGTGAATCCTTATGCGGTCATTCGGGCTTTTTTCCAGAATCTGCGGAGCCGGAGGATCGTCTCCGGAGCTTCGACAATCAGCCAGCAGGTCATCCGCAACATCTACCATTTTCGGCGGAATGTCTTCTCCAAGTTCCTGGAGGCCTGGCTGGCCGTTCGCCTTGAGCATACGCTTTCCAAGGATGAAATTTTGATTCAATACCTCAACCGCATTTCCTACGGCAACCAGGCCTTCGGCATCGAGGCCGCCTCGCGCCTGTATTTCGATAAGCCCGCGGCGGACCTGAGTCTCGCGGAGTCTGCGTTTTTGGCCTCCCTCCCCCGTTCTCCTTCGGGCTTGAATCCCTACCGGAATTTCCCGGCCGCAAAAAAACGCCAGGAAGAGCTTCTCCGGAAAATGGGCTCACAGGGTTTCTTGGCGAAAGGAGATTTGGACCGCGCTCTCCAAGAGTCTTTGAACCTGCGCTCCGAGAAGGAAAAATTCCGGGCGCCGCATTTCTGTTGTTTTATCCTGGAGCGGATCGCGTCCATCGAACGACGGACGATGTCTGTCGTCCGGACGACCCTGGATTACGGCCTCCAAGAAAAAGTCGAAACGCTCGTCGAGGACCACCTGTCGGCGCTCGAAAGAAAAGGGATCACGAACGCGGCCGTCCTTGTCCTGGACAACCGGACGGGAGAGATCTTGAGCCTGGTCGGGTCCCGCGATTTTTTTGACGAAGACCATAGCGGTCAGGTGAACGGCGCCCTTTCGCTCCGCCAGCCGGGTTCGACCCTGAAACCGCTCACCTACGCCCTGGCCCTGGAAAAAGGGATGACGGCCGCAACGATCCTTGAGGATGTGCCGACTCAGTTTGCAACGCTCGAAGGCAGTTTCATTCCCGAAAATTACGACGAAAAATACCACGGCCCGATCCGGCTGCGCAGCGCTCTGGCCAGCTCCTACAACATCCCGGCCGTCGCCGTTCTTCAAACGCTCGGTCCGGACTTGCTCTACCGGAGGCTCAAGGATCTCGAATTCACGAGCCTCCAGAAAACGCCCGGTTTCTACGGCGTGGGATTGACTCTCGGAAACGGGGAAGTGACGTTGGCCGAGCTTGTTCGCGGATACGCGACCTTGGCCCGGGGCGGGACTTTTATCCGGGACCGGGCTGTCGATAAAATCACTCTGAAAAACGGAAAGGAAAAAATTCCGGATCCAAATCCGGGGCCCCGTCGGGTGTTTTCAGCCGGAGTCTCCTACATCATCACTCACATCCTCGCCGACAGGGATGCCCGAATCCCGACGTTCGGTTATCATTCCCCGCTCAATTTCCCTTTTTCCGTCGCGGCCAAGACGGGGACCTCCAAGGATTTCCGGGACAATTGGACGATCGGCTATACGCCTCGCTATACCGTCGGAGTCTGGGCGGGAAATTTCAATGGGCGGCCGATGCACAACGTTTCCGGCGTCGCCGGCGCCGGCCCGATTTTCAAGGACATCATGCTCCTTCTGGCCGGCGGACGGGAAGAGGAATTCGAGGAGCCCAAGAGCCTCGTCCACGTTCGGATCTGTCCCCTGTCGGGAAAACGTCCCTCGCCTCAATGCCCGAGCACGATCGATGAAATCTTCATTCCGGGAACCGAGCCGAAGACAGAGTGCGATCTCTCGCATAAAAAAGAAAAGATCCAAGTGGTTCCCCTCGTCTCTCGAACCCTCCTCCAGGACGAGCTTGTGATCGCTTTTCCCCAGGACGGCGACATTTTCAAGCTCGATCCCATTCTGCGCCGGGATTATCAGGCCATTCAACTCAAAGCCTTGGTCTCGGACCGGAGCGACATCCTGGGCCTGGAATGGTGGATCAACGGCCAAAATGCCGGAACGAGCGGATTTCCCTTCACTCTCACCTGGAATCTAAGGCCTGGTTCCTATACAATAAAAGCCCGGGCCCGGCTCAAGGCGGGCAGTCTTGAAAGCCGTCCGGTCAAGATCACAATCTTATCCTAAAGCGTAAAGGAGGGCTCAGGATGAAACGACGAGAGGTCATATTCACCCTAAGCGCCTTGAGTGTTTTTCCCCCGAAATTCTTATCCGCCCAACCAAGGAGTCAAGCGATGAAAAAAGAAGTCAAAACGGAAAAAGCACCCCAAGCGATCGGCCCCTACTCCCAGGGGATCATCGCCAACGGCTTTGTTTTTTGCTCCGGTCAGATTTCGATCATCCCGGAAACAGGCGTTCTCAATACGGGGCCCATCGAAGACCAGACCCGGCAAGTTCTTAAAAACCTCTCGGCCGTGCTCGATGCGGCCGGAAGCTCCTTGGACCATGTCGTCAAAGCCACGGTTTTTCTCCAGGACATGAACGATTTCGCCGCCATGAACAAGGTCTATGCGGAATTTTTCAAGGCGCCGTTTCCGGCCCGGGCCGCTGTCCAAGTGGCCCGGTTGCCCAGGGACGTCAAGGTCGAGATCGAGGCGGTCGCGATCCTGAAATAGGCTGGACATCGGTTTTTAAGTTCACTAAAATACGCGTCTATGCCAATTTATGAATTCATCTGCCACGCCTGCGGGCACCGCTTCGAAACGCTCGTCCGCCTCGGCCGGGAGAAAGACGTCTGCTGCGCGACTTGCGGCGGCCGGGACGTCCGGAAGCTTTTTTCCTCGTTCGGCATCGGAGGCGGGGCAAGCCGCATCAAATCAACTGCGGCGAGCTGCACCACCTGTTCGAGCAAATCGTGCAGCACCTGTAAATGAGCAATGGACATCCGGATCGGCGTTGATACGGGCGGCACGTTCACGGATTTCGTGATCTTTGCCGACGGCCGTATTTCGACAAAAAAGATTCCTTCCACTCCTGCGAATCCTTCCCTGGCCATACTTGAAGGTCTTCAGCAATTCCTTAATGGAACGTTGAAGCCGCTCGTCATTCATGGGACGACGGTCGCCACGAACGCCCTTTTGGAGAGAAAAGGCGGACGGATCGCCCTCATCACGACTAAGGGATTCGAAGACATCCTCTTCATCGGACGCCAGACACGCCGTCTCCTATACAGCCTGAGGGGAGAGCGCCGGAATCCGATCGTCGAGCGAAATCTCAGCTTCGGCCTCGAGGAAAGGACTACGGCGGAGGGCAGGGTTATAAAACGTCCGGAAGGACGGGACATCGCCGCCGTTCTCGACAAAATACAAGCTTTAAGGGTCGAAGCCGTCGCCCTGTCACTCATCAATTCCTACGCCAATCCGGCCAACGAGCGGATTGTCCTCAAGGAGCTTGAAAAACGCGGAATTCTGGCTTCGGTCTCATGCCTCATCCTCCCCGAATATCGCGAATACGAGCGGACTTCGACAACCGCCGTCAACGCTTACCTGATGCCTATTCTAAGCCGCTATCTCTCCGCCCTTGAAAAAAACATCGGCCGCGCCGAACTCCGCATCATGCAGTCCAACGAAGGCTACATCTCGGCCGCCAAGGCCGCGGCCGAGCCTATCCGGACCGCCCTTTCCGGACCGGCGGGCGGTGTCGTCGGCTCGCTCTATCTGGCCAAGGCGGCGGGCTTCAAAAAGATCATCAGCTTCGACATGGGCGGGACATCCACGGATGTGTCCTTGATCGAAGGCCGGATCCGGAGGACGAGCGAGAGCTCGGTCGGCGACTTCCCGGTCCGTCTGCCCATCATCGACATCCATTCCGTGGGGGCCGGCGGAGGCTCGATCGCTTATGTGGATAAAGGAGGCTCGCTGCGCGTCGGTCCGCAGAGCGCGGGGGCGGACCCGGGACCGGCCTGCTATGGAAAAGGAGATCTGCCGACGGTCAGCGACGCCAACCTCGTCTTGGGCCGGATCGACCCGGATTTCTTCCTGGGCGGAGAAATGAAGATCGACCCAGAGCGAAGCTTGAAGGTCATTCGGAGCTTGGCCGCAAGGATCCGCAAAACCGCCCAGGACACGGCCCAGGGGATCATCGACATTGCCAATGCCAACATGGAAAAGGCCATCCGCGTCATCTCCATCGAGCGCGGCTTCGATCCCCGAGATTTCGCTCTCTTTTCCTTCGGCGGCGCGGGCGGCATGCACGCGGCCGATATGGCCGCCCACCTTCAAATGAGGGCCGTCATCGTTCCCAATAATGCCGGAGTCCTTTCAGCTTTCGGCCTTCTTTTGGCCGACTCGGTCAAAGATTATTCCCGCTCCATTCTCAAGCCGGTGCATCAGATATATCTGGCCTATCTCGACGCCCTGTTCAAAGAGATGGAAGGCCAAGGCCGGCACGATATGAGAGAAGACGGTTTTTCGCCTTCTTCCATCGTTCTCGAACGTTCCCTGGATATGCGCTATCTCGGTCAATCTTACGAGATCAACGTCCCTTATCGTCAAAAAAAGGCGAGGATTTGGCGGGATGATTTCGAGCGTGAGCATCAAAAGCTCTATTCCTATGTCCATCCCCAGGGGCAAGTCGAGATCGTCAACATCAGGCTCAAAGCCCGGGGCGTGAGCGAAAAGCTCAGACTGCGGAGGATGGCTGAAACTCCGGGAGCCGAGACAGAACGGGCCCTCCTTAAAAAGCAGACGATGTTTTACAACGGCAAAAAGATCATGGGCGCCGTTTACGACCGGGCGCGTCTTCGACCCGGCGCCAGGCTCGCGGGCCCGGCCCTGGCCATAGACTTCGGATCGACGACGTTTCTTCCTCCCGGATATCATCTCCGCGTGGACGGCTATCTCAACCTCATCTTGAGCAAGGACAAACGCTGAATGAGGAAATTCGATCCCATCGAGCTCGAGATCTTTAAAAACGCGTTCGTCTCCATTTCGGAGGAAATGGGCGCCGTCCTCGGCCGGACGGCTCTCTCCCCTAACATCAAAGAGCGGAAAGACTTTTCCTGCGCCGTGTTCAACCGCCGCGGCGAGACGCTGGCCCAAGGCTCGCATATTCCCGTCCACCTCGGGGCGATGCCTTTATCCGTCCAAGCGGCGATTCAAGCAATGACCTTCGAGGAGGGCGATCTGGTCATCCTCAATGACCCCTACCGCGGAGGCACTCATCTTCCGGACATCACCTGTATCGCCCCGGTTTTTTTTGAGAAAAAGCTGTCTTTTTTCGCAGCCAACCGGGCTCATCATTCGGATGTCGGCGGGATGACACCGGGAAGCATGCCCCTCGCCACGGAGATCTTTCAGGAAGGTCTGATCTTGCCGCCGCTCAAGCTCATCCGCAAAGGGAAAACGAATGACGAAGTCCTCCGCCTCATCCTGGCCAACGTCCGCACTCCCGAGGAACGCAAAGGCGATCTTCTAGCTCAAATGGCCGCTTGCGAAAAGGGAAAACAGCGGATCCGCGAAGCCGTTGGAAAATATGGATTGAACAAGATCCTCCGCTACTCGGCTTTGATCCAGGATTACACGGAAAAAATCCTCAGGGCGACCATCCGCTCCATCCCCGACGGGGACTATGTTTTTGAGGATTTCATGGATGACGACGGCATTTCGGATGACCCGGTCAAGATCCGGGTCGAAGTCCGGATTCGGGGAAGCCGGGCCGATGTCGATTTTCGCGGCTCTTCTTTTCAGGTCAAAGGCGGCATCAACGCCAATGAGGCGGTCACTTTTTCTGCCGTGCTCTATGTCTTCCGGTCCTTGATTGAAGAGGACATCCCCTTCAACACGGGACTCATGCGACCGCTCAGGATTATCGCCCCGCCCGGCCTCGTCGTCAGCGCCCGGTATCCAGCCGCTACGGCTGCCGGCAATGTCGAGACCTCGCAACGGATCGTGGACGTCCTCCTCGGCGCGTTGGCCAAGGCCCTCCCCGAAAAAATTCCCGCGGCAAGCTCGGGGACGATGAACAACATCGCCATCGGCGGCTATGATCCTGACCGGCGGAGGAATTTCGCCTATTATGAGACCATCGGCGGAGGCATGGGCGGAAGCCGGGATCATCCCGGGCTGAGCGGCGTTCACACGCATATGACCAACTCTCTCAATACCCCTCTGGAAGCCTTGGAAAACTATCTGCCGATCCGAATCCGGAGATACTCCCTCCGGAAAGGGTCGGGCGGCCGGGGACGAAACCGCGGCGGCGACGGACTCGTCCGCGAATATGAATTCGACATCCCCGCTCAAGTCACGATTATGTCCGAACGCCGGAAATTTTCACCCTACGGTCTGCAGGGCGGCCGGCCCGGTCGTCCGGGGAAAAATGTCCTTTTTTCCGACGGAAAAAAATTCAATTTAAAGTCCAAAGCGAATTTGCTTGTCAAACCGGGAGACGTCCTGCGGATCGAAACTCCGGGCGGCGGCGGCTACGGCCGTCAATGAATGATTTTCTTCAGTTTCTTTTTTTCGATGAGCAGCTGGCCCTGGTAGGAGACATAATTAAGAAGGATGAGGACGCGGTCCTTTTCGGATAGGTCCATTTTAAAGATTCCCCGGAGGCCTTTCAGCGGGCCTTCGGCGACCTCGATTTCATCGCCCACGGAAGGCTCCAGCCCATGCTTCGAGAATTCGATGAAGCCCGAGACTTCCCTCGCCTGAATTTCCTGGAGGATCCACTCGTCGAGAGGGATCGGACCTTCCTCGTTGCCGACAATGCGTTTCACGCCGCGCGTGTATTTAACCAGTTTGTATTGATCCGGATATTTAAAAAAAACAAATTGATAGCCGGGAAAAAAGGGCTTGACCCGTTCGGCCTCGCGGTATTTGGGATTGTAGACTCTGATCCCGCCTTCCTGGAACATTCTTTCAACTTGAAATTCCTTTTTCGGTTTTGTGTTGATGACATACCAGTGTTCCATGGAATCACTCTCTCTTTAAATCCTTGTTATCCGTGAGGCCGAAGAAGCGATAGACCTCGGGCCGCCGGTCGGGCAGGAAATGCCGCCTGGCGTGCGATTCGGGGATGAGGTCAAGATCACAGTCCGCGAAGAGGATCTCATCTTTGTCCCGCGGCGCCCGGGCGATGACCTGACCGAACGGATTCGTGACGAATGACTCGCCCGCAAAGTGAAGGACGTCTTCCTTTCCGACCCGGTTCACCAGCGCGGCGAAATAGCCGTTTTGGAAGGACGCGATCTGGAGCTCTCCCTCATAAAGGCCTGCCCCCCATTCGTCGAGGATGCCCGCCTGAGGGACGACGACGATCTCGGCCCCCAGGAGCCCCAGACAGCGCATGTATTCCGGAAAATGGCGGTCATAACAGATAGCGATACCGATTTTTCCGGCCTGCGTCTCATAGACGAACGGCTGGCGGTTTCCCGGCGTATAGTACCCCTGTTCATAGAAGCCCGGTCCGTCCATGATATGGATCATACGCGTCACCCCGAGAAGTCTTCCGTCGGCGTCGATGACCGGCGACGAATCAAACGTCTGCCGGCCGTCTGTTTCGAAGAGGTTTAAAACGACCACGGTGCCGTATCGCTTGGCCAAGCCGGCGAATTCTTCCGTGAAAGGTCCCGGAACAGACTGGGCGAACGATCGGAAATCCGGACGTTCTCTCGACGGGAGCTGCGGCAGGAAGGGCAGAAAAGAGAGCTCGGCATAGGCGATGAGCCGCGCGCCCTCTCGAGCGGCTTGCTCAAAAGCGGCCACCCCGCGGCGGAGATTATCATCGAGGTCCTTGGACGCGTGCTGCTGAACAAGAGCGATTTTCAAAACGTGGCTCCCTTTTCGTCGCGAGGTATTCTAAATTCTGACGTTCTCTTCGATCTTTGCCGGCTTTTTTGGAATCGGCTTTCCCAAGACCTTCCGCCCGTCTTTGGTCACGAGGACGTCGTCTTCGATCCGGATCCCGCCGAAGTCCCTGTATTTTTCGAGCTTATCATAAGCGATGAAATGCATGAATTTGTTTTCTCTGCGCCACTTGTCGATCAAGGCGGGAATGAAGTAAACCCCCGGCTCGACGGTCAGGACATAGCCCGGCTTCAGTTCCTTGGCCAGACGGAGATAGGCCAGGCCGAATTGTTTGCTTCTTTGGACCGTTTCGTCGTAGCCGACGTAATTCTCTCCGAGGTTTTCCATATCATGGACATCCAGGCCGAGCATATGGCCTAGGCCATGGGGGAAGAAAAGGGCCTGGGCGCCCTGGATGACGGCTTCGCCGATGTCGCCCTTCATCAGCCCGAGGTTTTTCATCCCGGAGGCTATAACCCGGGCGATCTGGAGGTGTATCTCTCTATATTTAAGTCCGGGCTTGATGGCTTTGATGGCCGTTTCTTGAGCGGCGAGGACGATCTCATAAACGTCTTTTTGTTTTGCCGAGAATTTTCCGCCGACCGGAATGGTCCGGGTGATGTCGGCGGCATAGTGGAGAGGCGACTCAGCGCCGGCGTCGACGACGAGGAGGTCGCCGCGTTTCAACAGGTTGCCGTGATCATGGTTGTGCAGGATCTGGCCGTTTTTCGTCAGAATGGTCGGGAAGGCCGTGGCGCCCCCGCCGGCGATGGCCAGGCCGTCGATTCGTCCGGCGATGTCCTTTTCATAGATTCCGGGCTGGGCCATATGCATGGCCGTGATATACATCTTATAGGTGGTTTTAAGCGCGGTTTCGATCTCTCGGATCTCTTCCTCGGATTTCAAGGATCTCTGGGCGATGACGGCTCGAACGAGGGCGCCTGAGGCCTTGGCTTTGGCCTCATCCGGCTTTAGGCCCAAGAGCTTTTCGAGTTTGAGAAACGTCTCGGGACGGTAGGGCGGCAGGAAATGAACCGGCCTCCCCTTCTTCGCCGCCTCCTCGAGGACTCCCGGAAGGTCATTCAAAGTCGATGTTTCTTTAACCCCGACTTTTTCAGCCCGTTCTTTGAGCGTCGGAAGATAACCCATCCAGATGATGTCTTCGATATCGATGTCATTGCCGAAAATAATGTCCTTTTTTTCGTCAACATCGATAACGGCGGCCAGAGACGGAGTGTCCAACCCGAAGAAATAGAGGAAGGAACTGTCCTGGCGGAAATGGTAGGCATTCGCCGGATAGTTCATCGGGCTGTCCTCATGCCCCAGGAATAAGATCAGCCCGGTTGAAACGTGTTTTTTTAGAAGATCGCGTCTTTTGACATAGATATTAGAATCGAACATGGTTTCTCCTTTTTCGGAATTCAACTCTCAATAAGTTTTTTAACATGAAGAATTTAGCAGAAGAGAGGCGGGATGTCAAAAGGCTTGGCTAAGAAATATCTAAGGGAGATCAAAACAGCGAGACAGAAAATTAGCCTTTTCTGAAAATTTGCATGGAAAAAAGGTGGTAGCGGGGGTTGGATTTGAACCAACGACCTCCGGGTTATGAGCCCGACGAGCTACCAGGCTGCTCTACCCCGCAATCACGGCGCTATTATAACAAAGTTTTTTTGTTTGTCAAAAGATAATATCGCCCTAGTATTTTCTTGACTCTCTCTCGGCTTGAAAATATAATTGTTCAACCGAAAATGATGGTATTTTTGTTTTTCGTATTAGCGATGATATGCCTGGGCGCTGTCCTGGGAATGATCATCTCCAAGAACCAAGCTTACAGCGCCCTTTTCCTGGTGCTGGCCTTCACTTCGCTTGGCGGCGTGTTCGGCCTGCTCGGGGCCCCATTTCTGGCCGTCGTCCAGATCA
>Ga0315282_10009441_pt1 | contig 15507 bp, 14 predicted proteins | sample YL17G07_20_MG_FD_203693 | JGI IMG/M metagenome (GOLD analysis project Ga0315282, IMG submission 203693) | Sediment microbial communities from Yellowstone Lake, YNP, Wyoming, USA - YL17G07_20 | ecosystem: Environmental > Aquatic > Freshwater > Lake > Sediment | place: USA: Wyoming | collected... | reverse complement strand
GGCCAATCGGCACCATCAGGACCCCAAATTCATCCTGGCTCTCATCGCCACAGAGAGTGAGTTCTACAACTGGGCTGTTTCTGAAAAGGGTGCCAAAGGGCTGATGCAGATTATGCCGTATGTGGCCCAATCTCTCGCCCATGAATTGGGAATTGAATGGAGTGGCGACCGAACGCTCTTTAACCCTTACCTAAATATAAGAATTGGAATTTATTACCTTTCCCAGCTTATCCTTGACTTCAAGGATGTCGAGGTTGCCTTGACGGCCTATAACTATGGTCCCACGTATGTGAAGAACCTCATTGATAAAAAAGAGAGAATTCCACGCGACTACTACCGCAGATTCCTAACTACCTACCAAAGCATTTAGTCTAACTAATATGATGGAATACTTTCTTCTGCCTACTGGCAGGCAGGCCGGAGGCTCCCTTTTCTTTGAGCCATCCCCCCGCCTCTAATGGAGACTCCTGTGCAGGTCCACAGTATAAGTCAAAATGTCATTTCTGGACGAACATCCTGCATTCAGAGAAGTACTTCACCCACGGGTAAATCCTTAGTCTTCCTGGTTCTGGGATAGAATTCCACAATATTTTGTGGTACCCTATAAGTAAGAAGTAAGAGTTTTGTCATGGAGTTACATTAGAGTGACTTTTACCCCGTCCTATGTCGGTCTGTACGAAAAAGGAGAGCTCAGCCAGAGAATCGAGCTCCTGAAGGAATTCCTCAAGGAGTGTCGGCTTTGTCCGAGGGAGTGCAGGGTCCATCGCCTGAACGGGGAGATGGGAGTCTGCCAGGCCGGGTCGGAGCTCATGGTCTCGAGTGCCTTTCCCCATTTTGGCGAGGAGCCTCCCCTGGTTGGATATCACGGTTCAGGGACCATCTTCCTCACCCACTGTAATCTTCGGTGCATTTTTTGCCAAAATTACGACATCAGCCATCTGGGAAATGGTGAACGCATGACCTCCTCGAACATGGCACACGTCATGGTGAGGCTCCAGGAGATGGGTTGCCACAACATCAACTTTGTCACCCCTACTCACTATACTCCTCAGATTGTGGCCTCCCTTCCAGAAGCGATAGAGAAGGGTCTTCGGCTTCCCATTGTGTATAACTGTTCAGGATATGAGTCCATAGAGGTGATTCGTCTCTTGGAAGGGGTGATCGATATCTACATGCCCGACATAAAATATATGGACAAAAAATATTCAAAACAATTCTCGAACGCACCTGACTATCCTGAGGTGATCAAGAAGGTTCTCAAAGAGATGCATTGCCAGGTCGGGGACCTGACCATCAATTCCAGAGGGATTGCAGAAAGGGGACTCTTGATCAGACACTTGGTAATGCCTAACGGGGTGGCTTCTTCGGAAGCCGTTCTCAGGTTCGTCGCCGAGGAGATCTCCGCTCATTCTTATGTCAACATCATGGACCAATACCGGCCGGAGTACCGCGCCCAAGAATACCCTGAGATCAATCGCCGTGCCACCCATAAGGAATATACGGAAGCCATTCAATGGGCTAAGGGCTACGAACTCTATCGAGGTTTTTAAGTGAAGTACCAGGAAGCCCTCCGGGAGATCCAATCCCTGAGGAAGAAGGTCCGATCCCTCACCAAAGAGATTGATTCCATCAAAGCCGCTCCTACGGAAGATCCTTCTCCGGTGGAGAAGATGCTCAAAATGAGGGGGATCAAAGTATTCCGAAAGAATCCCACCGACCGCCTGTTCTTCCCTCCGGATCTTCCACTTTCTTACAAAACTCGGTTTTACGAGATGATGAAGAAATACTCTTTTCGTCTGGTTCTGAGAGACATGATCAAATTCCAAAATGGGTTTCGCATCCAGGATCTGACCCGCTACTGTTCTTCGAGGGTGGTTCAAGGATATTGCGACCTGCTTTGCGAAACGGGAATGATTGTGAAAGATGGAAGGGGAAGATATCGAACGCGCGTCTCCCCTCTCTACAGCTTCGGACCCACCTTGGAATGGTTCATTGCCGGGGTGTTTCAAAGAGAATTCGCCTCTCCTGCCATCTATGGGGTCAGTGTGAAGAACACTCCTTCCGGCGGCGACTACGATGTCATGGCCTCCTGGAACCAAAGGCTCGTCTACGTAGAGGTGAAATCTTCTCCTCCCAGAGGAGTTGAGCGGAACGAGATTTCAACTTTCTTTTCCAGAACGGAGGATATCCTGCCGGAAGTGGCTTTCCTCTTCAATGATACACAGTTAAGGATGAAGGATAAGCTGGTCGTGATGTTTGAGGAAGAATTGGAAAGAAGATATGGAAGGGAATCGAAGACGGTCTACCCAGTGGAAAGGCTGATCGAGGAACTCTTCCATATCCAGAATCGTGTCTTTATCGTCAACAGCAAAAAAGATGTTGTGGGAAATTTCCAGTACTGCCTCAAACACTACCTTCGATACGGAGTGAAAGGAAGATGAAGAATAGAGAGATCGCCGATCTCTTAGAAGAGATGGCGGACATTCTGGAATTTAAGGGGGAGAATCCTTTTAAGATCAGTGCCTACCGAAAGGCTTCAAGGATCATTGGAGATCTCACGCAAGACATCGAAGAAATTGCCGAGCAAGGGAAGCTCAAGGAGATCCCCGGGATTGGCAAAGGGATTGCTCAGAAGATTGTGCAGTATCTTAAGACAGGAAAGATCTCCAAATTTGAGGAAGCCAGAAAGGGAGTGTCGGATGAATTGATCGCCATGATGGATATCCCAGGGATGGGACCCAAGACCCTTTCGATGCTTCATAGGGAGAGGGGAATCAGCAACCTCTCCCAATTGGAGAAGGCATTGGGGGATGGGTCCTTAAGGGGCCTTTTCGGGATAGGTGAAAAAAAGATCGAAAACATCAAGCGGGGAATCCAACTCCTCAAACAGAGCAAAGGCAGAATGAATTTAGGCATCGCTTTTCCTCTTGCCAAACGAATCGTGGAAGCCCTGAGGGAAAAGACAGGATCGAAAAAGATTGAATGGGCAGGCTCCCTTCGAAGAATGAAAGAGAGTATCGGAGACATTGACATTTTAGCTACCGGCCCGGATAAGGAGAAGATCGTTCACGCATTTGCCCATCTTCCGGAGGTCAAAGAGGTCTTAGCCTCTGGACAGACCAAGGCTTCTGTCATTGTGGAAGGGGGAACACAGATTGACCTTCGTGTGGTAGAAGAAGATTCATATGGTGCAGCTCTTCAGTATTTCACCGGATCGAAAGCACACAACATTCATCTGAGAGGGATCGCCAAAGCCAAAGGAATCAAGATTAACGAATACGGGGTATTTAAAGGAAAGAAGAAGGTTGGAGGAAAGGACGAAAAGGATATTTATCGTGCCTTAGGAATGGATTGGATGGAGCCGGAGCTACGGGAAGATCGCGGAGAAATCGAAGCCGCACAAAAAGGTCGTCTCCCGAAACTGGTTCAGGAATCCGACATCAAGGGAGATCTTCATGTTCACTCCAAATGGAGCGACGGGACATCCTCCATCGAGGAGGTTGCTCGAGCTGCCCAGAGGAGGGGCTACCAGTATATTGCCATCACGGATCATTCAAAATCTCTCAGGATTGCCCATGGCCTTGACGAGTCGCGATTAATGAAACAGACGGAGGAGATCGACCGGGTGAACGAAAAACTGAAAGGTTTCCAAATTCTTAAAGGGACAGAAGTCGATATTCTTGCCGAGGGAAGATTAGACTTCCCCGAAAAGGTGCTAGAGAAATTTGATATTGTCGTTGCGTCGATCCACAGCGGGTTTAAACAAGACCGGGCTAAGATGACGAAAAGAATCATCCAGGCGATTGAAAATCCGTATCTCGACATCTTTGCTCATCCCACCGGCAGGCTGTTAGGGGCTAGGGATCCCTATGAGGTCGAAATGGATGAATTGATAGAGGCTGCGAAGAAATTCGGAAAGGTATTGGAAATCAATGCCTACTTCGAACGTCTCGATTTGGATGACATCCATTGTAGGAAAGCAAAGGAGATGGGTATTCAGGTTGCCATCAGCACGGATTCCCACCACCCGGATCAAATGTGGATGATGAGCCTGGGAGTGGCTGTGGCAAAGCGCGGATGGCTTGAGAAAAAAGATGTCCTCAACACGCTCTCTTTTAAAGAAATTTTGAGGTGGTGCCATCGAACCAAATGATCTGCAAAGCGCTAAGCGCGCAGCACATCGCGTCACAAAAATTGAAACTTTGCGATAAGCTTGCCTTCGACTTAAAGAGAATTTAGAACCAGCGGAAGAGCTGCTTAATATCCTCGACATATTCCGGAAATGGAGCAGGGGTGAAGGAGAGGAAGAATGCGAGAAAAACAAAGCCTCCGAGTAATTTTCTTTTCCAATCAAGGGGGGTTTGATCATCCATCGGGGGTGGATGCCGGAATCCAAAGAGAATGATGAGGATGAGAAGGAGGAACCATCCTGGATTGTAAAATACGGTAATAAAGGCCATTACAACAATAGCTATTAGGAAGATAACCCGGCTCTTTCTTCCAAAAAGACCATAAGCGATGTGGCCTCCATCTAACTGTCCGATGGGAAGGAGGTTGAGTGAAGTGACAAAAAGGCCAACCCATCCAGCAAATCCAATTGGGTGAAGAACGATCTCATAGTTTTTTGAAATGTCTCCCAAGACCAGACGCTGGATGAAGGAGAAGAGGAGAGGGTCTGCAAGGCGGAGCATTCCCTCCTTGATGTGTGAGGTAGGGACCACAGTCGAGAGTTTTAACCCGATTACGATTGCAGGGATACTCAGGATAAGACTGGTAAAGGGGCCTGCCACACCGGTGTCGAAAAGGGCCTTTCGAGAAGAAACAGTGCTTTCCATGCGAATCACTGCACCCAAGGTCCCGAAAGGTGGAAGAGGGAAGGGCAAAAAAAAGGGCAACGTCGCTCTTATCCCATACCTTCGCGACGTCACATAGTGCCCCATTTCGTGTCCAAAGAGGATGAGGATAACTGCAAAAGAATAAACAGGGCCTCCGACGAAACACGTGGAGGCCACTGTCAAAACGAAAAGGACAATATGGAGGGCATATCTTCGCATTAAAAATAATTATTTCTTTTTCTTATGACGATCCCGGTCTAATTGCTTTTTATGTTTGTGTTTTCGCATCTTCTTCCGGCGCTTCTTGACGACGCTTCCCATGATCTCCCCTCCTTTCTACGCTATCCATATTGTAATCCAAATATCACGTTCCCCCTCACCCTGTCCCTCTCCCGCCAGGGGAGAGGGAACCTAATGGGATAATCTACTCAAGAATCCCTCCCCCTTGATGGGGGAGGGAAAAGGTTGGGGTGACTATTAATCCACAATCACATTGGTCTGAGTTCTCAGTACGCCGGAGAGTCCCTGGAGCTTGGTAACGATGAAATCGCCAAGAATATTGATGTCCGGGGCCTCTACCAGAACGATCACATCATAAGGACCCGTTGTCGCATTGGCTCGCTTCACTCCCTGTATTTTCGAGGCCCCCTTTGCCACATCCCTGGCAGCCCCTGCCGTACACTCAATAAAGACATAGGCTGAAATCGGCATACAACCACCTCCTTCCGAAAAATCAGATTATATCAAACTTCATCCGATTTCAAGTCTAAAAAATTCGGATATTTTCATTTGACTTTGCTCAACTCTTTCTCATCGATGTGGAAGCTGTGCTGGTCGGTTGGAAAGGCCCCTTTCAACACTTCCTCCCTGTATGATTCAACGGCTTTGAGGATCAACTCGCTCAGGTTGACATATTTTTTCGCAAATTTCGGAGTGAAGCGGTCGAAGAGCCCCAGCATATCATGGACAACCAATACCTGCCCGTCACAATGAACGCCTGCACCAATTCCAATGGTCGGGACCTTCAGGCGCTCTGTGATCTTTTTAGAAATAGGTGCTGGAATGGCTTCGAGGAGAACAGAGAAGGCCCCGGCGTCTTCAAGTGACAGGGCGTCATCAATGATCTTCTGTGCAGCCTGGGCATCCTTGCCCTGGACCTTAAATCCCCCAAGCATCGAAATGGTCTGAGGCGTTAGCCCGATATGCCCCATCACCGGGATGCCAGCCCTGACGATCGCCCTCACGATATCCTTGACACCGGCGCCTCCCTCCAATTTCACAGCATCGGCTTTCCCTTCTTTCATGAATCGGCCAGCATTGAGAATCGCATCCCTTTCAGAAGTGTTATAGGACATAAAGGGCATATCGCCGATAATCAGGGCATATTTTGACCCACGAGTCACGGCTTGGGTGTGGTGAATCATTTCGTCCATGGTGACCGGAAGGGTATTCTCATAACCCAATACGGTCATCCCCAGGGAGTCTCCCACCAGAATGATCTCAATCCCAGCCCGATCCTCGAGCAGGGCCATGGGATAGTCATAAGCCGTAAGCATGCTGATCTTCTTGCCCTCTTTCTTCATTGTCTGAATGTCCACCGGAGTGATTTTTTTTCGGTCCATCTTTTCCTCCCCCTTCGGTGATGGTGATGGGTGACAGTGGTTGGCATAAAACCATCACCCCCACAATCACGTTCACCAGTTTTTTAGAAGCTTTTCTCGATGGCCTTCACCAAATCGGTCACTGCTTGATTAAAAGGGGCGGGGATCCCCAACGCTTGTGCTTCTCTCACCACAGCCCCATTGATCGCGTCGATTTCAGTTCTCCGTCTGTGGTCAAAATCCTGACCCATCGAAGAGCGGTTTTCCCTCGTTGCCTCTGCTGCCTTTCGAACTTTTTCGATCGGATCTTCTTCGATATGAACCCCTTTTCTCCTGGCGACCTGTACCGCTTCAAACACCAGTCTCTCCATCAGCCTCGCGGTTTCAGGGTAATCCAGGAGTTGGCCATTCTTAAACCCGGTCAAGGCGGTCAAGGCATTGATCCCTGCGTTGACCACAAGTTTCCCCCACACCTGGTCATGGATATTGGGGGAGGCTTCCGTCTCGATTCCTGCCTTGCAAAACATCTGAGCAATTCGGGTGGCTCGATCGGTGATTCGATGATCTAGTTCCCCGACAAAAGTTTTCCCCCATCCAGCATGGCGAACATGGCCTGGTCGTAGGAGCGTCGCCCCATGGCCTGTGACGCCCAGCATAACCTTCTTTCGGTCAATCTTCTTACATATGGCCTCCTCATTGCCAAGGCCATTCTGAAGGGTAAGAAATACCGTATCTTCTTTTTCAAGAACCAGGGAATCTGAGACCGCCCTTTCAGTATCATAGGTTTTGACAAAAAAAATGACCAGGTCAGCTTTTCCAACAGAGGTCACGTCAGGAGTTGCCTTCATTGGGATGATTTGCGACTTCCCTTTCTCTTCAAGAGTGAGACCGACTGAGCAGATCGTTTCGACCTGTTCCTTTCTGTAGCCAACCAGCCAGAGTTCCTCTCCCGCACGGCTGAGGAGTCCGCCGAAGAGGCTTCCCATGGCTCCCGGACCGATCATCACCGTCTTCATGGTCTTGCCTCAAATCATCGTAGATGAAAGTTAACCGAGGACAACCGAAAAATCAAGCTCTTAAGCTCGCCACAGAGTTCAAAACATTTGAATGACAAGAAGGAGAGTGAGACCAATCATCACGATTGAAGTCATCCAGGCGATGACATTGAAGATTGGGCCATTGGTGTAATTCGTCATCAACTTCTTATCGTTGATGATAAGGAGCATGAAGATGAGGACAAAAGGCAGAACCATCCCATTAAGGACCTGAGAAAAGTACATGATCGGGATAAGGGGGAAATTGGGGTAAAGAATGATTCCCGCTCCCAAAAAGATGATGAGGGAATAGAACCCATAGAATTGAGGGGCCTCCACAAACTTTTTGTCGATACCAGCCTCCCAACCCAATCCTTCGCAGATGAGATAAGTAGTGGAAAGGGGGAGAATCGATGCCGCAAAGAGAGAGGCATTGATCAGCCCGAAGGCGAAAAGGTAAGTGCAGTATTTACCAGCCAAAGGAGCGAGGGAAAGCGCTGCATCTTTGGCTGTCTCGATGCGGACACCGTGCTTAAAGAGGGTCTCCGCGCAGACGAGGATAATAAAGAAAGCCACGATGTGGACGGCAAACGCTCCTATGACTACGTCAAAACGGGCGAACTTATAATCCTCCGTTTTGATTCCCTTCTCGACGATTGAAGCCTGGAGGTAGAATTGCATCCAGGGGGCAATCGTGGTTCCCACCACGCCGATGAGCATCGTCATTTCCGAGGGCTGAAGACTCAACCGGGGATGCAGAAATTGATCGAAGACAACCTGCCAATTCGGCTTCACGATGATACCGGTGATAATGTAGGAGATATAAAACACACAGGCGACGAGAAACACCTTCTCCACGGACTTATAAGATCCTTTGACCACCATTAACCAGACCAGAAAAGCGCTGATCGGAACGGAGATAAATTTATTGACTCCAAAGACCTCCCATCCTGCTGCCACTCCTGCAAATTCGGAAAGGACGTTACCCATATTGGTAAAAAACACGCCGATGACCAGATAAAAGGTAATCTTTGCGCCGAATTTTTCACGAATCAGATCTGAGAGCCCCTTGCCCGTCACCACGCCCATCCGAGCGCACATCTCTTGGATCACGATCAGGGCGATCATGATCGGAATCAGGGACCAGATCAGCTTGAGTCCGAATTGTGCTCCCGCTAAGGAATAGGTGGTGATTCCCCCAGCATCGTTATCTACATTGGAAGTGATGATGCCGGGTCCCATCAGAATAAAGAAGAGACCGATTGTTCTCCACAGCGAGCGCCTCGAAGTCGAAACCCATTTCATGTAATTTGACATGATATTTTGATCACCAAACCCCTCGCCTGGGCCGTCGCCAAAGCAGCTACGGCGCGTCAGCGACTTCGTCTCTTCCCTGAGGGGGGAGGGAGGGGGTGCCTGTCTCAGGTGGAAATACCCAGGACACTGCGAAAGCTGATCACTCCTCTTAGATGGCCTTCTTCATCCACGACGGGCACGGCCCTGAAGCCATACTTTGCAAAGGCCTCTACGACCTCATTCTGATCCTCGTCCAATTTCACACTCACCACTCTTGCGGGTTGAATTTCAGACAGGGTTTGATGGGGATGGGCGGTGAGAAGATCGCGAATGCTTACCACTCCGTGAAGGATTTCCTCTTCGTCCACGACGAAGATGTAGTCCATGATGTCCAGATTTGGAGCCTCCACCTTCAATCGTGCAATGGCCGTCTCTATGGTCACTCCCGGGGGTAGGGCAAGGTAAGCAGTGGTCATCAAGCCGCCGGCCGTCTCCTCGGAATGGACAAGGAGTTCCCGCAGATCTTCGGCCTTCTCCTGTTCCATTCCTTCGAGAATTTCTTCAGCCGTCTCTTCGGGAAGATCGGCGAGAAGGTCAGCGGCATCGCTGGGAGACATCTCTTCAACGATATCGGAGGCCTTCTCCACAGAGATCGTCTCGATTAACGACTTCTGAATCTTCGGATCGATCTCCTCCAGGGCTTCCGCAGCGGTCTCCGCGTCGAGGGCATGGAAAATGGCGGATCGGTCACGACCACTGAGGTCCTCGATGATATCGGCCAAATCGGCAGGATGAAGATCGGAAAGTTTCTTCTGAGACACGCTGAGCTGGAGGGGACTTGAACCCGATGGGAGCTGAACGTATTTCCAGGAGATAAACTGATTGGGAAGGTCATAGGAGAAGAACCAGCGGAGCGCTTGATCCACCAACTTCTCCCATCCCACTCTCCTCATGAGTCCACGAAACCCCACATCCACGTGGACCAGTCTGAGACGGGAATCGACGTGAAGAAGGTGGAGGTCATTGACCCTCACCACCTTTGCTCCGAAGGTATCGACGATTTGTTTGTCCATCACCTCTTCCCGCAGAAGGATGATATCCCTTTCCGGAAGGGATGTCTTAAGATCCATGAGACCTTTCTCAGAAAGGGTAAGCATGGGCTCGACGTGAATGATCTTCTCCCAGGGAAGGTACATCTTTCTTCCTCTTGTTCGGGTCATCATCCCGATGATCATTGGATAGGGCTCTGCCCTCTCGGCCACCAAATCCGTTATTTTGCCGACCCCCTGACTGGAAGTGTTGTAAACCCTCCGGTTTAGAAATTCGCTGAAAAAGTAAAATTCTTTGAGACCTTGATCCATCCCTCGCTCCCGGAGGATTCAATCATGCTGCCGCATAAATTTTTAAACTTCTTTATAACGACTTCAAAGAGAGGTGTCAAACGCAAAAAGATTTGTACTCTACCCATCCTGCATCGCCCAGCTCTTAAGAGGCGGAGCGTAAACGCCTTGCCCTATGTGCGATGCAAGATTGGTTTTAGAGGAAGGGATCACATCGAGAGGGTTCTCAATTCCCCATCGGTCATCTCCTGCAAAGCTGTTTTGATTAAATTTAGCAGATCAACGTCCAAATCCTTTGGAGAATGGATCGGCAGGAAGAGGCATTTGAGTTTGGCCACCCCTCTGCTCTCCATAAATTGCTGAAACTTCTTTTCCACTTCATGAGGATCGACCTTTCTCAAATGAGCCAAAGCCCCGCGGACCTCCTCCTGGCTGTATCGCTCTATGATATCGTGTTCTCGCAATTGGATTTGGGATTGAAGATGGTCGAGGGAGAGAGAATCCCCGCTGAACAGAAAGAGAATGAGGGTTCGACCTCCAGCCAGATCACGCCTCTCCTCCCCGATTCCTTCGGGGGTGGGTTCGTAATCCAATTCCATTAACATCCTCAGATTTTTTATAAGGATGACCTGGTTCTCCGGGGAGTGAAACCATTGAGGCGGCTCGGCCGGATGGTCCACCCTGGGGGCATGCTCTTTCAGCCTCTTTACGGCTTCTATCTGGACGATCGTATACTCGAATTTCGAATAACAATTTTTTACGATGAATCCGAATTCCATGATCTCTTTGTCGCGCAGGGCGTCCCGGCGATAGTACTGCCGATATTTCCCTTGAAGGAGTTGTTCGATGGCCTTAATCTCTGTCAGCCGATTTCGAATCTCCTTATACATTTCCCGGATATCGATGGTAATTCCCGCGGGAACATGCTTCTCGGGGCTGACCATCCGACACATCTCCTGAAAGTCCTCAATCGATTCCTTCAAGTAATGATGGTTATTTTGGATGGTCCTCTCTAAACTTTTAACATACCTTTGAACCCGGTCTTGTTCCATCGTTTATCGTCTGACGTTCATCGTCGTAGCGAAACGGGACCTGAACCTAATAGGGACCAGGGCGGGCATCTCAACCCTGACCTTTTGCCGGATGATTTTCAAAAGAGCCTAAACGTTTTCGAACGGGGTCATCGGCCGGTGGCATCGCCAATTTTTCCAGCTCCCTGAGGGGCACCCATCGAAGGTCATGACATCCGACGGGTTTGAGGGAGCCCTTCTCAACCCGGCAACGATAGACCAGGAGAAGGATCGGATATTCCGGATAGGAATAGAAGACCGCATCAAAAATCATCCCCACCTCCACGTCAACATCCAATTCCTCCATTAACTCTCTTCGCAAAGCCTCCCTCGGCTCCTCTCCCTCCTTCACCTTCCCTCCTGGAAATTCCCAAAGAAGTCCATGAGGCGAATCCTTCTTTCTCTGGGTCACGAGAATTTTCCCTTGTTCGATGATCAATGCGGCAATGACGACCATGGTCTTCATCTCACCCCTCGATGCGATTCCGGCCCCGTTTCTTCGCCCGGTAGAGGGCATGATCTGCCTCACGGATCAAATCCGTGAGGCTGGAGAGAGAAGAGGAAAAGGTGGCTACCCCTACGCTGACGGTTAAATGTTTATTCGGTTGGGCACTGTCATTCGGGAAACGAGTGTCGGCCACATTTCTTCTCACCCTCTCCGCGATCTCTTGAGCCTTTTCTCTTCCTGCATTGATTAAGATGGCAGAAAATTCCTCTCCCCCATAGCGGGCGACGATATCGGTCTGTCGGACACCCCGCTGGATAAGAATCGAAATGGCCTTCAGCACCTGATCTCCGGCCAAATGGCCGTTTGCGTCGTTGTAATTTTTAAAATAGTCGATGTCGATCATGAGAAGGGAGAGAGGGGCAGGGTAACGTTTTTGGCGTTCCACTTCCAGGGTCAGTTGTTCGACAAAAAAACGGTGGTTATAAATGCCGGTCAGGTCGTCCGTGTAAGACAGACGCAACGCCTCCTCTCTCATCGCTTCGATCTCCTTCAATTTCTCCTTATAGAGGTCCCTGATCACCTGAAGTTCTCGGGCGTACAGATCTCTTTCTCGAATCTTTTCGGTGAACTCTTTCTTCCTCCTTTCAAACTCTTCTTCGATCTCTATCCTGTCCCTCAGGTCTCTTAACATCACGAAAAAGGCATCTTTCTTGTGGACCCCGAAGACCTCGACAGGAATCCGTTCTCCTAACCGACTGATCGTCCGCGCCCTGAATCTCACCTCTCGCCCTTGTCCCATCTCCTCAAACCTTTCTCGGATCCTGATCAAGTCCGCGAGAGGGACCACATCCATAAAGACCCTCTGCTGAAGTTCTTCCGGAGGATATCCCAATAGCTCCATCCCTTTTGGGTTGACCATTAGAAAATCTCCTTTTTCGCTAAGGATGAAAAATGGCTCCGGGATGGCTTCGAGGATGGATCTCTGAAGATGAATTTCTCTCTCCAGTGCCTCCACCTTTGTCCGGATCTCCCTAAGAGAAAGAGAATTCATAAACAAATACTCATTTCAAATTTCAGATTTCAGTCCCGCCAAAAGCGGGATGACAATCCGCCATCTACGATCTGCAATCTGCAATTTTATGATAGGGTCAGTATAGCAAATTCATTCCTGAGATACAAAGGAGATTACATCATTTGCTGGACTTCTCTTTCGATTTTCTTCAATGCCTTTGGATCGTAAGGAATGATGTTTCTCAACGAAGGGTCCAACGGGTTTTCTGGATTGAAGTTCTGGAGGATGAATCTTTGGCCCGCCCTCAGATGATTCCCAAGGGTCCGGATATCTTCTTCTCTGTGGAGTCCCGGAACAACGGTCATTCGAAATTCATATTCCACCTTTCGCCTCTTCAGGATTTCGATCGATTCCAAAATGGGTCTCAGGTTGACGGGAAGACCGGTAGAGCGCGAATAAGAAAATGGCCCCAAGGGCGCTTTCACATCCATGGAGACAAAATCAATCTCTCCTCCCTCAATCAAATTTTCTAACATCGGAGGGTTTGACCCATTGGTATCCAGCTTAACCAAAAATCCGTGTCGTTTTATTTCTCGGACCAAGAGGGGAAGATCTGTATGGAAAGTAGGCTCTCCACCCGTGAGGCAAACCCCGTCGATCCAATTCCTCAAAGAATGGAGACGGGCGAGAATATCTTCGAGTGGAAAGGTAGCATACTGCTCGGGATGGAAAACAAGGGGGTGGTTGTGGCAATAAGGACAGCGGAAATTACAACCCGGAAGAAAAATCACCGAGCAGAGTTTTCCCCGCCAGTCCAAGAAGGAGGTCTCTAAGAATCCTTTGATCTCGATCATTTTCTCAAATCATGCAGGTGACAGTGAACGCCATTAACCCCTGTATAAATGCTGTTTCACTTCCTGAAGGGTTGGGACTACCCCTCTCCAGCTGATCACCTCCCTCTCCTCCTCGTCCTCGATGACAATGGAAGGGGTAGAGCGGATGCTGTAAAAGGAAGCCTCGGCCAGGCCTTCGATCGTGTCCAAATCGTAATTCAAAACGGGCACCCCTTCCTTCTTCAGCTCCTTTCCAATCTCTTTGACAGCGGGGCATTTCGGGCATTTCGCTGTCGTAAAAATTTTTATGAATCCCATTTCCTCCTCCTTCCCCTTTATTTCAAAATTTCACAGGCGGTTGAAAAAGAGCGACAGTCGGTCATTGATAACTTTATCCTGCTTCCACTGCCGTCCCTTTTTCCTCTTCTTTTAAGAAGGTTTGGTTACGATACCGGTCCCTGAGTTCTCCAAGCTTCCCTTTATTCCAGCTGGAAAGTTTAGTGAAATAACCGGTGATCCGTGTAATGCCCTCCACGTCCTCGGCCCCGCAATAAGTACAGGATGAATGAAGGCCCCGGCTCGTCCGATGGCAGTGATTACAGGCGGTAAACTCGGGAGAAAAAGCAATCTGGTCATTTTGGGTCAATTGAAAAGTTTTGATCACGAAATTGGCGAGGGATGACTTCGAAGGTCTTGCCTCACCCAGCCAGATATGAGTCAATGCGCCCGCCTCGATCAAGGGATGGAAGAGGCCTTCCTGCCTGACACGCTCGACGGGATTTAACACGGCAGAATTGTTCAAGTAGGTCGAATTCGTGTAATAGACCTCTCCTTTTGAGATATCGCCTTTTACAATATGTCCGGATCTGGGAGAGTGAAATTTAAGGTCTAATTTAGCAAATCGGTAGGCTGTGGATTCTGCGGGCGTCTGTTCCAGAACAAAACGCATTCCGTAGCGCTGGCTGAACTTGTCCACCAATAATTTCATATGGGCAATCACCTTGAGGCCGAACTTAAAAGCCTGCTTGGATTGGTGCATTTCCTGCCCGGTATGAATTTGGACCAGCTCATTAAGCCCCACCATACCCACCAGGAAACTGGCACGGTGCATCCTCAAATAGGGAGATCCATCCCGTTCCATGGCCAGCAGCGCCAGGGGTCCCTTTTCCCCCAAGGAGAGAAGTTTTTCAATGAAGAGTTTCTTCTCCAGATGGGCCTTTACCGCCATCTCGACAAACTCTGAAATTTTAGAAAAGAGTTTGGAGTCTTCCCCTTTCGCCAAGTAAGCGATTCTTGGAAGATTGAGCGTCACGTTCTGGAGGGCACAGTATCGCATCTTCCAGGGCTGTTTGGCATCTTCGAGGTCCGTTTGGTCCAATTTAAAGCTGAGACGGCAGCATTCGGAGATTTTGGCCGTCTCCCCACGATCGAAGACGAAATAGGTATTCCCCTTTTCAGAAGCGACATCACAGATGTGGTTAAGAAAATCAGTATGACCGGGGGTTTGAAAGAACTTCTCTGTAATGTGAACCAGTGGTTTCGGGAAGAAAAAGGGCCTTCCGGATCCATCGCCTTCTTGATAGACGTCAAAGAGCGCCTTAGCAAAACGTTGGGACTCTTTCAAGTAACCGCTGTAGGTTTTTCCTGTAAATTCCCCACCCGGTCCGATGGCAGGGACATTTTCAAAATGCTTGGGGATCTCCCAATAAAGATTGAGGTCAGTGAAGATGGCCTGTCCGCCTCTGGCGACGGCTTGTTGGGAAAACTCGAAGATCATCATCTGAGCCAATTGCTCCATCTCTTGATCCGACATCCCCACCAGATAGGGTGCGAAAAAGAGATTGATAGAATCCCAGCCAATCGCCCCGGCAAAATGACTCTGAAGGGCTGCGGCAAATTTCACCATGTGGGCAAGTAACACTTCAGGATGTTTGGCAGGTTTGGCCATCGCGATCGAATTGGGAAGGCTCAGGCCGAAGCGCTTGATGTATTCGAGGGATTGACCGCTGCAATAGGGCCTATCGATAAAACCCAGATC
>Ga0315282_10009440_pt1 | contig 15507 bp, 11 predicted proteins | sample YL17G07_20_MG_FD_203693 | JGI IMG/M metagenome (GOLD analysis project Ga0315282, IMG submission 203693) | Sediment microbial communities from Yellowstone Lake, YNP, Wyoming, USA - YL17G07_20 | ecosystem: Environmental > Aquatic > Freshwater > Lake > Sediment | place: USA: Wyoming | collected... | reverse complement strand
TAGGCGGGCAGAACGCGCTCCATCTCGTCGGTCGGCAGGTCAACCGCCGGGGCATCCTTCGGGATGCCCGAGTGGAACTTCTTGGCGCGATACTGCCACCACTCGAGGGCCCGCTTGTCGCCCGTGGTGCGGTAGTAGTGTGCGAGAAGGGGGGCGGCCGCCATCTGGTTCGACCAGTCCTCGCGCCGCTTCTTGTCGGGGCCGAAACCCTCGAGCGCCAGGACCCAATCGCGCAGCATCGCACTCACCGCGGGTTCTTCAAACAGGTCGGCCACCTCGATGAACGCCAGACTCCCGCCGAACGACCAGATCCAGAGCCCTTCGCTGACTTCTTCGGGCGGCGCGCCCGGCGTGTTGGTCGCCCAGTCCCAGTTCGCCTTGCTGGCGGGGAAGCCGTTGTGCGTCCGGGCGAAATCGACCTGGAGGTTGACGTAACTGTGGATGCGGTCGAGGTACTTCTGGTCGAGCGTCATCTCGTAGCCCATGAGCATGGCCCAGAGGACCGCCTCGTCGCCGTCGGCGCTCATGTACTGGCTGCGGCGGGTGGCCGCGGCGGTCGCCAGGAGGCGATCCAGGTACTCGCGCATCATGGGGTCGCCGTTCTGGTAGTAGCAGAGGCGGAAGCCCGGCGGCGACCCGATCCGCGGGCCGTAATACCCGTCGGACCAGTGCTGGCAGTTGTGCCGGTGGCCGGCCAGGTCGATGCCGCCGGTCGTCGAATGATCGTATCCCTGCTTGGCCAGCGTGGCCGAGGCGTTCAGGAAAGGCTGGGGCCTGGCGTGCCGCACGTCGGCCTCGAACACGTGGTACGACATCGCCTCGGCGGTCTCCCACAGGCGGCGGTTGCCCGTCATCAGAAAGGCCAGGTGATAGTTGTAGTCGCGGACCGGCTCGTTGTTGTACCAGCCGTAGCGGCCGTCGTCTTTGTCCCAGCGCTGGCGTGCGGCGTTGTAGACCTGGATCTCGTCGCCGAAATCCCAGAAGCCGAACCACCGCCAGAAGTCGCGGTTGTGCCGGTGCATCCGGGGCAGATGGTAGAGGACGCTATCGAAGTGCGGGTCGTTGGTCGTCGCGCCCTGCTCGGCCACGTGGCCGATGGCCAGCGTATCTGCCACGTGGCGCGGGCGGACCCGCGCCAGCGGCGGCTCCAGCCGCTCACGCACCTGCACCGCGCCCTTGGCCGCCTGCTCCGTCCCCGGATGGAAGAACCAGTACGCCTCGTGGCTCCTCAAGGCCCCGAACGCCGAGCCGAAACCGACCGACGTGGACTCCCCGTCGCCGTACTTGAAGGCGTATCGCCGCACGTCCATCGGCGGCACCCGCGGCGGGTAGAAGTGGGTCCAGATGCCCTCGCGGTCCGCGTGGATCTCCTGCGGGAACATCTCGCGCATGCCGCGAAGACCCACCGTCACCCCCCACCGCTCGCCCGAGACGTCGAGCCAGCCGTCGGCCTCGTGGCCGGCGGCCAGGACCTGTGCCTTCGGGCCGGCCGCGCGCCACACCAGCGCCGAGTCCGCGTTTTCCTGGAGCAGGCCGGCCTGGCCGTCGCGCGGCGTCTCGACGGCCGCGCCGTCGAGCGACGCCCGGACCTTCTGCCCGGCCTCGGCCGCCAGGGGCAGCCGCAGGCCCAGTTCACGCAGGAAGTCGTGCCGCACGTCGCCCGCGAACATGAACGTGTGCGTCAGCCGGACCATCGCCGAGCCCGCGTAGAGGTGGAACCGCAGGTCCACCGGCGTGCCGGTCGGCGGCCGCTGCTTCGGATCTATGGTGGACGCCAGAAGTCTGTGCTTCAGGTTCGCCCGCACGAGCACCACGGCCCGCAGGGGCGACTGCTCTTCAACCTTCAGTTCAGTGATGTCGGCGACGCCAGGGTCAGGTTCGCCCGGGTCGAGCCAGGTACGCGACGGGTACGCTTCCGGGTCCTTGATATGGCTGTATATGCATCCGAAGATGCCTGCGGCCGGCTTGATGACGGTCTCGTCGTCTGCGACCTTGCCGTCGCCGTTGAGGTCGAGTCCGACGCCGAGGGCGAGCGCGCCGCCCTGGCTGGCGAAGGTCATCTTGAGCCGGCCCGTGTCGACGGAGACGTTGCCCGGCGCCTCGGCGACCTTCAGAGGATTCGTCAGGGGAGCCGGGCCGGCCTTGTCGCCGACCACCAGGCGTAGTTTCGCGCCCTTTCCGGCGTCGAGCCGCGTCTGGAAATCCACGAGGAGCCACTTGACGCTGCGGTCGGGCCAGAAGGCGAGCGCCTTCGCCGCGCACGCCGCGCTCTTGCCCTGCATGTCGAAGAGGGCCGCCCTCTTCTCATCCTTCAGGACGCCTCGCGCCAGCGGCACGCCGCGCGTGATGGGGAAGGCGTCGAAGTCCGCCCCCTGCGGCTCATCAACCCAGAGAGCGATCTCGTCGGGCGGCGACGGTTCGTGCGAGGCGAACGCCGGGTCGGCAGGCAGGAGGGCCGGGGCCTTCCGCGCCGCCTGCGCCGCCGCCTTCATCGCGGCGAAGTTGCACTGCATGGGGGCGAGGTTCGCGAGGACCTCGCCGACCTCCGCCAGGGCAGGGCGTTTCTTGGCGTCGCGATAGTCGTCGGCGGTGCGGGTGTTCTCCTGGGCGGCCTCCACGAAAACGTAGGCCGGGCCAGCCGAGAGGCTTGCGGGCGCGGATGCAAGGTCCAGGGGCCGGCAGTACGGCGACTGGAAGCAGATTCGCAGGACCTTGGCCTGGGCGTCGGCGTAGATCTCCTTGGGCGCGGCCTTCTCGATGCCCGCCACGGCGGCGGCCACGGCCACGCGGCCGTCGGCCACGGCCATCCAGCCCGGGTGCACGTTGTGGTGCTGGAGGATGAACGGCGGGGTCTGCGTGCTCCACGCCTCCCAAACTTCGCATGAGCACGGCGTGACCTGGCGAATCCCCGCGAGCGACCAGAGCATCGGCCCCCAGACGCTCGTGGGGTCCTGCTCGGAGACCATCCAGCGGACCTCCGGGATGGCGGTGCCCGCGCGCGGCAGGATGGCCGCCGCCACGGTCTTGCGGTCCACCGGCGGTTTCCCCTCGGACTTGGGATGAAATGTGAGACCCAGCGGCATCGCCAGGCCGAGCGACGCCAGGGCGTCGCCGCGAGCCTGCGGGGGGACCTGCATCTGGACCGAGACGGCCATCGCAGGGCCGCTCTCGGCGACGGCGACCCGCACGGTGAACGGCGCCTCGCCGGCGCCCTGGAACGCGATCGTGCCGCCGATCTCGACCTCGCCTTTGCCGTCGGCCTTCTTCCCGGCAACCAGTGCGACCTTGGGCTCGCCGGTGATTTGTTTTCCGCGGATGGGCAGAAGCGGCGCCGCGCCGCCCTCCGCGCGGATGAGCGAGGCGAACAGCCCGGATGCCGGCGTGGCGGCGCCGACCTCAACGTCCGCGCGCTTCGCCGACGTGACGAAGCCCCGGCCCGCCGCGTCGAAGACGAGCACGAGCGGCCCGCGGGTCACGGTCACCTTGCCTGCGGCGCTCTCGACCTGGACTTCGTCCGCAGCGCAGGCCTGCGCGGCCACGGCCGCGACCAACACGCCGGCAAATGCAAGGTAGTGGCTCATGGGCGTTCCTCGGGCCTGTTGCTCAGCGACTTAAGGAGCCGTGCGGCCGCTTCGACAAGCATCTCGCCGCCGCCGGGGGCGACGCGCGAGTTGACCGTCTCGTAACTCCCTTCCGCAAATGCAGTCCTCGTCGGCACGTACTCGGGCGAATCCTGGGCAAGTTCAACGACCAGCGTGGTCGCAAACGGGCTGGCCCGCTTGATCGCCAGGCCCAGTTCCGCAAAGACCTCGCCCGGCAGGAACACGGCGGCCGTATCGCCGTCGAGCCGGAGCACCTGCACTTCCAGGGGAATCGTGGTGCCGCCGCGCAGTTCAAGCGACAGGATCTTGTACGCCTCGACCTGCTTGAGGAACTCCATGTCGCTCGTGCCGACCTTGGCGATGTCCAGGTGGGCCTTGGCGACCGCGTCGGGCGCCGGGCGCTGGAGCGGCACCTGAACGGTTTCGCTCCGCACCGCCAGCGCGGGCCGGGCGATGGCCTTCAGTGTCGGCAACTTGGCCCGCACGCAGTCGGCCAGCGTCTTGCCGATGGTCTCGCTGGCGGGCCGTTCCTTTTTAGTCACGTCGATGTGATTGATGTCGCCGCACGTCCCGGTGCCGAAGAGGAGCACGAACTCCTGGCCGAAATCGGCACGCAGGGCCTGCTCGATGTAGAACGGGTAATCGGCGGCGTATAAGGTGCCGCCGGTGGTGTCGAGGTGGAGGGCGAAGTTCACCACGGCGGCGCGCGCTGCTCCCCCGTCGGCGGCGTCGCGCACAAGGATTATCCCCACCTGCGGGTCGATCGGGCCTGCGGCACGCACGATGTCGGGATTGAGCGGGCCAGGATTGAACCGGACCGAGCCGTCCTTCATGTGGAACCGCCGGTTGAACGAAAGGCCCGTCTGTTCAGCCGTTCCGGCCTCGAGGCGGACCGGCCTGGCGGCGGCATCGGCCGCGGCTATCGCCCGGACGATGCCGGCGGTCAACTCGGCGGCGTAGTCCACCTTTTCCTGCGGATCGCCGCCATGCCGGGCCAGCGCCAGGTCGTGGAAGTGCTTGCGCAGGGCGTCGAAGTACAGTGGGCCGGTGTGCGAGTGCGTGGCGGCGATGACGATGTTCGAGACGGGGATGCCCGTCTTCTCGGCGGCCTGGCGGCGGGCGCGCCAAGTCACCTCCACCGGCACGCCTATCAGGTCGCACAGAACTACGGCCGCGCGCTCGCCCCCTTGGCGCAGCGCCATGGCCTTGGCGTGCAGCGGGTTCGCGGTGCCCGTGCTCAGCCGCTCGTTGAAGTAGCCGGCCATGCGGTAGCCGACGGGGGGCGTGATGTCCACGACCGCCACGCCGGCGGCCAGGTCGGGCGGTTCGGCCGCGCTCGCGTTTGGCAGGCCGAGGGCCGCCGCCGTCAGCAGCGCCGCCGACGCCGTTCGGATCATGTCTTTGCCCATGTTCCGCTCCCGCTTCAGTTGCTCTTCTGGCCCACGAGGTTCTCAAGGAACGCGCGGGCCTTCCTGGCTTCCTCGAGCGTCTTGGCCAGGTCGCCCGGCGCAAGGGTCTCGACCACCAGCGGGCCGCGCGTGAACCCGCCTTGCTTCAGGCGCGCCATGACCTTCGGGAAGTCCACCTTGCCCGTGCCCGGCGTCACCATCACGTCTCTGGGGTGCTTGTAGTCCTTGACCGACATGCCGACCAGGAGGCCGTCGACTGTGGCGGCGTCGGCCACGGGGTCGAGTTGCCCGTCGGAATAATAGAAGATGTTGCCGGGATCGTACCAGAGGCGGAAGTTCTTGTGCCCGACCCGCTCGATGACCTTGCGGCACTGAGGCCCGGTGGCGTTGAGGCCGCCGTGCGGCTTGACGCTCATGCCGACCTTTTTCCCGGCGGCGTAGTCGCAGCACGCGGCGACGGCCTTGTAGTAGGCGTCCTGGAGTTTCTCATCGCCCGTGCCGCCCATGAGCAGGTTCGCGGCGCCCGCGGCCGCACAGTTGTCGATAAGTTTGCGCAGGGCCTCGATGGCGGCCTCGAGGGACTTCTGCACCGGGATGTCGCCGCCGTAGACCGAGGGGATAGCCAGGCCGCGCTTCGCGGCCTCCTCGCCGGCCTGCCGGGCCTCGTCGATGGGCGTGGCGGCCGAGATGATAAGGCCGGTCGCCGACTTGGCCGTCATCAGCCCCACGTGCTTGAAGCCCGCCTCGGCGATGGCGTCAAGGGCGGTGCGGTAGTCGTGCTTGTCCCAGGGCCGCGTGTAACAACCGATCTGCCAGACGCTCGGCATGGTGCCCTCCTCGGCGGCCGACGCGCCGGCGGCGCCGGCGTGGGGAACCAGGATGCCCGCGGCGCCCGCCGCCAGAGCGCGCGCAAGAAACTCCCGCCGCGAAAGGGGGGGCCAGGGACTGTTCGGCGGCGTCTCGCTCTTTGCACGGCGTTTCCGAGACATGATGTAATCCTTTTGACCGGGCCGGACGGGGGCATTATAATCCGTCCGACCGCAAGGTGGAAGAGGTGTCAGGTGGGTATCAGTCAAATCGCGCTGCCTAACGGCTTGGCATCAACAGAACCGCGGGTGGTACTGCGTTCTTGCACGGAGGCGCGCCAGGCGTTGTACGCCAAGTACGCCGACCGAATCGAGGTCAACCGCGATCTTGACCGATCGCTGGTCAGTTTCCAGGCGAACAAGGCGGAACCCTTCTACGCTTGGTTCAAGTACAAGGAGGGTTTCTCCTCCCGTCTGGTCGATTACCTTCTGGAACGCTTGGCTCCGGAGCCGGGGATCCTTCTGGACCCCTTTGCTGGCGCGGGCGCGGCCCTTTTCGCGGCACGCGACATTGGCTGGGACGCCATCGGGATTGAACTGCTGCCTGTGGGCTTCCGCAGTATGGTCGCGCGGCAGGCTGCGGAGCGGGTTCGTTCGGACGTTTTAGTGAAGGAGATCAAGAAGATCGCCGGCGTCAACTTTGCGCAATGCGCCAAGGCGGATTACGCTTTTCGCCATATTGCGATAACGGCGGGGGCTTTCCCTCCCGCCACGGAGAGGCAGTTGGCCGGCTTCCGGGCTTACTGCGAGAGTGAGGTGCGCGACCCCGACGTGCGCAACCTGATGGAGTTCGCCTGTTTCTGTGTGCTTGAGGAGGTCAGTTACACACGCAAGGACGGCCAGTACTTGCGGTGGGACCACCGTTGCCCGCGGACCAAGGTGGCGGGCCGCTTCGACAAAGGTAAAATCCAGGGGTTGCCTCAAGCGATCCTTCGCAAACTCGACGCCATGGCCAGTGATTTGACTGACCGCTCCAGGCTTCTGGCGCCGCCCAGCCATCGCAAAGGAAGCATTGACATACGTCTGGGCTCGTGCTTGGAGATCCTCCCGGAAATGCGCGCGTCTTCGGTCGACCTGGTTCTTACCTCGCCCCCGTACTGCAATCGCTACGACTACACGCGGACTTACGCGCTGGAATTGGCGTTCCTTGGCATGGGAGAGGATGACGTCAAGGCGCTCCGCCAGGAAATGCTGTCATGCACCGTTGAGAACAAGGACAAGGTTCAGCAACTACGCCGACTCTACCGGCGCCGGGCAAAGCGGTTCGAGGCAGTGCAAGAGGCCTACGGCGCCCAGGAAGCGATTGGCGAGGTTCTTGGCTCTCTCGACGTATACCGGCGGGCTGGCGCGTTGAACAATCCGAACGTGCCCCGCATGGTGCGCAACTACTTGTACGAAATGGCCTTCGTGGTGATGGAGTTGGCGCGCATACTCCGGCCTGGCGGAAAGGTTGTCATGGTCAATGACAATGTCCGCTACGCTGGCGAGGAGGTGCCGGTCGACCTCATCCTTTCCGACTTCGCCAAGCGATTCGGCCTTTCCGTGCGCCATATCTGGGCGTTGCCGCGCGGCAAGGGCAACAGCAGCCAGCAAATGGGCGCGCACGGCCGTCGAGAACTACGGAAATGCGTTTATGTATGGGAAAAGCCTAAGCAACGATAATTCGCGCCGAGGAAACCGCCCACAATGAGGACGCCAGACAGGAAACTTCTGGCAGCGCTGGCAAAGGCTTATACGGCCCGTGCCATTCTCTTCCACGACGCCATCGCGGCCAGTAATATCGACATCCTAATCGCTGAGATCGACCTGATCCGGGGCCGCGGCTTGAAGTGGGACTTGGCGCGGCTTGGCATTTCGCCCTCATCTTTCCAGCGGCTGAAGCATCTGGGCGAAAACCCGCTCAAAGTCTTCGCCCACTCGGACGTCATACTCCAACGTCCCCACCTGGTCGCCTACTACCGTAACATCGCCACGATCTCGCAGAAGGGCATCACGCAGATCCTCTTCTCAACGGCCCGTTACGAAGCCAAGCGCGCCAAGAGCATGACGCCTGCTGACGCCGAGAAGATCTGCCAAACGATCAACCCGATCATCTCCGGGGTGATTGACGCCAACCCCCGATACGTAGTTGAAACAAGCCGCAAGGCCATCTACGCGGAACTCGGCGCGCAGATTCAAGGAACCTGGGCCAACCTCATCGGCAAAGGGGCCTCGCGCGCGGTCGAGAAAGTCCTTCAGCAACACATCGACCAGGCCAAGGTCGGGCGCTCCGTCGGCAAAGGCAAGTTCCAACTCAACAACAACTGGACCATCGTTTTCGGAACCGAGCCGGACGTGGCGTTCCTGGACAACAAGGGCATCAAGCGAATCGCAATCGAGATCAAGGGCAGCCTGGACACCGCAGGCGCTCAGACGCGATACGGCGAGGCCAAGAAGACGTTCGCCAAGCAACTCGCTCAGAATCCTCGTTGCCACACCATCTACTTGGCCTCGTGCTTCACCGACGCCGTTATCAAGCAGATCGAAGATGACGGCCAAGTGCGGGAATACTTCAACCTCACGTCTATCCTGTACGATGAACAGGACAGGCGACGGTTCCTCGATCGGCTTTTTCACATCGTGAACGTGCCGCGTTGATGACCTGACGGCGGGCTTGCGCGGAAACCGGAGTCGCCACACGCGCGCCCTCACCCCTCGCGTATCTCGCGTATCTGCGGGTCATAGACCTGGCGGCGGCCGGTGTCGAACGCCTTGACTGCCATGATGCACGCCACGCCGTGCTGGTAGCCGGCGTCGATGGAAGCGTTGGGGGTCTTGCGGCTGCGGAGACACTGGAGCCAGTTGAGGAAGTGGTCGGGCTGCGGCACCTCCGCCACGGGCTGCTTGCCGCGGATCTGGCCCTTGCCCTTGCTGCCGCCCTCGGCCGTCAGCACCGGCGCCGACCAGTTGACCATGTCCAGCACGCCCTGGTCGCCGAAGATCCTGAAACTGTTGCCGCTCGAGTTTCCGAAGTTCGTCGAGTACGTGACCATGAAGCCTTCCGGGTAGACCCACACGGCCTGGACGTTGTCGGGGCAGGTAAACTTATGCTCGTCTTTCCATGTGAAGACCCCGCCGTGGCAGACCGCGCTCGCGGGGAACTTCGCGCCCGTGATGTAGTGGACGAGGTCCAGGTAATGGCTGCCGAAGCCGGGGACGGGGCCGTCGGAAAAGTCGCGGTAGCCGTACCACCCGGTGAACTGGTCTGCGCTGAAGGGGCGCATGGGCCGGTCGGCCAGGAACTCCTTCCAGTCCACGTCCTTCTCCTCGGCGGGCTTCAGGTACCCGTACCAGTAGGGGCGGTCGCCGTTGCGGCACTGCTCGATGCGTGCGACTTTGCCGAGGATGCCGGTCTTGTAGAGTTCGCGGCAGCCGCCGAAACTCGGGAAACTGCGCAACTGCGTGCCGATCTGGACGACCACGTTGGCGGCCTTGACGGCATCGCACGCGGCTTTGAGCCTCTCGAGGTCCATACCCAGCGGCTTCTCGCAGTAAACGTCCTTGCCGGCCTTGGCGGCGGCCTCCAGATGCGTTGTGTGCAGGTGGTCGGGCGAGGCGATCATCACGGCGTCGACGTCCTTGAGGGCCAGGAGGTCCCGATAGGAACTGAACTGCCGCGCGGGCCGGCCGTACCATTCCTGGACGCGCGCGGCCGCGCGCTCGCGGGCCACCCGCCACGGGTCGCACACGGCCGTGAACTCCACGTTCTCCTGCTTGTCGAAGGGATGGACGCCCGGCATGTGTGCGCCAAAGCCGCGGTCGCCGCAGCCCACCAGGCCGATCGAGATACGGTCGTTGGCGCCGATGGTGCGGGCGTAAGCGGAAGCGCTCAGGGCCACGGCGGCGGCGCCGGCCGACGCTGTCTTCAGGAACTCGCGGCGGGAAAAGGACTTCATGGCAAGCCCTCCAAGGAGAGTGGTAGACCCGGCCGCGCGGCCACCAGGGCGCCGTCCTCCGGCCCATGCCGGCGCGGTTCCGGCGATGCCCCATATCTACGGGCTTCCGTCTGCAAAGTCAACGGATTCCGCCGGCCGGAACATGGCCGCGCAAAGGCGCGCGGCCATGCCACTCGTCCGGGGCGGCCGGCGTGCCGGACGCAGCGTGCGCCGGCCGCGACGCGGCGACTGGCATCATGGAGCCGGGCAGAGTATACTTCGTATCCCAGGAACCGGCGGGGCTCTTCGGCCGGCGCCCGGCCCGCGATTCAGGAGATTAGCAGCATGATCGCACGGCGCGCGATGTTCGCCGGACTGGTCCTCCTGACGGCGGCGGCCTGCCTCCGGGCCGAGGGGGCCGCCACCACCCAGGCGACCTTCTACGTATCTCCCGCCGGCAGCGACGAGAACCCGGGCACCGAGGCCAGGCCCTTCAAGACGATTGAGCGGGCCCGCGGGGCGGTCCGAGCGGCCGGCGCCCGGATGACGGGCGACCTGGTCGTCGTTCTGCGCGGCGGCCTCTTCCGGCTCGAGCAGCCGCTTCAGTTCGAGCCGCGCGACTCCGGCAAGAGCGGCCACCGGGTCATCTACCGGAACTACCCCGGAGAGAGGCCCGTCCTGAGCGGCGGCCGGCCCGTCGCCGGCTGGAAGGAAGAGCAGGCCGGGCGCTGGAAGGCGCCGGCCCCGGTCGAGAATTTCCGCCAGTTGTACGTGGGCGGGGTCCGGGCCGTCCGTGCCCGCGGCGGCCCGCTGCCCGGCGCTCAGCGCGCGGGGGAGGACGCGTACAAGACCACCGCTGTCGAGATGGCGGCGTGGACCCATCCCGAGGACGTCGAACTGGTCTACCACGTGACGTGGACGCACACGCGGTGCAAGGTCAAGTCGATCACGCGCGAGGGGACGCACGCCGTCATCGCCATGCTCCAGCCGTACTTTACGTTCGCCCGCACCAAGGAAGGCGTGCAGGTGGACCGGCCGGCCTACGTCGAGAACGCCCTGGAACTCCTGGACGAGCCCGGCGAGTGGTACCTCGACCGGCGGGCGCGGGCGGTCTATTACCGGCCGCGACCGGGCGAGGACATGACGCGGACCGAGGTGATCGCGCCGGCGCTGGAGCGGCTGATGGAGGTGCGCGGCACGCCGGCCGAACCCGTCCGGGACATCCATTTCGTGGGCCTCGTCTTCTCGCACGCCACGTGGCTCAGGCCCGGCGAGCGGGGCCTGGTGGATGTACAGGCCAACTTCGAACTCGATCCCGACAAACTCCTGAAGCGCAGCGGCACCGTCACCACCGTCCACAACGAGCATCTCAAGAGCCCGTCGAACATCGTGTGCCGCGCGGCCAGGGGCGTGCGGTTCGAGGGATGCACCTTCGCGCACCTCGGCAGCGGCGGGGTGGACCTGGAGTGCGGCAGCCGCGATAATGCCATCGTGTGCTGCCAGTTCAGCGACATCTCCGGCACCGCCATCCAGGTCGGCGACGTCCTCAAGGACGACCACCACCCCGACGACCCGCGGTTCGTGGTTAGCAACAACCGGATTGCCGATAACTACATCCACGACTGCGCGGTGGAGTACAACGGCGGCGTCGGCATCTTTGTCGGCTATACCGACGGCACGGTCGTCGCGCACAACGAAATCTGCAACCTGCCGTACACGGGGGTCTCCATCGGCTGGGGCTGGGGCGAGGAAGATGCCGGCGGCGGCGCGACGAACTACTTCCAGCCCTTCCGCTACGATAAGCCCACCCCCGCCCGACGCAACTCCTGCGAGTTCAACCACATCCACCACGTCATGCTTACGCTCAACGACGGCGGCGCCGTCTACACCCTCTCCAACCAACCCGGCACGGTCGTCCGGGGCAACCACATCCACGACAACAAGGGAGGGCCCGGCGGCATCTACCTCGACGAGGGGAGCGGATTCATCGAGGTCACCGGCAACGTCGTCTACAACGTCCCCAGGCCCATGAACTACAACAACAAGGCCCAGGACCGCCAGGCCACCTGCAACGAACATGACAACTTCTTTGGCGCCAGGCCCGGCCAGGCCGACTTTCCTCAGCGAGCGGCCGATGAGGCGGGCCTTGAGCCGGCTTACCGCCACCTCCTGAAGAAACCGTAAGGGGTCCTGCGGAGCCGGCAGGCCGGCGCGCGGCACGGATATGCCGAGGAGAAGCATGATGATCCACCGGGTGCTGACATTGGCGCTTGGCGTCGGCGCCTTGGCGGCCGCGACGGACCAGGGGCTGGCGGAGGGCAAGGCCAACTACGCATCGCAGCAGGGGATACCCTACCCCAAAATCTATGGGGTGGCGTCATCGCTCGGCCCCCTTATGCCGACTTCGCGGCGGCTGCGGAACAGGTCTGCCTTATTCTCGATGAATATGATACGCCGCATGGCCCTTCTGCCGGGTAGTGCCAAACAAGCGCTTCTACTACCAGTACTGTCTCAAGCCGCCTGCATGTTTGCCGGAAACCTGGCGCCAGCGGGCACAGCCCTTGTGGAGCCTGTGCAACTGTGGGAGGCTGTGACTGGAGCAAACTCGATAGGCCGCGTTCACGGCACCCTTGCTTTTCGTGAATGCATACACCACAAGGGGCATGCGCTGGCCCGCGGGGGTTGCAGTTCCACGGTTACGCCATCGGCCGCGCCCCGTTGCCCAGAGACTCTGCGCCCACGCTTGAACTCAGGGGATCCAGTTCTCGGGAGATTGTACTGCCGGCCCTGTCGCCACAGGTCGCCCAGGGCGCCCAGGCCGCTCTATTTCAACTCCGCCACCTGTTGTTCCGTGAGGGCCCGGTCGAAGAACTTCACCTCGTCGATGATCCCGGTGGCGGCCACATCGCCGGGGCGGGCGCCGATCCACAACGGAAAGTCGGTGGCGGCCAGCGGGCCGGCCAGGGCGCCTTCGGCATCCTTCTTGCCGTCAACGTAGAACCTGACGGTCTTGCCGTCATTGACGCAAACCACCCGGTGCCACTGGTCGTCGGCCACCTTCTTGGCGCCCTGGAGGCGGAGGCGCGGCTCGCCCTCCTTCTGGTAGTCCAGGAAGCCGCTGAGGGTGCCTTCCATCGTTACCCAGATGTCCAGGCTCCGGCACTCCTTGGCTTCCGGGAAGGCGGGGCCGCCCCGCCAGACGATGTACTGGTAGTCGCCCGTGTCCTTGAGTCTGACCCAGGCCGCAAACGTGTACTGGGTCGAGTTCAGGTAGGGGGCGCTGTCGATAAGCACGTACCCCTTTCCGTCGAAGACGACGGCCTTGCCGCTCTTGCCGTCCGTGCGCTTCAGGCCGCCCTGGATTCGGCCGTGGTTGGGGCCGGCGGTGTTCTTCACACCGTCGCCGCTGCCTTCGTCGAAGTTCCAGCAGCCCTTGAGGCCGATTGCCTTGGAGGTGGCCGTGCCGCAGCCGCCCGCCAGAAGCAGGCCCATCGACAGCAGACACGCCGCACCGATGATCCACGTCGTTCTCATGGCTCCACCTCTCTGAAATGAACTGCCTGTTACTTGACGAAACCGCCGCCCCGACACGCCGGCAGGCATTCTGCCGCCCCTGGGTCCGCGATGCAAGGGTCTTGCGGCACGGGGAGTGTGGCGCCTCCCCCGAGTGCATTCCTCTTGAACTGCACTTTGCAGACCTTGCCGACCTGCTGGCTCAAGTACGAGTCCTCCTGCGATGAGCAGGAGGTGATGATCATTGCGGCCAGCACACACGCAATCAGGCACGCTGTCTTTTTCATCTTGCCTCCGTCGAACGCGTAGCGGATAGGCGGCGCGGGGCAGCCGCATCCGTCTTGATCCGCTTGTTAGAGCGACTGTACGGCGGACACGAGCGTCGCAAGCCCATGCTGCAACGATGTCAGAAACGACTGGTCCATGTCGAAGGCACAAGAGAGGACGGTCGGGACGCCGCCCCTTCTCGCGCTCTCGAACGCATAGCGCCCACTGATCTGGCCGAGCCGGTTCATCTTGAGTTCGATCAGAAGATCCGGTTGCGCGCTCGTGAGGGTCGCCGTGCTCTCCCGACCCAGACCATCCTGCATCTCGCGAAGCTCGCGGGCGAAGCGCTCGAGATCCTCGACCTGCAGTTCGGCTGAGTAGTTCGCGATGAAGCCGCTCACTCGCGCCTCCACTTCGACCCGCATCCAGCCTTCGGCGTCAGCATGCCCAGCGGGTCGAAGGTGCAGCTCGAGGCCATGGGTCCTAAGCTCCATCTGCACTCTCAGTTCGCTCTAACAATGTTTAGATGGACGCGCATGAGATGCGGAACTTTGGTTTCCTGTCCTTATAACACGCCGTTGATCCATCGGCCAGGGCTGCGACGATCCCTTTGGCCTCGGCCACTTGCGCCCTCCGAAGCCGCATGACCCACCGCCTTGGAATGCGACATCTATGTCAGGTGTAAGCATACACAATAACTTGGGCCCTTGCCAATACATTCCGACACCGCCCTTGCATCCGGTGCGGCCGCATTTTGTGGGAGCCGCCGCACAGGCGCCGTTTGCTCCGCCCCGAAGGGGCGCGAGGACAATAGCCCACGGCGTGAGCCGTGGGCACGAGATGCCCCAAGAACACCAAAGCCCCGGAAGGGGCGAAAGAACCTGTCGCCCCCTTCGGGGGCTTGGAAGTTGGGGGCCGGTGCGCACTGCCACGGCTGACGCCGTGGGCTACTCTCTTCGGCCCCTGTCGGGGCCGTTTGATGGGTACTGCGCACTTACAGTGGAACCGCGGGAGAAAAGCGGTAGAATCGGCGGCGGCAACCGGTGGCGGGTGGCGCCACCGGCGGGCGGGGCGGACGCAAGGGAGAACCTTATGGTGAGCAATCGAGCATGGGCGATCTGTCTTGTGGCGGCGGCGTGGGCGCTGGCGGCGGCCGCTGCCCTCGCGGCCCTCTCCGTTGCGGCCGGCGCTCGGGCAGAAGCGCGGGCAGACGCCGGCAAGGCGGGCGGCGCGGCAGCACGGAAGGCGGCCGCCGACATGGCCACCTACCTGGCCGACGTCTCGGCCGCCCTCAAGAAGCAATGGCCCGCCAACCGGACCGTGAACATCGTGTGTCACGGCCACAGCGTTCCGGCGGGGTATTTCAGGACGCCCGCGGTCGACACGTTCAATGCCTATCCGCACCTCCTGCACAAGGGGCTGAAGGAGGCCTTCCCGTACGCCGTGGTCAACGTCGTGGTCACGGCCATCGGCGGCGAGAACTCGGCAGGCGGGGCGGAGCGGTTCGAGCGCGACGTGCTGGCGCTTCGGCCCGACGTGGTGACCATCGACTACGCCCTGAACGACCGCGGCATCGGGCTTGAAAACGCCCGCAAGGCGTGGACCTCGATGGTCGAGAAGGCCAAGGCAAAGGGCGTCCGCGTCATCCTCATGACCCCCACCGGCGACACGAGCGCCCGCCTCGACGACCCCGCGGACCCCTTGAACCAGCACGCCCGGCAGATCCGGCAACTCGCGGCCGAGCACGGCGTCGGCCTCGTCGACAGCCTCGAGATGTTCAAGCAGTACGTGAAGGACGGCGGCAAACTCGAAGACCTTATGTCGCAGGTCAACCATCCCAACCGCAAGGGGCACGACCTCGTGGCCGCCGGACTTCTGCGATGGTTCCCAAGGTAGCGCCGCGGCCCGGCGGGCGGCGCGCGGGTCTAAGGAGCAG
>Ga0315282_10009439_pt1 | contig 15508 bp, 11 predicted proteins | sample YL17G07_20_MG_FD_203693 | JGI IMG/M metagenome (GOLD analysis project Ga0315282, IMG submission 203693) | Sediment microbial communities from Yellowstone Lake, YNP, Wyoming, USA - YL17G07_20 | ecosystem: Environmental > Aquatic > Freshwater > Lake > Sediment | place: USA: Wyoming | collected... | reverse complement strand
GGAAGATGGGCCGCTCGGCCAGGGGGCTTTTCATGTTTCGCCGCCCCCAATCAAAACCCATTGACATTCCGCCACTTACCTTTCCCGCCCCACGAAAAAACGGCCAAAAAAAGTCCTTCAGTGTTGAAGTTGGGCTAGACTACACGAAGGCCCTTTTCATGGTGGTGTGCCGGCTTCTCTTGCACCGCTTTCCCGCCTCCGACTTCTCACCTCTCACTTCCGAGCGGTGGCTTGAAAATCCTTTACAACGCCCCGCCCCAATGCATATCCTCAATCGCCAGAACAGGGAGAGCATTGTTTGCAGGCTCGAACGTTTTTGCAGGGGTCATCGCCTGAAGTTCGGCGCGACGGCTTGAGCGCGACGGTCGAAACGTTGGCGAGAGGGTGGAACAACGTGGAAGAGATCCCGCACAACAAGGACATTTCGCCGATCCTTCAAGGCTGGGAATACAAGGCCGACGAGGTCTCCGTGCGCAAGATCGTGGGCCTCGACGGCAAGCCCAAGATCCAGATGCGCCTGCCCATGGGCCTGATCCAGATGGAACTGGACGGCCGGCCCGACGGTTTGCGGCCCGAGGGCCACCAGTCTTACTTGGACTACTACGAGGCGCGGCGCCAGCTCAGCCCCGAGGACTTTTCGCTCGACCCCGACGATTGTGCCCACCTGCGCGACGAAGCCATCATGTACTACCAGCGCTATCTTAGCCTGTTCAATCTCAGCGACTATCAGGCCGTCATCCGTGACACCGAACGCAATTTACGCGCCCTGGACTTCGTCAAGAGCTTTGCCGATGATTCCGGCGACCGCCTCTCCCTCGAACAATACCGTCCCTATGTTCTGATGATGTACACCCGCGCACGGGCCCACTATCACCTCGAGCGCCAGCTGCGGGGTCGCGCACTCGAGGACGTTCGCGACGGGATCGCCAAAATCGAGCAATTCTTCCGCGAACTCGGCCGCGAGGAATTGGTCGAACGCTCGCCCGAGCTGACCATGCTGCGCCAGCTCGAGACCGAGATCAAAGAGCACGTGCCCGAAGCCAAACTCGAAGACCTCCGCCAGGCCATGCAAAAGGCCGTGGTCGCCGAAGACTACGAACGCGCCGCCCAAATCCGCGACGAAATCCGCCGCCTCGAAAACCAAACCTGAAACGCGCCTGAACAGAGATTCCCGGAATCCATTCGTCTCGCGCCGGGGCACGCGGGAAAGTGTTTGACTTCGCCGCCGGAGGCTTCAACATCAACGACTTCACGGGGTCAGGGGGCAGGGTTCGGGCATGGGTTATGAGGAGCAGGCGGCAGGGAGCACCGAACAGCGAGCAGGGTGGTTCAATGCCCCGTTTTTTTCTCTCTGATCAATGTTCGTTGATCCCTACACCCCATACCCCATAGGCGATACCCGGCGCCCTATACCCTGCCCCCTGACCCCTTCTCGGTCTGCGGAGATGGACCGCCTTAAGCAGCATCTTGGACTTTAGGCGAGTCGGCGCGTTCGAAGGAGCGAAACAATGGGCATTCAGGTGAAACTGCCCGACGGTTCACAGCTCACGGTAGCGGACGGGGCGACACTGCTGGACGTCGCGTCAGCGATCGGGCCGGGGCTGGCCCGCGCGGCTCTGGCCGGCAAGATCAACGGTCGGCTGGTGGACCTGACGATGCCCGTCACCGACGACGCCGAGGTGCGGCTGGTCACGTTCTCCGACGCCGAAGGCCGCGACACGTTTCGCCACACCACCTCCCACATCATGGCCCAGGCCGTCAAGCGCCTCCTGCCCGCGTCCCATCTCGAAGACGGGCCGGCCATCGAGGACGGCTTCTTCTACGACATCGAGACCCCGTGCGCCCTCACGCCCGAAGACCTTGCGGCTATCGAGGGCGAGATGGAAAAGATCGTCGCGGCCGACCTGCCGATTCGCCGCCGCGAACTGTCGCGCGCCGAGGCCATCGCCCTGTTCCAGCAGCGCGGCGAAAAGTTCAAGGTCGAGTTTCTCCAGACCCTGCCCGAGACCGAAAAAGTCTCGATCTACGAGCAAGGCGAATTCGTGGACCTCTGTCGCGGGCCCCACTTGCCTTCGACCGGTCAGGTCAAGTCGTTCAAGATTCTTTCGGTGGCCGGCGCCTATCGCAAGGGCGACCAGACCCGCGAGCAACTTCAGCGGCTTTACGGCACGGCGTTCCCCAACAAGAAAATGCTCAAGGAGTACCTGGCGCTTCTCGAAGAGGCCAAGAAGCGCGACCACCGCAAGCTGGGACGCGCGCTCGACCTGTTCAGCTTTCACGACGAAGGTCCCGGCTTCCCCTTCTTTCATTACAATGGAACGGTGGTTTACAATGAGATGATTTCCTTCTGTCGCGAAGAACTCATGCGGCGCGGCTACCAGGAAGTCATGACGCCCATGATCCTCAACGAGGAACTCTGGCACCGCAGCGGCCACTGGGATCACTATCGCGACAAGATGTATTTCACGCGGATCGAGGAACGCGGTTTCGCCGTCAAGCCGATGAACTGCCCCGGCGGTCTGCTGATCTACAAGACCCGTCTCTATTCCTATCGCGATCTGCCGCTGCGAATGGCCGAGTTCGGCCGGGTCCATCGCCACGAGCTGTCCGGCGTCCTGCACGGGCTGTTCCGCGTGCGCGTCTTCACCCAGGACGACGCCCATCATTTCTGCACGCCCGATCAGTTGCCCGGCGAAATCGAGCAGATCATTGACATGATCCAGCATTTCTATCGGACGTTCGGATTCGACGATTACGAAGTTTTTCTCAGCACACGCCCGCAGGATTCGATCGGATCGGACGCGCTGTGGGAGCTGGGCACCTCGGTTCTGCGCGGCACGCTCGACAAACTCGGAATTCCGTTCCAGGTGGACCCGGGCGCCGGCGTGTTCTACGGCCCCAAGATAGACTTTCACATCCGCGACTGCCTTCGGCGGCGCTGGCAGTGTTCGACCATCCAGGTGGATTTCAATTTTCCCGAGCGCTTCGACCTGACCTATGTCGGCGCCGATGGCGCGCGGCACCGGCCGGTGATGGTCCATCGCGCGATCTTCGGCTCGATCGAGCGCTTCCTGGGTGTTCTGATCGAACACTGCGAGGGCAATTTCCCGCTGTGGCTGGCGCCGGTTCAGGTCGCCGTGCTGCCCATCGGCGAACGCCAGACCGACTACGCGCGCGGTGTGGCCAATCGCTTGCGCGGCGCCGGAATCCGTGCCCGTCTCGACGACGGTCAGGAAACGATCGCCCACAAGATTCGCGAAGCCGAGCTGCAGAAGATTCCCGTCATGCTCATCATCGGCGAACGCGAGGTCGAGTCGCAGACGGTCGCCGTTCGCCGCCGCCGGTTGGGCGATCGCGGAGTCCTTTCGCTCGATGCGCTGACCGACGAACTGCTCGGCGAAATCCGCGAGCGTCGCCCTCTGCCGACCAAATAATTTGTCACCAGGTCTGTGCCGAACCGGCCGGCCTGGCCGCGGGCTCTCCCGAGCGGTTGCGCTCTGTTGGATGGCCCGGATAATTCGTTGATGGCCATCCGGCTGAAGCGTTTGCCTTGCTGTTCGTGCAAGCACACGTCGCCAAAACCGTCAAACGCTTGTAGCTGACCGCCCACGCCACTCTCGCAGGCTAACCGCCCACGCCACTCTCGCAGGCTAACCGCCTGCGCCATTCTTCTTCTCGCCGGTGTGATTTTTTCCTTTCTGCCGGACTCCTCTTCTGATAGACCTCCTATCGAATTCGCCTGCGCCCCAACAACGGCGCAACCGAGAGAAGTCGTGGCCTGGTTCTCCTTCAACGAACGGTTCCTCAAGCAGATTGACTGGTGGCTGCTGGCCGGTCTGCTCGTCCTGACCGCCTTTGGCCTGGTGATTATTGATGGCACAACCTATGCCGTGGAGTTCAAGAGCCACTATGCCAAGCGGCAGGCGCTGTGGTGGGCGATCAGCCTGGTTGTGTTCGTCTCCATTCTGTTTCTCGACTACAATCAATTGATGAAATTGGCGCTCCCCGTCTACCTGGTCTGTCTGGTATTGCTGGCCGGCCTGCTTTTTAGCGAAGGGAAAACCGTCAAAGGCGCCACCTCGTGGTACGACCTCGGCCGACTCCGCTTCCAGCCTTCCGAGTTCACCAAGATCGCGGTTGTCCTGCTGGTTTCGGCCTACCTGGCCCGGATCAAAGCGCGATTGCCGGGCTGGCTCGATTTGTTGGTGGTGACGTTGGTGGTTCTGGTGCCGTGGGTATTGATCGCCCTTCAGCCGGACTTCGGGACAGCGGTCACCTTCCTGCCGCTGATTGTGGTGGTCCACTGGGCGGCTGGGGCGCGGCGGCGCATCTATGTGGTTCTCGCCGCGACGCTGCTCCTGGCCTCGATCAGCTATGGGGCGGCGGTCGTTTCGCGGGGCGGCGAATTTCCGTTTCTCAAGCCCTATCAGGCCGAACGCTTGCGGGCCTTTTTCGGGGGCGTGTTGCCCGGACCGCAGGGCGAATCGTCCGATGCGGGGCTGGAGAACTCCATCCGCCGACGCGCGGGATGGGCTCCGCTCCAGGCGCGGATTGCGTTGGGTTCGGGCCGCGTGTGGGGCAAGGGCTGGCGCCAGGGAACCCAGACGCGGCTCGAGTTCCTGCCCGAAGCCCACACCGACTACATCTTTGCCAGCTGCGGCGAGCAGTTCGGCTTCGCCGGATGCACGACCGTCCTCCTGCTGTATGCCCTGTTGGTGTTCCGTTCGATCCTGATCGCCCTGCGTTCCAAGGACTGGTTTGGTTACCTCATTGTGATCGGGGTTCTGACGGTTTTCATCACGCACGTGGCATTGAACATCGGCGTGGCCACCGACGTTCTGCCCGTCACCGGATTGCCGCTGCCTCTGCTGAGCTGCGGCGGCTCGTTCCTGCTGACCACCTACATCGGCTTTGCGCTGGTCACGAACGTGGGCATGAGACGGTGGATGTACTGAGTAGGACAGGTTGTCAACCTGTCTGATTCGAGGGCCATTCTCGCGGACAGCAGATCGCTCCCAAAAACTGCCAAAAGTCGCACCGCAAACCGCAGCGGACCGCTGATGGAGAGAGGAACTCAATCCTGACCGGATAAAACAAAATGGGGCCAACATGTGGCCGGATTCTTGTCGGTCGGGAGAACCGTACGTTCTGCTGTTCAGGTGTGACTGTTGGAGGTCCTGAGATCCCTCCTGCTCGTTTACCTGTCCGTCTCTACCATCCAACCCGCCCCACGGCCGCGCCCCAATCGCCCATTTCGCGTTCGCAGTCCACGCCGATGTCGGATGCTTTCAATTTCTTGAGCACCGACGGGCGCTCGCTCTTCAAGTAGCCGGAGATGATCACCGGCTTCTGACTGTCAGGGCGCGCCAATTTCTCGAAGTATTTCAGCAGTGGCCGCATTTTCTCGAACAGCATATTGCAGACGATCAGATCGAACGTGCCGTGCCGTTTGAACCTTGCCGCATACTGCGCGGCATCGCCCTTGAACACTCGCACTTGGCGGCCGACGCCGTTCAGCCGGACGTTTTCCGCAAGGTTCTCGTGCGCTTGAGGATCAGGCTCGACGGCCACCGCCGATTGCGCACCCAACAGCACCGCGGCAATCGAGAGGATGCCCGAACCGGCGCCGATGTCGGCCACGCGCGCGTCGCCGCCGATTTCGCCCTCCAGAAGCTCCAGACACAGACGCGTCGTCTCGTGCATCCCCGTGCCGAACGCCATCCCCGGTTCGATGATGATTTCGATTTTCCCCGGTGGGAGCGGTTTTTTGGGCGAATGGGCTCGCCACGGAGGCACCACGCTCAGCGTCGGCGTCACGCGGATGCCGCGAAAGCCGCGTCGAAACTCGGCAACCCAGTCGTGCTGTTCGACGGCCGCTTTGGAGAAAGTCGGCAGTGATGGCAGGACGCCGGCGGCATGCAGCGCTTCGGCCTCGCTGCAAATCCGTGCGACGGCTTGGGAGCTCGCCACCGCGCAGGGGAGAAACACGCACAGCGCCACCTCGCCCAATTGGCCGACCGCCTTTTCGTGCCAGCCCAGCGCACCCAGATCGTCGAACGCCGCCGCAAGCGTCTCGGCCGCAACGGCGCAATCCGCGGGCCGCGCGAAAATCACATTCAGCGCCCAGATTTCCTGCTTTTCGGGGATTCGCTTCTTCTTCACGTCTGCCCTCGCTCTCTGGTCGCTCCCGTCCTTTTCATTCCGCCATCCACAATCCGAAGTCGCCAACCGTTTTTCTGTTGCGCGATTCGCGATTTTATTCAAGTGTGAAAGAAACTGGCGATAGCTGTGTGCTTCGGATAAGGGCTTTTGGCAATGATCAAAATGGAAAACGGCGAAGGTCTCGAGCGGCGGCTCGCCGAGGCGGGTGCGCGGTGCCGCGAGGCTTTTGCGCCGGTGATTTTCTCGGCAGGGGAGCGGTGGCTGCGGCGCGGCGTCTTCGATTGCTGGTATTACGAGCGTGATCTCGTTCGCGTCGCCCTCGATGGCGATCGGTTGGTTGGGCTCGCGGTGGGCGACGTTCGCAGCCGCAACAACTCGACCTTTGCGAGCCTGAAGCTCATCCTCGTCCATCCCGACTATCGCGGTCGCGGGATCGCCTCTCAGATGCTCGCTGAAATCGAGCAGGGAGCGGCCGCGCGCGGGGCCGAACGCATCGTCGTGAGCGACGGCTGGCCGCTGTATTTCTTCGGCGGCGTCAATTATCACGAAACGCAGGGGCTGATCTTCTTCCACCGGCACGGGTACCGGAGCATTGGCGATGATTTCCATCTCGAAGCGCCGCTTCGCGACAACTCGCTGATGGACCAGCCCGATCCGCCGTTGCCCGAAGGGGTTGCGATTCGGCGCGCGCGACCCGACGACCGCGACCGGACACTGGCCGCGATTGACGGGATGTTCGCCCAGGCGTGGGGGTTTGAGACTTCGCTGGCATTTCGCGCGTCCGAGCCGACCTGCTATATCGCCGAACGCGACCGCGAGGTGCTGGGGTTCGCCGACTATGACGCCACGAATTTCGGCTTGTTCGGTCCGACGGGCGTTCACGAATCGCTGCGCGGGCGCAAGGTCGGCGCGGTTCTCTATCGCCGGTGCCTTCAGGACATGCGCGCGCTGGGCTACCCCTATGCGCTGGTGCCGACCAATCTCGAGCGCCTGAACTTCTACTACCGCGAAGGCGGCGCGCAAATCGGGCGTTTGTTTTTGCGGTTTGAAAAGAAACTGCGATGATGAAAACCATGATCTCACCCCAGGGCGCGAAGTCGCAAAGGAATGGGTTCTATTGCTTTCGCGTCGTTGCGCCTTTGCGCGAGAGGATTCTCTCGGGAGATTCGGCATGAGACCGCCGCTTCTGCTTCCCGTCCCGCGCGTGATGAAACTGGAGACGGGTCGCTTTGTCGTCAGCGACACCACCCGCATTTGCCTGATGCCCGGCTGCACCGACGCGGAATATGACGCGGCGACCGAACTGGCCGAAGCGATCGAGAAATACGCTGAATGCAAAGTCTTCGTCGAGCGGCTGTCGAGCAATGAAACGCCTTCCGACGCCATCTGCTTGCGACTCTCGAAGCCGACTGCCACAAGCAAGGGGCCTGCCAAATCTGAAGCGCTGGGGAAAAAACGTCTCGCAAGTCCTGCCCTGTTCAACGAACTTCTGGAGAACATCCGCCGTAGTATGACGTTGCGCCGTGCGGTGGTTGACACAGGTTTGGCGAGGGAAAAAGAGATATTGGATGCGCTGGCCCAGGAAATAGGCTTGGAATTCGTCTCGCTTCGAGGGCTGGCAGTAACGCCCGAACTACTCAAGTCCATCTCTCCCACCGTCGCACGAGACTTTTGCGTTTTTCCCGTTCGCGTAACCGGCGATACGATTTACGTCGCTTGGGCCGATCCCTTGCATCTTGAGATGCTGCACGACCTTCAATTAATCCTAGGTAAGAAGGTCGTGGTGTTGATTGCATCTGAAACCGAGATCCTCGATGCCATCCGCACCCATTATGGCGTGGAAGCAAAAAACGCTTACAGAGAATACCGTTCCCGCGAATCAGTCGGTGCGGGCGAAGGGACTGCGTCGCAATCCCCTCCCGTGAACCAAGCCGATTTGGCTGAGATGAATCCTCCCACGCCCGTGGCATCGGACTCCCTTGATTTGAAGTCGTATCTTCTGAGCATCCCCATTGATTCAGGTGAATCTTACTCCGCGCGGATTGAACCGAACCTTATCGAGATTGACGGGGAATCGCCCGCGGGCCTATTCTATGGCGCCCAAACGTTGATCCAACTGGTGCGGCAGTATGGTAGCAGGCTGCCGGCGCTCCGAATCGAAGACGCGCCGGATTTCTGTTATCGGGGCTTCATGCTCGACGTCTCGCGCGGGCGCGTCCCCACGCTCGACACGCTCAAGTGGCTCGTCCACGCGCTCTCGCATTTCAAAATCAACATGCTCCAGCTCTACATCGAGCACACCTTTCATTTCCGTTCGCATCCCGAAATCGGCGAAGGGTGCAGCCCGCTCGAACCCGAGGAGATCGTCGAACTCGACCGTTACTGCCGTTCGCGCCACGTCGAGCTGGTCCCGTCGCTCCAGTCCTTCGGCCACATGGGCCATATTCTCAGTCTGCCGAAGTTCCGCCATCTCGCCGACGTCGTGCGATTCGAGGACTGGCATCAAGCCCCTTGGCGCCAGCGCATGAGCGGCATGACCCTCACGCCGGTGGACGAGGGCACGTACCAATTGCTGGCCGAGCTCTACGATGATTTCCTGCCCCATTTCTCATCGCGCTGGTTCAACATGAATTCCGACGAGACCTGGGATCTCGGGAAGGGGAGAAGCCAGGGGCTTGCTGAAGAAATCGGCGTCGGCCGCCTCTATTTCCAGCACATCAAGCGAATTGCACGCCTGGCCGCAGGACATGGCAAATGGCTCATGATCTGGGCCGACATCCTCTATCAGCACCCCGACCTCATTCCCGAAGTCCCCGAAGACCTGGTTCTGCTCGACTGGGGCTATTCCCACGATTCGCCGTTCGGTCGCTGCAGACAGCTGGCCGAGCAGAAACGGCCCTTCTTCGTTTGCCCGGGAACGTCGGGCTGGAACCAGGTGTTCAACGACGTCTGGAACGCGGCGCTGAACATCCGCCGTTTCGTCGCCGCGGGCAAACAGTACGGTGCGCTCGGCGTTCTTAACACCGACTGGGGCGACTGCGGCCACTTCAACATGCTGGGCTGCTCGCTCCACGGCGCGGTTTTGGGCGCGGCGATGTCCTGGACCGAAGGCCGGCCCGATGACGAAACCTTCGATCGCGCCTTCTCGCTTCACGTCTTCGACGATCCAAAAGGCGTCATGGGGCGTGCGATTCGCCGCGCCGGCAGCCTCATCCGTCAGAAAACCGGAAAAGATCTCAAAACCTGGGAGCTGTGGACCTCGCCGATTAAAGACGGCCAACCGGGCCGCGAAATTCCCCCGCCAGCGACCAAACCCATCCTGGAGGCGTTGGAGCAGACGCTTTCCGAGCTGGGCGCCTGCCGCCCCGCTCGCCACCGCGATCCGCTCAGCTGCCTCGAGCTCAACCGCGGCGTGATGATGCTCGAATCGCTGGCCATGCGCGCGGCCCTGGATCACCAACGCGCCGGCGAGAAGGCCGCGTATTGCGGAACGGATATGACCTACTCCAACTGGGCGAAACTCGCCGAACTGGCGCTGGAAGGAATCCAGACCGTCTGGAACCTGCGCAGCAAGCCCTCGAACTTCCACGACATTGTCCGGGTCTTTGAAAAGCAAATCCATGACGCCCGCGAGATGGAATCTGGATAAAAACCTTGTTGAACGCGAAACCATTCTGCGCTACCTGTCGCAATCAAATTGGCCGTAGGACAGAAGAAAGGATGCCTCATGAGTCGGGAAGCCGAAACGACCAGGGAACGCGGCGTGCTCATCGGGGGGCGTTGGCGCACGACCGGGAACACGGCCGAGGTGCGCAATCCGTACGACGGGAGCCTTTTTGCGACGGTTCATCGCGCCGACGCTCCGTTGATGGATGCCGCCATTGCCGCCGCTCAGAAAGCCTTCGAAAAAACGCGCTCGCTGACCATCTACGAGCGCGTGACCATCCTCGAGCGGATGGTCGGGGGGCTGCGCCGGCGCGCCGAAGAAATCGCCCGCGTCATCATGTTTGAAAGCGGCAAACCCATCACGCTCGCTCGCGCCGAGGTGGCACGCGGCATCAGCACCTTCGATCTGGCCGCGCGCGAAGTCCATCGCCTCGAGGGCGAAACCCTTCCGCTCGACATCACCGCCGTGGGCAAGGGACACCTGGGGATTACCCGCCGCTTCCCGCTCGGCCCCGTCGCGGCGATCACGCCGTTCAACTTTCCGCTCAACCTGGTGGCCCACAAGGTCGCCGCCGCCATCGCCGTGGGCAACTCCGTCGTTCTCCGGCCGGCATCTCAGACCCCGGTCACGTCGCTCCTCCTGGGCGAAGTCGCCATGGAGGCCGGAATTCCCGAAGGCGCTCTCAATGTTGTTCCCTCGCCGATCGAGCAGGCCGAGCAGCTGGTCGCCGACGAGCGGATCAAGATGATCTCCTTCACGGGCAGTCCGGACGTCGGCTGGCCGCTCAAAACCAAGGCCGGCAAGAAGAAGGTCGCCCTCGAGCTGGGCGGCAATTGCGCGGCCATCGTGGCCACCGATGCCGACCTCGACCTGGCGTTTCCGCGCCTTGCCGCCGGTGCGTTCGGCTATGCCGGCCAAAGCTGCATCTCGGTTCAGCGCATCATCGTCCACCGTTCGATCTACGACGAATTCCTCGAGGGTTTTTTGCGCGAGGTGGATCGCGAGGTGGGCGTGGGCAATCCCGCCGACGAACACGTCATCTGCGGCCCCCTGATCACCGCCAACGATGCCAACCGCGTGGAGCAATGGTGCGAAGAGGCGATCCGCAACAACGGTCAGCGGCTGCTGGGCGGCAAACGCGAAGGCAATGTCATCTGGCCCACCGTTCTGGCCAAAGTGCCCGTGGGCATGAGAGTCAACGCCCAGGAAGTGTTCGGCCCCGTGGTCACCCTTGCGCCTTACGACTCCTTCGACCAGGCGATCGAGCTGGTCAACGATTCGCGTTACGGGTTGCAGGCGGGCGTTTTCACGCGCGACGTCAACCGGATTTTCCAGGCGTTCGAGCGGCTCGACGTCGGCGGCCTTATCGCCAACGACTATCCCACGTTTCGCGTGGACAATATGCCTTACGGCGGGATCAAGGATTCCGGCTTCGGCCGCGAAGGCGTCAAATACACGATGCAGGAAATGACTGAGCCAAAGCTGCTCGTTCTCAATATCCAATGAGGCCGTCCGAATTGACCAGCAGAGGCTTTTGCAAAACTCCTGTGGCACAGGCTGTTAGCCTGTGAATAGCGCTCAAAATGAGGAATGGATGCTAAATCGCCACCTTTCGCGGGCTGGCAGCCCACGCCACTTCGAGTTTTGCAAAAGCCTCAGTAGTCGGTTACTTCGGATGCGACAGACCACTACGGATGAACCCCAGGGTTCCACTCCAGTCCCGGAACCGAGTGCACGTCGTCCACGCCTTCTTCGACCACGCGAAAATCAAGGAACCGCGCCAGGCGACGGATGTCGCGACTGTGATCGCCGTAAAAGATCACCCGGTGCAGTCCGCACGACCAGTCTTCCATCATCTTCTGCGCGTTGGCCACCTTGGTGGTGATCTTGGTGCGGCAGCCGCGCTCGACGTAGGGCGTGTCCACGACCTCGCCGGTCGAAAACAGCAGGATGTCGGTGCCGATCAGGCGCGCCATGCTGATCTTCTGGCCGACCCTCATTCGCACAAACAGCGCCGCGCCCTTGTTGTCCTCGAGGTGGCTTCGGATGATGTAGTCGCACGATTCGCCCGAGGGGCCGTCCATCTTGAGCGGCGCGACGCAATGGGCATGGATGATCGTGTTGTTCGAAAGGTCTATCACCGGGTCGGTGACGAAACCCGGCTTGTTGACGAGGTACTGGAACATGAGCGCGGTCATGGTGGATTTCAAATCGGCCTCGCAGATGCCCGGCAGCCCCATGCTGCTCAGGCGCGAAAAGCCGAAGCACGGATAGGCTTGCCCTTTCTGAATGAGGCCGCTGCCGAGGCAGTTGAGCGTGATCGCGTGCGCCTTCTCGGCCACCATGAGGTCGCGCATGGCGAGGTACATCCGCGCCGACCGCAGAATGTCCTCGCGCTTCGGCTCGACGATCCTTTCCGCGCCATCAATCCAGCGCTGGGCCTCCTTTTCGACCTCGGCCTTGTCGGCGGCGTCATAGCATTTGGTCAGGTCGTCCAGCGAGATCGTCTTAATCTCCGTGCCGAATTTCTTTTTGATCGCCTCAATGTGTTTTTGATCGGGAGCGGAACCCGGAAGATTGAGAACCTTGGCTTCGCGCAGGCGGTGGATCGCGCGAATCGGGCGGATTGCCTTCGCCAGGTCGGCGTAGTCGCCGCTCGGGTAGGCTTCGATCTTCTTGCCCTGCCTCTGGAGCGAGGCGATGATGTGCCACTCGTGACCCGAATAGGGCCGCGAGAAAAGAATCACCGGCACGCCCAGATCGAGCAGGCCCGTGATCACCGCGCCGGTACCCAGCGAAAGATGGATGACGAGGATGCCGTCCACGCCCTTGAGTTTCTCTTTGGCGCGCGCAAGATCTTCGCCCGACGAAACCAGATCGCCGCCGACAAACTCGATGTCGGCCAGCTGGGGCTGAAGATCGGCCAGCTCGGCCTCGAACCGCTTCATATCGCCTTTCAAATCCACTTTGGACTTTGGCCAGGCGCCGTTTTCCCGACCCACGTAGACTTTGCCGATTCGCGTTTTGGTTCCGCGCAACGCCTCGGGAATGGCGGATTTGGCCGCCGCGACCGCTTGGCTGGTGGTCGCCGCGAGCGCTCCCACGGCCATCGCACCCGTCGTTGTTCCCAGGAATTGCCGACGATCCATGCCGTTCTTCATTTTTCGCCCCTCCTGCGGTCCTCGAATGATGTGCGCAGTGGCGCCGCCCTTCATCCCCCGTCACCTTTGCGGCTGCGCAGCTGATTGGTTCGAAACAGGCATATCGCTCTTGCCGGCGCGAAGTCAACGGATAACTGAAAGTGGCGCAGGCTGTTAGCCCGCGAGCAGTGGTGTAGGCTGTCAGCCTAGACTATCGAAAGTCCCTGCCCCGGCTGTCGGGTTACCATCCAGCGCCACCTCCCGGAGTCCAACGCCTTCCAGATCCACGGCCTGGCCGAATCCGGCGGCAAACTCATTCTCCCCGTGTCCAACTGTATCCAGAAACTGTTCCTCAACAACGTTCCCGTGAACCACATCCTCTGCGATACCCTCCAGGAAATCGAAATCTACCGCACCCTCGATCCCCGGCTCGTCAACGAATGTGAGCAGGAAGGCTTCCGTTCCTTTTGCTCCGCGCCCGTCTATGCCGGCGATCGCCTCTGGGCCACGATCACCATCCAGGCGCATGAAGCCGGCATGGGTGGCGAGCACGCCGATTTGCTCACCGAGGTGGGTCGCGCCCTCGGTATCTCGATTCAACTGGTCCAGATGCGCGAGCAACTGCCCGCGACGAAAAAAGAAGGATGAAGGATGAACGATGAACGGAGAAAAGCGGAAGCAGGAAATCAGAAGTGACAAGGGAGAATTCCCGACAGAGCGCGTTTTCGCAGCTTCGCCGCTCTAAACTACGAATCCGAGCGTTGTCGCTTCACGCTCCACGCTGAACGCTTCACGACTACACAAACTCACACTGCACCGCCCGCGGAATGACTCCCGCCTCATGCGCCCTCGCCAGCAGCGTCTCGATCGCGCGCCTCCCACGTTCGCCGATGTCCACCGTGAAATCGTTGACATACATCCCCACAAACTTATCCGCCAGCGGCTCGTCCATATCGCGCGCATAATTCAGCGCATGCCTGACCGCTTCGGTGCGGTGGGCCAGCCCGTAGTCAATGCTCTCGCGGAGCAGTTTTGCGACGCGCTCCATCAACGGCCGGCCCAGCTCCTTCTTCACCCCGTTCACACCCAGCGGCAGCGGCAGACCCGTTTGCTCAAACCACCACTCGCCCAGATCGGCCACCTTCTTCAGCGCCTGCTTCTGATAGGTCAGCTGTCCTTCGTGGATGATCAGTCCCGCATCAGCCGTTCCTGTCGCCACCGCACCGAGAATCGCATCAAACGGCATCACCACGTGGGGAAACTTACCAACGGCCAATTTCAATACCAGAAATGCCGTCGTCAGAGTCCCGGGAACCGCGACGCGACACCGGCGAAGACCCCGCAAAGTCATCGCCTTGCGCGCCACGACCAGCGGACCGTACATCTCGCCCACGCTCGCTCCACACGTCAGCAGCGCGTACTTGTCCGCCACGTAGGCGTAAGCATGGAGCGACAGCGCCGTGATATCCAACTCGCCCCGCGTCGCCCGCTGATTCAGCGTTTCGATGTCCTGCAAGATGTACTCAAACCGCAAATCGCCCGTCTCGATGCATCCCTTTGCCAGCGCATAAAACATGAACGCATCGTCGGGATCGGGACTGTGACCCAGTGTGAGTGTTCTCATTGCCGTCCTCGACGTTCGGAGTTCAACCCCCAGGTTGCCTTCTTCATCCCGCTTCTGATTCCGTCTTATCGGTCTCTCTCTTCCCGTTCCTCCCACGCTTTTCGGATCACCGCCACGCACAGCTCATTGACCTTCGTCATATCCGGCGCTTCCGGCAGCGCCGACCTCTCGTACGCAATCCGGGCCCGTCCAAACCCCTCTATCGCTTCCCGCTGAATCCGACTCAGCGCCCACTCGCCGCGCTTGATCGAAAGCAACTCCTCGCGGTCAATCGCGCTTCGATCCACGCGCAGCTCGCCCGTTTCCATCAGCTCGCAGCCCATCCGCAGCAGCCGGATGCAATGCGCCGCGTGCTTGGTGTCATAGCCGAACCGCTTGGCCAACTCCTTCCGCTTCGTTCCCATGTGGCCATGGAAAACATCTTTCGCGATACCCTTCTGTTGCGCCTCGGCATATCCTGTGAACGACTTGTACGCCAGCTTGGTCGAAAACAGCTTCCGCTGTTTCACGAGCTCCCGCCCGGCCGCCGTCAGCTTGAGATAATGCTCCGGCCGCAACCACAGCATACCGAGCACATTCGGATTTCCCCTCACCAGCAACCGGAGGTACTTACGAAATTCGTAAATGACGATATCCCACGACCCGCGCGCGATCTCCTGCGTTCCGCGCGACCCGAATTGCGCCAGCCCAAGATAATAGTCCTCGGTCGGCACGCACACCGCCATCAGGTCCACGTCATCGGTGCCCATCGGCTCGTCGGGCCGAATATACAGCCCGTGCGCCAGCGATCCCCGCAGCCCGACCAGAATCGCCCACCGCCCCAGCCCGTCGTGCTTTTCCACCAACTCCAGTGGAATGTCTTGGAAAGTTACCTTCCTCATAACCCTTCTTTCCACTTCCATGACCTAAGGGAAA
>Ga0315282_10009438_pt1 | contig 15510 bp, 15 predicted proteins | sample YL17G07_20_MG_FD_203693 | JGI IMG/M metagenome (GOLD analysis project Ga0315282, IMG submission 203693) | Sediment microbial communities from Yellowstone Lake, YNP, Wyoming, USA - YL17G07_20 | ecosystem: Environmental > Aquatic > Freshwater > Lake > Sediment | place: USA: Wyoming | collected... | reverse complement strand
ATCGTTAAACTTAACACAAAACTCTTGGATGTTTAAACCATGCTGACCCAAAGCCGGGCCAACCGGTGGCGCTGGAGTGGCTTTAGTTGCGAGGATTTGAAGCTTTATTACTGTTTTTACTGGTTTCATAAAATTGCAAACGGCTTACAGCTTACAGCTAACGGCCGCTTAATCTATTAATAAAAGCATTAATTTTACAAGCTATTATATGTGCTTCTGTATATAAAGTTTCAAATTCTGTTTGATGTATAAAATTTTGATCTAAGGCAATATACAAACCGCTCACAACTTCCTCAAGAGATGTTTGCGCCATTCTCAAGAATCTTCTGAAATCCGTATCTGAACGTCGATCAGCGCCTTCGGCGATATTCAATACTAAAGAAATTGCTGCCCTCCTTAACTGACTTATCAAACCAAACATTTCTTCTCTGGGAAACTGCATTGTAATTTTATATATCGAGCCAACAAACACTCTTGACAATTGCCACACTTCTAACTTCTCAAGCTGTATGCTGTTAGCTGTTTGCATTATATCTTCTTTACTTGTAAAAAGTCTAATTCCACTGGTGTTTCTCGGCCAAAAATATTGACCAAAACCTTAATTTTCCCTTTGGCTTCATCAATTTCAGAAACCTTACCGTCAAAATCTTTAAACGGCCCGTCAGTAATCTTAACCGCGTCGCCCAAACCAACATCAATCTTGTATTTGGGCTCTTCAACACCCATCCGTTTTTTCAAAAAAGCAATTTCCTCATCAGACACCGGCACTGGCGTAGTGCCCGAGCCCACAAAACCGGTAACCCGCGGAGTATTACGCACCACATACCAAGAATCATCAGTCACAATCATTTCTACCAAAACATAGCCCGGATAGATTTTTTCTTCAACAACTTTACGCTTGCCATTACGAATTTTAATCTTTTTTTCTTTAGGCACCATCACGCTAAAAATTTTATCATCCATATCCAAAGACTCAATACGTTGTTTGAGATTATGTACCACTGTATCTTCATAACCAGAATAGGTGTGCAAAACATACCATTGTTTCCCTTGTGAAATTTGTTTAGCCATGATAACTCAGCTAACAGCCGACTGCTTACAGCCAACAGCTTACGACGATTACGCGTCAGCTGTATGCCGTTAGCCGTTTGCTGTAAGCCATTTGCCGTCAGCTACAGTAGGAATTTCTTAATTAAAAATCCAAATAAAATATCAAGCCCTCCCAAAAAAGCGGCTACTGCCAAAGAAAAAAACACGACAATTAAAGTATAACGCCAAACATCCTGACGGCTTGGCCAAGTAACTTTTTTCAATTCAATCTTAACCTCTTTCAGAAATTGAGGGATTTTTTTTAAAAGCCCGATAATTTTTTGAGAAATTGCCATTTACCTAAAACAGCCTTGCGGCTGTGAATTAATTAACATCTAAATAATATCACAGTCCGATAAAAAATGCAAGGAAAACCGCATACAGCTAACCGCCTACAGCAAACGGCTATAGCTACGGTAAACAGTTTATTATCGCAAGCTGTTGCCGTAAGCAGTCAGCTGTATGCTGTATGCTGTATGCTGTATGCTACACGTCAAGATTCTGCACCGTCTTGGCATGCGTCTGAATAAACTTCTTACGCGGGGCAACCTCTGACCCCATTAGAACATCAAAAACATGATCCGCAGCTTCGGCATCATCAACCGTCACCTGTTTAAGAATACGCTTAGCCGGATCCATCGTGGTTTCCCAAAGCTGGTTGGGATTCATCTCGCCCAAACCCTTATAACGCTGGAGATTAAATTTTTGCGTTAAACCAGCAAGTTTTTTATCTTTTGCCGCATCATCATACATATACTCTACTTGACTGCCAATCTGAATACGATAAAGTGGCGGCTGAGCAATATAAATATAGCCAGCCTTAATTAACGGCTCAAAATGACGAAAAAATAAAGTCAAAAGCAATGTCCGAATATGGGCGCCGTCAACATCAGCGTCAGTCATAATAATCACCCGATGATAGCGGAGTTTGGCAATATTAAATTCTTCAGCAATGGCTGTACCCATGGCAATAACTAATGCCCGAATTTCTTTAGACGCTAACGCCCGATTCAAACGGGCTTTTTCCACATTTAAAATTTTACCGCGAATCGGCAACACCGCCTGAAAACGCCGGTCGCGCGCCTGCTTAGTAGAGCCGCCAGCTGAATCCCCCTCAACAATAAAAATTTCCGATTCCTCGGGCCTGCGCGAAGAACAATCTGCCAGCTTGCCTGGCAAAGCCAACCCTTCTAAAACGCCCTTACGGATCACTGTTTCTCGAGCCGCTTTAGCCGCTCGCCTTGCCTTAGCTGCCAATAAACACTTTTCCATAATCGCTCGGGCGTCTTGTGGAAAACGTTCCAAATAATTAGCAAACGCTTCGGCTACCACCGTGTCTACCGCGACTCGCGCTTCTGGATTTCCCAATTTTGCTTTGGTTTGCCCTTCAAATTGCGGCTCCTTAATTTTTACAGAAATCACCGCGGTTAACCCTTCACGTACATCGTCGCCTGATAAATTTTCTTCGTTTTCTTTAAGATAGCTATTTTTACGCGCGTAATCATTAAGGGTGCGCGTCAGAGCAGTACGAAAACCAGTTAGATGCATACCGCCTTCGCCAGTATGAATATTATTGGCAAAGCTAACTTCTTTACCTTGAATATCTTCAGTATATTGTACTGCTACCTCTACCATAATATCTTCTTTTTCTTCTGTCACATGAAAAATATTATCATGCTTGGCTTTTTCCCCCTGATTTAAATATTTTACAAAAGCAGGCAAACCACCTTCAAAATAAAAAGTATAAGAATAATCAAAAGTAGGCAAAAACTTATTTTCATCGCTGGATGCAGGCACAACATCATTTGCCCCGGACTGCTTTCTCTCATCACGAACCACAATTTTAACACCTCTGGTTAAATATGATTGCTGCCTTAAATGATCCAAAACGCGACGCCAAGAAAACTTCACGTCCTTAAGGATACCAGCATCTGGTTCAAAAGTAATAGTAGTCCCAGTGCGATCCGTAGAGCCAACTTTCCTTACCGGTCCAAGCACTCGGCCATATTCATATTCTTGAGTATAAATACTGCCGTCACGATGCACTTCCGCTTTAAGCCAGCGCGAAAGCGCGCATACAACTGACACGCCCACGCCGTGTAAACCACCAGCAATTTTATATGACTGACCACCAAATTTAGCGCCCGCGTGTAAAGTTGTTAATACGGTTTCTAAAGCAGACTTACCAGTCTGTTTATGAATATCAACTGGAATACCCCGACCATTATCCTGAACGCTCATACGATTATTAGGCGAGAATGTCACCACGATTTCATCGCAATAGCCGCCAATTGCTTCATCTAAAGAATTATCCACCACTTCCCAAATTAAATGATGCAAACCCTCAACGCTAGTAGAACCAATATACATCCCAGGGCGTTTACGCACGGGTTCAAGACCCTCTAAAACATAAATGTCGCTGGCAGTATATGTATTATTATTTGTTTGTTCAGGCATAATATAATGTTAAAAAGTTAATCAGTTAACGGGTTAACGGGTTTTCTAACTCGCCAACTCGTTAACTCGTTAACCGAGTAACAAAGTTAACAATAATCATTTTCTAATTTCCCATCCTTTTTCTTGTAAATTTTTAATAATCTTGGCCATAAAACCATCTACTTCGCGATCAGTTAAGGTTTTTTTAGATGATTGAAAAATTAGATGGAATGCTAAATTCTTTTTATCATCAAGTTCTTCGCCTTGATATAAATCAAATAAATCAACATCTATTAATTCAAGAACATTTAACTCGTTAATCTCCCCTAAAACCTGGCCAACTTTAGTTTTTGGAGGGACTAAAATCGCTAAGTCGCGCACCGATGATGGATATTTTGCCAATGGCTCATACATTCTTTCAGAAATTGTTTCTTGTGTCAAAACATCTAAATCTAGCTCAAAACCCACAGCACTAGATTCCGCAAAATCGCGCAATTCGCCGCAATAACCCAACAAACGATCGCCGGTCTTGATTTGAGCCAGAGCCCGGACATTAAAATCATTCTCTAAAAAAGCCGACTCATCTTTAGCCAAAGCGTCATCAAACCAAATATCACTAATACCAAAAGATTGAATTAAATTTTCTACAAAACCTTTCAATACGAAAAATGGCTCTTTTTCGTCCGAACACAGTAAAACACCAGCTAAACTTTCTTTTTCGTGAATAATTAATTGTTTATTCTGATTTAAATTCTGACACCAAATACGTCCAATTTCAAACAACCTGATCGCGGAAAAATACTTTAAATTATTTTTAATATTTTGCGCCAGCCCCGGAATTAAACTCATCCTTAAACAAATTTTATCTTTAGCAATCGGATTTTGTAAAGGAACAGCCGAGGGTCCATTCTGACCAGTAAACCCCTCACCTTTTTGACGATAAATCCTTCGCTCGTCAAAAAGGTGAGGGGTAAAAACATAATTAATAGTTTCGTTAAAACCCCAATTGATTAAAGATTGCCTAATCTGATTTTTATACGCCGCCTGTTGATTGATTTCTGGCGGTGCTAAATTGATATAAGGCATTTTGGCTGGAATCTTTTCATAACCATAAATACGACCAATCTCTTCAATCAAATCTTCGGGCATCACCACATCCAAACGCCTAATGGGCACTAAAACAATTATAGATTTCGTATGGGGTCCTTCGGCACGGAGTTTACCCCGTGCCACGATACGGGGTGCCTCAGGATGACTCTGATGCTGTGCGCTAGCGTCAGAGTCACTTTTTCGCGCTACAAAATCTAATGATTGTAAAATCTGAATAATTTTGTCTCGCGATAATTCAACGCCCAATAAGCTATTGACTTGAGCTAAATCTAATTTAATTTGCTTGGCTATTTTTTTCTCCGGATAAAAATCAATTTTTTGAACCACCCTAACAAGCCCCGTCACCTCTTTTAATAAATGTAAGCTCCGACCCAAAGCCAAATCAGCTAAATTGGGATCAATATTGTGCTGATAAATATCAGAGGCATCAGTTCGATGACCAAGCAATTTTGTGGCTCGCCTAATAGTTGGCCCATCAAAACAGGCTGCTTGTAAAATAATATTTTTAGTTTCTGGCCCGATCTCGCTTGCTTGGCCGCCCATAATACCAGCTAAATCAATGAGTTTTTTGCCTGCTTCAATAACTAAAATGCCAGTTGGCAACTCACGCTCAACCCCATCTAAAGTCACTACCTTTTCCCCCTGTCGCGAAAGCCGGACAATCATTTTCCCTTCAGAAGATAGCGCCAAAATCTTGTCATAATCAAAAGCATGCATCGGCTGACCTACTTCACACATTATATAATTTGTCAAATCAACTACATTATTTATGGACCGTAAACCAATGGCCTCTAAATAATCCACCAACCACTTGGGTGATATGGCGACTTTAATATTTTCAATCACCAAAGCCGCGTAACGCGACACCTGCTTACTACTTTGCACTTTAATATTAACTGGCTTTAACTTAGCTTGAGCTAGAGTGATTTTTTGACTGGCTAAATTTTGATAATTCTGCTTTGGTTTTTTGCCTAAAATCGCTGCTAACTCCATAGCTATTGCCAAATGACAACGGCAGTCATGGCCACGATTCGCTAATACATCCACATCCAAAATCCAATCATTACCATTCTTTTTAATTGATTCCACCTCAAAACTGTGCAACGTTAAAAGCTCTCCTACTTTTTGAGCTGAAATATTTGTTAAATCAATATATTGTTTGAGCCAATTGTAGGAAAAAAGCATAAAGTCAAGAATAAAGAATAAAGAATAAAGAATAAAGAATAAAGCGACCCCCACCCTACTCCCCCCTATAATCAGGAGGGGGGAACCCTTTATTCTTAATTCTTGATTCTCTATTCTATTAAAATTGTTTTAGAAACCTCAAATCCCCGGAAAAAAATAATCTAATATCATCAATGCCCCATTTAATCATGGCGATTCGGCCCAATCCCATGCCAAAAGCAAAGCCCTGCCAGCCGCTATGATCTAATTTGGCGGAACGCAAAACATTCGGGTGCACCATGCCCGCGCCCATAATTTCTAACCAGCCAGTTTGTTTGCATAAAGTACAGCCCTTACCTTGGCACTTTACACAAGATAAATCAATTTCAAAACTCGGTTCTGTAAAAGGGAAGAATCCTGGTCGTAAGCGCGTTCTAACCTGACGATTAAAAATTCTTTGAAAAACAACGTCAATCACGCCTTTAAAATTAGCGATGGAAATATCACGGTCTATCATCAACCCCTCTAACTGATAAAACTGATAATCGTGAGAAGCGTCAGTCGCTTCATAACGATAAACCATGCCTGGTATAATAATTTTAAATGGCGGCTGATGACATTCCATATATGGCACTTGCATAGCTGAAGTATGCGTTCTTAAAAGCGTTGGCTCGGGCCGTTGATCATTTTGCCCCAGCCAAAAAGTAGCCATGGTGTCACGCGCCGGATGATCACTTGGAATATTAAGCGCGTCAAAATTGTAATATTCGCTAGTTACCTCTGGCCCTTCAACCACGCTAAAACCTAACGAACCAAAAATTATTTCCATTTGCTGGCGGATTTGCATAATCGGATGACTATGCCCTTGGGGAATTTTAACTGCAGGTGACGATACATCAAAAAATCTCTGACCTGACTCAAATGAGTCCTTTAATTGATCTTGCGCCTTGGCAAATATCTGCAATAATTCTTGCTTTAGACGATTAACGGACTGGCCCTGTTTTTTACGCTCTTCAATGGTCAAATCTTTTAACACGATCAATGCATCAGATAATTTGCCTTTTTTGCCAAGATACTTACGATAAAGCTCTTCCCACTGTTGTGTATTTTTTAGTTCGCTAACTTCTTTTTGAGCTTGAGATAAAATTTGCGATAAATCCATATGTAATATAATTTATTTCTGTTTTCTAAATTTAAAAAACAATTCCGTGGTCATTAAAACGCCGATAACGACTAACGAGCTCCACCAAGCAAGCAGTTGATGGCGCTGTAAACACAAAATACTATTACCTAAAATCGCCAATAAAAAACCTTGCCTTACTGACCCAGGGATTAACTGCCAATCATCTTTTTTAGATAAAACAGCCCGTTTTAATAAGAATAAGATCAAAGTGAAAAAACCAGCTAAAAACAAAAACAGTGAGGTATAGAACAAAACAAAAACAATGCCGCCAGAGCCAAAAGGATCAAAATAAACCAGAATAGCCGCTAAAACTCCGGCAGTCAACACCAAAGCAACTGTTAAAAAAATCACAAAACTAGCACTTTTCATGATCTATATTTAACAACTGTATAATTCTCGATTAATCATAGACATATTGTATCACATTACACAAACCCTTGCCAGTAAATTTAGATAGCTCAATGTCAAAAACACCACCAATTATTCGCTTTTTTCTTGAGAATCATAATGCTCCCGCTCTTCGCCTTTTTGACGACCAGATTCAATAATTTTGACTGCCAGCTCTTGAGCTTTTTGATTAGCGATTGCCAGCTCTGATTGGAGTGCCTGAATTTGAACCGCTTGTTTTTTAGTGGTTTCCTCCAACCCGATAATTCTTAACTTAGAAATATCTTTTTCTCTTTCGCGCTCCAATATCAAAAGATCTTTTTCGGTTTTAAATTGTTTTTCCATTTCAAGTTTAACTTGGCTTCCCGCTTCTTTTTTCGCTTTTTCTATTTCTTCCGGCAAAGTCTTTACATAATTCTTAAGATTCTGAATTTCAGTCTCTTGCTCTTTTATGGCTAATTCTTTTTGCCTAATTTCTTTTTCACGAACCAAAAGTTTCTCGTTAAATTCTCTTTCCTTAATTTGTCTCCCAAACTCAATTTCATCCTGGTCTTTTTTACGATTAAATTTAAGCTGATACTGATATTCTTCTTGCTCTCTTGTTAATTCATTTTGTCTGCGTTCTTTTTCTGTCTCAACCCTTTCTTGCTCCGATTCAAGTTCTTCTTGAAATTCTAGCCTTTTTTGCTCTTTGGCAAAAATTAGATCCTGCAAATCAATCGCCTCTGTTTCAAGCTTATAAAAATCGCGCAACTGTTTGTTTTTTATTTCAACCGCCTGATTAACTGCCTCTAATTTTTTTAATTCTTCGACCAGCCGATCTGAAACTTTATTTAATAAATTAATAATGCCTGTTTTGAGGCCAGCAATGTTGTTATTAATCGCCTCCATATTCAAGTCGGCCACTTTTGTCAAAATTTCTTTATCTTTGACAAGCTCAAGGCTTGGCTGGACGCTCGCGCCTACGCCAGATTGAATCTTTTTATTTTTTATTTCCTCCAAAATTGCTTGATACGCCTCCCAAATTTCCTTTTTAGTATTTTTTTGACTAATAGTTTTTGTTTCCATATTTTTAAATTATTAAAAGATAAGATTGCTAATTGTCCTAAGAGTATATAAAACCAACAGAATCTGTCAAGTTAATACGATTTAATCAAAAAAAGTTCAGCCGGTGGTCCCCAAAACAACTAAAAGGCTCGGTTTTTTAGACTGAGCCTTTTAGTTATCCTAATTACAAAATACAAATTACTAAATACTCAAATTTTTGCCTCAGCAAAAATTTATGCGGGGACGACCGGATTCGAACCGGCGATCTTCTCCGTGACAGGGAGACGCTTTAAACCGGGCTAAGCTACATCCCCAATAACCTACATCAAAATTCAAATATCAAAAATCAAAAATCAAAAACATAAAACGAAAATAAAAAATATAAAAACCCCTAATGTTTAATCTGTGTTTTTGATATTTGATATTTGATTTTTGATTTTTGATATTTGACTTATTTGAGTAGCGGAGGTGGGGATCGACCAGTCATACGACTGGCCGTCAGGTCGTATGACCTGACGAACCCAATACTACGTTCTTGAACCGTAGCGGCGACAGGGATTGAACCTGTGGCCTAGGGTTTATGAGTCCCTCGCTCTACCACTGAGCTACGCCGCCATTTGGTGAGGGGTAAATGCTGCGCTCTGCCAACTGAGCTACCCCGCCCTAAAATATCAAATGTCAAATATCAAAACTCAAAAATATTTTGAGTTTTTTATTTTATTTTTAACGTTTGATTTTTGATTTTTGATTTAATCTTGTTGCCGAGGCAGGAATTGCACCTGCGGTCTTTAGGTTATGAGCCTAACGAGATACTACTTCTCTACTCGGCTATGACAACAATGTTATTATACCCCCTAAACCCTATAAAATCAAGCTGGGGCAAGTCGTAATGGCTCGCCCCTACCTACGTTAAATTTTATTCTCCATTTTATTTTTTAACTTTTTTCGGATCTTCACGAGATCTTAAAGATGCTTTCACCTGCCAAAAAGCGTCGGATCTTAAAGCCATCAAAATCATTAGCCAAATTAAAAAAGCACAAATGCCTAAAATAACTACTTCAATAAAAAACCACCAACGCTCTAAATTCGGATTAGTCAAAAAATTTGACACGTATTTAGCGCCTTTTTCTAAAATACTACGATAGTTAATATTAAAAGGAAAATTGATCACTTTATTATTCAGTTAACGGGTTAACGGGTTAACGGGTTAACGGGTTAACGGGTTAACGGGTTAACGGGTTAACGGGTTAACGGGTTAACGGGTTTTTCAACTAACTCGCCAACTCGTTAACCCGTTAACTGAATAACGACTTAATTAAACTTTAATCTATTATCGGGTACATTTTATGATAATCCGTTGCTTGTTCAAACGCATATCCAGTACGCAATAAATCTTCTTCATTAAATTGCTTGGCTAATAGCTGCACGCCTACTGGCAGGCCAGACCTAGTAAAACCAGCAGGCACCGACAAACCGGGAATACCAGCTAAATTAACTGGCACGGTATAAATATCTTCTAAATACATTGTTAAAGGATCATTAATTTTTTCGCCAATTTTAAATGCTGGTGTAGGCGCGGTTGGTGTTAAAATAATGCCGACTTGTCTAAAGGCCTTTTCAAAATCTTGCTTAATTAAAGTCCGCACTTTTTGCGCTTTTAAATAATAAGCGTCATAATAACCGGCTGATAACGCGTACGTACCGATTATAATACGACGTTTAACTTCATCGCCCAACCCTTGCGCGCGAGTTTGTAAATAGGTCGCCAGTAAATCGCCTTCGGATTTTGATACTCCATATCTAATACCATCATAACGCGCCAAATTAGCGCTAATCTCTGAAGGCACAATGATGTAATAACAAGCCAGAGCATACTTGGTATACGGCAAAGAAATCTTGACTATTTGTGCGCCTAATTTCTTAAATTGATTAATGGCACTATCAGTAATCGCCGCAACCTCTGGGTCTAATCCCTGACCAAAATATTCTTGAGGAATGCCAATTTTTAAACCCTTAATACCCTTGCCTAATTTAGCCGCGTAATTAATTACGGGTTCGCGCAAAGTTGTCGCGTCATTGAGATCAACGCCAGCAATCGCTTCTAGAATTAAAGCAATATCTTTAACAGACCTCGCTAACGGCCCAATTGTATCCAAGGAAGATGCCATACTCATTACGCCATAACGCGAAACCCGACCATAGGTTGGTTTAAGCCCAGCGATACCACAGAAACAAGCTGGCTGGCGGATTGAACCGCCGGTATCAGTACCTAAAGAATAAAATCCCATAGCACTGGCTACAGCCGCGGCTGAACCGCCAGACGATCCGCCGGGGACACAATTTAAATCCCAGGGATTGCGCGTAGCACCGAAAGCAGAGGTCTCAGTGGACGAACCCATAGTAAATTCATCGGTGTTTACCTTGCCTAAAATCACAGCGTCATTTAATTTAATCAATTTGACAGTTGTAGCATCGTATGGCGCGATATAATTTTGTAAAATTTTTGAACCCGCGGTTGCTTTGATGCCTTTTAAACAAAAAACGTCTTTTAAAGAACAGGGGATACCAGCTAAAGGATTTAATTTATCGCCATTATTGATTTTTCGATCCACAATTTGTGCCTGCTCCAACGCCAAGTATTCAGTTACGGTAATAAAAGCATTAATCTTTTTATTATGCTTTTTAATTTGTTCCAAACAAGCCGTAGTTAATTCTTGGCTAGAAAACTGTTTAGCCCTTAAACCATCCGCGGCCTCAGAAATTGTTAAATAATTTAAATTCATAAAATAAATTTGGTTAATTAGTTAACGGGTTAACGGGTTAACGGGTTAACGGGTTAACGGGTTAACGGGTTTCGTAGCTAACTCGCCAACTCGCTAACCCGTTAACCGCATAACTGATTCGTTAAAAAACCGCTTTAACTTTTATATAATTTTCCTGTTTAGTTGGCGCCAATCTAACCAAAGATTGCGCTTGGGATTCGCCAAAACCAACAACCACATCTTGACGCAAAACATTTTTTAGGCCTGTCACTTGACTGGTTGGCGCGACAGCCGAAACATCAATTTCACTTAACTGATCTACATAATCTAAAATCGCCGATAAATCTCGGCTAAATTTTTCTTTTTCTTCTGATGTTAATTCAATACGCGCCAATTGAGCGACCCGCCCAACTTCCTCAATGGATATTTGATTCTTGTTATTCGCCATAGATTAAAAGTTTAACACACTATTGCCTTATTGTCATCTTAAAACACCTTGACAATGAGATTCTTCACTGCGTTCAGAATGACAATTAGAAAATCATGTTTAAAAATTCTTTTTCATCAATTATTTTTACGCCAAGTTTTTTAGCTTTCTGGTATTTACTACCAGGATTTACTCCCGCCACCACAAAATCGGTTTGCCGACTAACGAATTCTGAAACATCAGCACCCAAAGCGCGCGCCCTATCTTTAGCTTGATCACGCGACATTCCGCTAAGTCCACCTGTAAACACAAAAGATCGACCGGCTAATAACTGATTATTTTTGGAGGGTTGATTTTTTATCCTAACTCCAACGGCTAATAATTTATCAATTAAATTTAGATTACGTTTATCTCTAAAATAATCAATAATACTTTTGGCCATTACTTCACCAACGTCATGAACTAATCTTAGATCCTCAAGAGTGGCTCGACGCAAAGCCGTTAACGATCCGAAATGGGCTGCTAAATCCATAGCTGTTTCTTCGCCCACATGACGAATGCCCAAGCTATAAATAAAACGACTCAAAGAGATCTGCTTGCTACGGTTAATAGCTAAAACTAGATTTTTAGCTGATTTAGCGGCAAAACGTTCCAATGGCACTAAATCGCCTTCGGTTAATTTAAAAATATCTGCCGCGTCAGTAACTAAACCACCATCCATTAACTGATCAATAATCTTTGGCCCTAGACCCACAATATCAAAAGCACGACGCGAAACAAAATGATAAAGTTGCTCTTTAAGAATGGCTCCACATTTTAAATTACTGCAACGATAAACAACCTCGTCCAGAGGATGAATAATTGAAGAATTACAAACCGGACAACGCGCTGGCATTTTAAACTCCGGAGTATTTTTAGGCCGTAAATCTTTAATAACTGACACGACATCTGGAATAACATCGCCAGCTCGCTGAATAATCACGGTATCGCCCTGCCTGACGTCCAATCTTTTAATTTCATCGGCATTATGAAGCGTTGCCCGAGATATTATGGTGCCGCCAACTTGAACTGGCTTTAGAATTGCCACTGGCGTTAGTGCTCCGGTACGACCAACACTCAAAATAATTTTTTCTATCACTGTGGTTGTTTGCTTGCCCGGAAATTTATAGGCAATAGCTGCTCGTGGCGCTTTACCAACAACGCCTAATTTAGTAAAAATTTCATTGTTATCAACCACCACAACTAAACCATCAATTTGATACGGCAAATCATCACGAATTCGGTCAATTTCTTGGTGAAAACGACGTACGCTCTCCAAGTTCAAACATTTTTCAAAATGTTTATCTATTTTGAACCCCAAAAATGGCAATAACAAATGCTCTTGATTATGTAATTTCTGGCCAACATCAGAAACAATATCATAAGCTAAAAATTCCAAATGACGCGACGCGGCAATTTTAGGATTCAATTGCCTAATGGAACCAGCCGCGGTATTTCGCGGATTAGCATAAAGTGGCTGATTTCTTTTGCGACGTTGAGTGTTAATTTGTTCAAAAACTTTTTTAGTCATTACTACTTCGCCACGTACTTCAAAACGGCTATTAAAAATTTTTGCTAAAGATATGGCTTGCGACAATCCCGCGCTTACTAATTCTTTTTCTGACGGACGACGCAATCGCAAAGGGATTGATTCAACGGTTTTTAAATTTTGAGTTACATCTTCACCAACTTTACCATTGCCTCTGGTGGCGCCTGTTTGTAAAATTCCTTGCTCATAAATCAATGTCACCGCGAAGCCGTCTACTTTTAATTCCACGAAATAATCTAATTTTTCGCCCGACACCAATTTTTTAATCCGCTTTTCCCAATCAACCAACTCTTCAAAAGAAAAAACGTCTTCTAAAGATAACATCGGCGTTTGGTGTTGGACCTTAATAAATTTATCCAAGGGCTGACCGCCAACTCTTTGGGTTGGCGAATCTAATGTTATTAATTCAGGATATTGCTGTTCCAATTGCCAAAGCTCATGCTTTAATGAATCAAAAGCGGCATCGTCAACTTCTTGCTTATCTAAAACATGATAAAGATAACGATGATGGTTAATCGTTTTTTTTAAAATGGCAATTCTTTTTCGCGCCTCTGGCTTAGTCATATTAACTATTATAGCTCTTGATAATAAAAAAATCCAGTTTTGGGACTGGATAACTAAATCTACCCGACCATAATATATGCCGTCATTGCGAGGAGCGTAGCGACGTGGCAATCTCAAGCTTTGTGCTGTCACATAATTCGGGATTGCCACGCCTCAGCCCTTGAGGCTTCGGCTCGCAATGACGACAACTATCAAGTATCTGCGTCATCATTACCACGAAGAAACAATCAAACGGCCAGCCGTATGATATGTTCCAGTTGAGCTAATAATACTGCTGGGCGTGACTAAAGGCGCATAGATATATTGCAAATCATAACTTACATCCGTAACAGTCGGCGTTAAAATATAATGAGTTAATGGTTGAGAAGCAACCCAATCGCCATTACGCACTTTATATAAGGCGTGCTCCACCCCTGACTCTGCCGCGTAATAAGCTACGATAGATTCTCCCGAACCAATGCTTAATTTTGTCTCGGTAATCATTACCAAACCGACAGTTAAACCAACTGCCAAAAGTCCGGTTAATAGAACTACCGTCAATAAAAGCGCGGCCGCGCCTTGTTGGTTGCGAATTAAAATAGATGTTTTTTTTGACATAATAGACCTAATTTTTAAAACTAGTATGCGCGCGAAGTGACTGTAGTTTGTAAATTAATTTCTGCCTCTTCGCCAAGGCGAGCGCCAACTGACGTTGCTTTTAAAACAATTGTTAATCGCTTGCCCGGGGTGCCGCTTAAAGGATAAAAATAACCTCTAATATCCACTTTGGTTATATCATTTAAATCACGGGTATCAGCGCCCCTGTCGCGAGCCAAAATCCCTGGTTTACTCGCAGAATCATTATCATTATAAAAATGATAAACAATATTATTACCCGGATCATCCAAACGCTGAATCGTTAATTCATATATAAAATGGGGGCCGTCTACCGCTCTAACATCAATAATTTTAGACATTCTAATTTCTTTGGCCATCATTTCTATGGCATAGCGGCTGCTATCATGAACCAATTGCAAATTTTGCGTTTTGCGCTGGGCCTTGACTAAAGAAATCGTCACTGACAACATCACCGTTACTACAATAGAAAAAATCGCTAAAGCGACAAGCATTTCTATTAAGGTAAAACCTTTGTTGTGTGAATTTATTTTAGTCATATTACAGCGCCATCCAGTTATATAATTTATCATAAACTTGGACTGATTTTAAAGTTGCCCGATCTTGCCAAACCACTTGGACAGTTACTAATTTATATTCCCCGCTAACCGGAGCTGAAATATTAATAATTCGAAAAAAGTTAGTTGGTTTATTGTTGACGCCGCTACTGCTATTGTGATTGTATAATTTATTATCCGAATCATAGTATAATTGAAAAAAACTTGGGACATCACCAATCTTAGTAATTTCCGTGCCGATTCTTGGCATTATTGCACCTACTCCAGCATTAGTTGCTATATCAACGTTAGCCGGGTTATTACCATTAACGCCAAAACGAAAATTACCACAAACTTGCGTTGGAGCGTAGCTCGCATTAATACAAGTAAAATCATACCAATCAGTCCAATCATCAGTATGGCCATCCTCTCGCCAAAAACGCACTAATTCAACCCCTTCTTGGGCTAATTCGCTGGCAATAAGTTTATTCTTGGCCACGCTAATATTTTTCACGCCCAAATTGACCAAGCCAAAAATAGCGATTACGGCAATCGTAATAATCGTAACCGCGAAAATAACCTCTAAGAGAGTAAAGCCCTCA
>Ga0315282_10009437_pt1 | contig 15510 bp, 11 predicted proteins | sample YL17G07_20_MG_FD_203693 | JGI IMG/M metagenome (GOLD analysis project Ga0315282, IMG submission 203693) | Sediment microbial communities from Yellowstone Lake, YNP, Wyoming, USA - YL17G07_20 | ecosystem: Environmental > Aquatic > Freshwater > Lake > Sediment | place: USA: Wyoming | collected... | reverse complement strand
CGCCCTCTCCCCCCAAGGGAGAGGAGAAGGTGGGGCCCCGCGAAAATAACGGACACTGTTACTCTATTCTGATTTAGGAGGAGAGGAAATCGATGCGATCCGATAGTATGAAAAAGGGTATTGAAAGAGCGCCCCACCGCTCCCTGTTTAAGGCCCTGGGGTTGACAGATGAGGAGATCGAGCGGCCCATGATCGGAATTGCCAACTCGGCCAATGAAGTGATTCCGGGCCATCTTCACTTACATCAGGTCTCTGATGCAGTTAAAGTCGGAATCCGAATGGCTGGAGGGACGCCACTCGAATTCTTCACGATAGGCGTCTGCGATGGAATCATCATGGGCCATGAGGGGATGAAATACTCCCTCAGCTCAAGAGAGTTGATCGCCGACTCGATCGAATCAATGGCCATGGCCTACCCCTTCGATGGTCTGGTCCTGATTCCGAACTGTGACAAAATCATTCCCGGGATGATGATGGCTGCGGCCCGTCTCGACATTCCGGCAATCGTCGTCAGCGGCGGGCCGATGCTGGCCGGTGAATTCCAGGGACGGGAGATAGACCTGATCACAGTATTTGAGTGGGTCGGGAAGGTAAGGTCTGGAAAGATGAGCTTAAGCGACCTCCATCGGGCAGAGGGATGCGCCTGCCCGGGCGTTGGTTCCTGTGCGGGGATGTTCACGGCAAACTCGATGAATTGCCTTGCCGAGGTTCTCGGATTGGCGCTTCCTTACAATGGCACCATTCCTGCCGTCTATGCGGAGAGAATCCGTTTTGCAAAAGAGTCGGGCATCAGAGTCATGGATCTGGTCAAGAAAAACTTAACGCCTTCTAAGATCCTGACGGAAAAAGCCTTTGAAAATGCGGTCACAGTAGATATGGCCTTTGGAGGCTCCACCAATACCTCACTTCATCTACCCGCAATCGCCAGGGAGGCAGGGATCAAGCTCTCCCTAAAGACGTTCAACAAAATCAGTGAGAAGACTCCTCATCTCTGCAATATGTCACCGGCCGGTCCCTATCACCTTCAAGATCTTCATCGTGCCGGGGGGATTCCAGCCCTGATGAAGGAATTGAGTCGCGGAGGACTGATCCATCAAGATGTGTTGACAGTGACCGGGAAATCGATCGGAGAAAATATCAGGGGAAAGAAGACCCTTGATCAGGAAGTGATTCGTTCCATGGAAAGACCCTATCACCCGACAGGAGGTCTGGCTGTTCTCTTCGGAAACTTGGCCCCCGAAGGTGCCGTGGTGAAACAGTCAGCCGTCGATGAAGCCATGCTCAAGCACAAAGGGCCGGCCAGAGTTTTCGATTCTGAAGAAGATGCAATCAAGGTTATCCTGGGCAGAAAGATTAAAAAGGGTGAGGTCGTTGTCATTCGATATGAGGGGCCAAAAGGGGGGCCCGGGATGAGGGAAATGTTAGCTCCGACCTCTGCCATTGTCGGGGTCGGAAGAGACCGCGATGTCGCCTTGCTGACGGATGGCCGTTTTTCAGGGGGAAGCCGTGGGGCAGCGATCGGCCATATCTCCCCGGAGGCTGCGGAAGGAGGTCCCATTGCTTCCGTGAGGAATGGAGATCAGATTGAGATCGATATTCCCGCAAGGAAACTTAACCTTCTCCTCTCCAAGGAAGAGATGAAAAAAAGATTATCTAAATGGAAACCGCCTCAGAAAAAGCTCAAAGGATATCTGAAGCGGTACGCGAAGCTGGTGCAATCGGCAAACACCGGAGCAACATTCGAAGATTGATTAAAAGAACGGAATGATGGAGTACTGGAATATTGGAATATTGGGAAGAACCAAGCGAAGAAGCAAGAAAATGTTGGGATGAATGCTTTTGACCCATTCTTCCAGTATTCCAACATTCCATTTTTCCATTTTCTCCCAGAGGACTGTCGAAGTGAAAACGCTTGCGAAGCTTACCCGTCCGAGGTCTGAGGGAATATTTCCGAGGAAACGACTTTTCCGCCGCCTGGATCAGGCCCGCACCCGGGCCGTCATCTTCATCACCGCCCCCCCGGGTTCCGGGAAGACGAGTCTCGTCACCAGCTATCTCAAGGACCGGAAACTGCCGTGCCTCTGGTATCAGGTGGATGCAGGCGATGCCGATGTCGCTTCCTTCTTTTACTACATGGGCATCGCGGCCAAGAAGGCCGCACCAAGGTACAGGAGGCCGCTCCCCCTGTTCACTCCCGAGTATGGCCTCGGCGTCCCCACCTTTACCCGAAGATACTTTGAAAACCTCTGCTCACGCCTCAAGCCACCCTACGTACTGGTGCTCGACAATTACCAGGAAATCCCTTCCGAATCGGCGCTTCACGAAATTATCCGCACAGGCCTATCGGCATTTCCAGAAAACATATCTTCCGTTATCATCAGCCGTTCGGAGCCTCCCGCCGCCTTCGCAGCCATGGACGCAGGAAACAAGCTGCACGCCATCGGCTGGAACGACCTCAAGCTTACCCCCGAAGAATCAAAAGGCATCGCAAAGCTCCAAGAAATTGGCAGGGGTCAGTCCGAACTCTACAAATGGTTGCACGAGAAGGCGGATGGGTGGGCGGCGGGACTGGTGCTTCTGGCGCGCGCGGTGAAGTCCCAGGGCATCCATCCCGAGGCATTAAATAACCTTGCACCGGAGAAGGTGTTCGACTATTTTGCGAACGAGATGTTCGATCGGTTTGATCGGCCGCTGCAGGATTTTTTGCTCAAGACCGCATTTGTGCCGAAGATCACGCCTCGATTGGCCGAAGAGCTGACGGGCAATAAGTCAGCGGGCAAAATACTGTCTGATTTGAACCAGAGGAACTACTTCACGGAGAAACGGACCCAACCCGAGGTTATCTATCAGTATCACGCACTCTTCAGGGAGTTTCTCATAACTCGCGCCCCAAGCCGGTTCCCATCCGGAGAGCTATCCGGTTTGCGACTCGAAGCGGCAAAGCTCCTGGAAGCCTCGGGCCAGACCGAGGACGCAGCAGAATTGTTCATTCAGGCCGGGGCCTGGAAGGAGTTGATGGCGCTGATCCCCCGCAATGCTCTGACCCTCATCAGCCAGGGCAGGAACAAGCTGCTCGAAAAGTGGATCAACGCGCTGCCTGATGAACTGCTCAAGTCCGCTCCCTGGCTGAATTTCTGGCTGGGTTCCTGCCGGCTGCCTTTCAATCCCGGGGAGAGCCGGGCGTTATTTGAACGTGCGTTTCAGCTTTTTGTTTTCCTGGGAGATGAGGCAGGCGCCCTGTTGGCATGGTCCGGAGCTGTGCAGACCTTTCTGTACGATTTCGATGACTTGAGACCCCTTGACCGATGGATTGCCTGGCTCGACGAACGCACCGGGAAGGGCGCTCCCTTCCCTTCCCCCGAAATCGCGTTGAGTGTGGCAGCGGGCATGACTGCCGCGTTGACCTGGAGAGTTCCTGCCCACCCGGACATACAAGAATGGGCGGACAGGGCCATTTCCCTGTCGAAAAGCAGCCCGAACATCGAAGCCCGCACGCGGGCGTATTCCAACATCGCGGTGTACCATCTCTGGATGGGTGCGTTCGACGAGTGCCGCATGCTGATCGGCGAAATGAAAAAAATGATCGCATCTCAACCGGTCTCTCCGCTCAGGTCAATTGTATTGAAGCATAATGAGGCCCTGTTCTACAACACATCGGCTGAATTTCAGGGGCAGGCTCTCCAGACGGTAACAGAGGGACTGGAAGAAGCCCGGAAAACAGGCGTGCATGTCCTTGACTCCTTCTTGTACACTCAGGGAGTAGTCAGTTCCCTGAACGAAGGGGACCCCATACGCGCCGAGGAATTCCTTTTAAAACTGGAAAAGACCCTGCGAAGCAACAGCCGCTCGCACACCGCCCATTATTTCTACCTTTCAGCCTGCTATTACTTCCATATAGGAAAAATCGACCAAGCCGTTTTTTCAGCAAAAAAGGGCCTGGATCTGGTTCAGGAAACAGGGGTGCCCGTCTCCGAGGCGCTGGTTCGGCTGGTGCTGTCACATGCATTGCAGGAGACAGGAACCGAGGACGAAGCGAAGAGGGAGCTCGCCACTGCCAAACAGGCCGTTATACAGACGGGCAGCTCATATTTCGAATACTTATATGGTTTGACCGAGGCGTATTTCGAATACGCTCGGGAAAATGAGCGCGGGGGCCTCGAGTCGTTGCAAAAAGCAATGACCCTCGGACGACGAAAGGGGTTTACAACACTTCTCTATTTTTGGCGGCCTGCTGTCATGGGCCGTCTCTGCGAAAAGGCATTGGAAGCCGGGATTGAGGTCGGGTACGTGCAGAATCTCATCCGGATACTGAACCTGGCCCCTGATGAACAGTCAACGGAGATCGAAAGCTGGCCCTGGCCATTGAAGATATTCACGTTAGGAAAGTTTGAAGTCTCCGTTGATGGGAAGCCGGTTCAGTTCTCCGGAAAGGTCCAGAAGAAACCTCTGCTCCTGCTGAAAGCCCTTATTGCCCTTGGGGGAGGAGAGATCAAGGAGGAACAGCTTGAAGATATCCTCTGGCCCGATGCCGATGGGGACGTGGCCCATCAGTCCTTTGAAACGACCCTCCACAGGCTTCGCAAATGGATCGGGTATCCTGATGCTCTGCAGTTCAGCAACGGTCTCGCCGCGTTGGACCGGAGATTCTGCTGGACAGATGTTTGGACCTTTGAAAACCTCGTTGAAAAAGCTGATGCCAGTCAGAAGCAACGAAGAGCGGATTGTGCCGTTGAAATAACCGAGAAAGCCATATCTTTGTATAAGGGGGCGTTCCTGCCGGGTGAAACAGACGAACGATGGACCGTGTCACTGCGTGAACGGTTACGAAGAAAGTTTCTGAGGTGTGTGAACTGGCTGGGCCATTACTGGGAAGAGACGGGGCAGTGGGAAAAGGCACTGGCCTGTTATGAACGTGGTCTGGAGATGGATAACATCTTAGAGGATTTCTATCAACAGCTTATGATCTGTTATCATCGCCTTGGAAGAAAGGCTGAGGCTCTTTCGACATACGAACGTTGCAAACGGGTTCTCTCTGCAGTACTTGGGGTCGGACCCTCTCCCCAAACCGAAACCATCCGTAAGTCCATTCTTTGATTTCCGAATACCCTCTGTGCATCCCACGGATCGAAAACCAATCTATCCACTGCAGTTCTGTTCCTTGAGAGCCTGTTAAAGGATTATCCCTCTTCGATGAAGAAGGACGAGGAGAGATTTTATAGGTTCTCGTTACATTCAGGTCCAGACTTTCAATATGTCAGCGATCTGTAAGTCACCCTCTGGTAAAATGGCGCAGTTTGAGATGATCTGGCTTGGGGTGGATCAAATCCCTTAGCTGATATGCGAGGTGAACGATGTCTTCTCTGGACTATATTGTTCGGATCTACCGGTTTGAGAAGGACAAGTCTATGAGTATTGTGGGGACTGTTGAGGAGGTGGGAATCGAAGGGAAAAGTGCCTTCACCAACTTTGATGAACTGTGGAAGATACTGAACTGCCCAAAAGATCCGGATCTTTTAACGAGATCCGTGAGGAAAACAACCAAGACAGTATAATGACAACAGCCGAGGCCGGCCATCCGGAGAACAGCGTTTCCAGTTGGGCTGATCATTTTTACGGAGGTGGGAAGTGAACAAGAAGGTATTTAATCCCGAGAAATATAATATGAAAATCTGCCCATATTGCAACGGCGAGGGCTATACTCAATATCCGAACCGTCAATGTTGCCCAGAGTGCGGGGGCTTTGGGTTTATTAAAAGAGAGGGAGAAAAAGACGAAACCCCTCTGAGCAGGCACGAAAATCAGGGTTAAATTTTGATCGGTGAATCAATGGTTCGTCATTAACTATTCAAAATACCCAAAAGGAGGTAATGTCATGGTTAAGAAAATGTCGCGTATGGTCCTGGTTGCTTGTCTTTTCGCTATCCTCTGTCCTCCGAGCGCATCCGCCGGTGTTGAACCATCGCCCTTCCAACCGGAAATCAACAAACTTCATTCCATTGAGTTAAACGTAGCCGCCATCAACAAACGCCTCGCCAAGCTCAATGAGTCCGAGTCCTTGCCGGAAGGAGCAACAAACTACTTGAATGCGATGGCAAACCAAATGAATGGTCTTAATGCAAGATTGGAGGAGGTCTTGTTTGTGCTGCCAAGTCCCTCCCTTACCAATCCTTATGACGGGCAGGATGAAGTAGTTTTTGCACTCGATGGCATAAAAGGAGATTCAGGAGGCCTCAATCTCATCATTGATAAGATCTCTGCTCGTATGGGCATTGAGCCATCACCATGGAAGATCGGTTCGATCAGGATCATCGAAGGGATTGATTTTCACCTAATCCCAATCCTGAAGTCGCCAACATTGCCTTAAACAGATGCATTCAGAAGAGGTCCTCTTCGAATGAGGGGGACCTTACATCCCCTCTAGGAATTCCGTTTTTTGACTATCGTTTTCCTGAATAACCGATTCCGAATGGGCTCGGGGGAAAAGATGTCAAATTTTTGCGAAGGCAAAGAACCCTGCTGGAAAATAATGGACTGCCCGAAATATGTTCGTAAGAAATGTCCTGCCTATCTTTATCCCGAAAGGCCGTGCTGGGAGGTCGCATATACCCAGTGTGAAGCCCTGACGTCCCTCGGTAAAGATTGCACGTACTGCAAGGTCTACCGCCTCTATCATGAATTTGCGGAACCTTCAAAACCAAGCACTTGACTCGACCCTGCAAAATCTTCCATTTTTATTTTCAATCCGCATTCCCTGCCTACCGGCAGGCAGGCGCAATCCCGAATTACCGTGACACTTGAATGGGCACCGCATAGGGGCCTTCTCGAACAAAGGCCATAGAAGGCTCGATTCCTTTTTCACGGTAGCGACTGATCGCCAGGAGAACACCGTTCTGGACCATCTCCTGAGCCCTTTCAGGGGTCGGGGTCTTTCTCTTCCCTTTCAGCAAATCAAGTCCGCAGACTCCAGGAAGAAGACAGTGGTCTTCTCTTGAGATCTCAATCGTGCAGTAAATCAATCCCTGTTCTCCCACCTTTCTGACCACCTTTCCCCATACCTCAGGCTCCCACTGATCCTTTGTAAATTGCCAGTGTGGGCTCTGAATTAACCCCAAATACCTATCCGGCCCCTGAATTTTCAAGAGATGGATCAGTGTCTTATATTCGATCGACCCGATCGGTTCGAGGGGATCCCTGTTATTGGCAGCAATGATAATAATGCCGCCTTGCTTTACAACCGGAAGGGCCCCTACCCCTGCCTTTGCTGTCTGATAATGATCCCTTCCAACATAACCGCCATGAGTGAGGACAATATCAAATTCCCTATCCACGGGGATTTCAGCATAACCCTTGATCATCTCATAAGCCTTCATGTGAGCCTGGACCAGATCACCCGTGAAGATTTGAGTAAGGCGCAATTCCCTGTCGAGATTAACATTCACGATAAAATCGACGCCAACGGTCTTTGCCACCTCCAATGCTTCCTCATGACAAGGATTTCCTTCAAGGATGAGATTGGTGGCATGGGTGTCTTCAAGGTAACCGGGGCCATGAAACTTCTGAATCGTCTTGACATCAACCAGTCCCGGGCAGACCGATTTTCTTCCCCCGGAAATCCCGGTCATAAAATGGCTTTCCACAAGCCCCGTGGCAATCTTCAAATCAGAAAAGTAGAAATCACGATTGACATAGACATCCGTTCCCCTTTTGGTCTTACCGATGCTTTCCAAAAGATCGTTATTCTCACAATCGTGATCCAGGATCGCGAACTGCTCAACGATCTCTTTCCCGTACATCTCCACCTTCTCTTCATAAGTGCTCGAACGGTGCATTCCTGTCGCGACAATGATTTTGATGTTCTGCTTCCGAACACCCGAAGCCTCCAACCGTCTTAAGACGGGGAGGAGAATGCCATTCTCTCCTTTGTATGGAACAGGTCGAGTGATATCCGAAACAGCGATTGCGACGGAAAGTTCCTCAGGACGTTTGCTCTTTTTTCGTATGATCTCTTCCAGAGGAGGAGACCCGATAGGATTTGAAAAAGCCTTCTCGAAAGCTGCCCCGGGATCGGAAAGGGCCGGCACTTCCTTCATGCTCAATTCAACACAGGATGAAGGGGCCAAAACTTCTAAAACATTTCGACCGAACTCCACCGAGATTTTCTTCCAGTCCTTCGTATCGATTTTTTTAAAAGCCTTTTTCATATCCGTTTTCATGACGCCCCCCGACCGTTCCGAGTAACTTCGATCTATGATTTCGTGGTATCAGACTCAGGTCCCCCGCGAACGCAGCTTCGTTTATCGCGTAATCCACAAATGGATGTTGAATAGTTGTGGAATCAGGCTCTCTCCCTATTGAAGGTGGCTATCTCCACCATTTTGCCTAAAAAATAGGCACGCGTAACCCATGGAATTCACAACAGTAAATCTAAAATGTAAGGGAATCAGCGATCCTGTCCAGCCTTTATAATTACTAAACCATGTCCTTTGTTGTACAAAATGTTTTTCAACCCGGCTTGAGCCCGCAAAGTCGAGAGGTTCACCCTGAATATCCTCTCCACGGTCATAGAGTCTTCCTACGGTCAGGGACCGACCGAGATTTGGGTGGCTATCACATTAGTCCTTCGTATCTCTCCGTTTCGGACATACTCCGCATAGCACTCCACCCTGTATGATCCGGCTTTAGGGCTGGGAAGGTATACTTGGAAAGCCTTTTTTGCTCCTAACATTACATAGGATACGGGAGAACAGTATTGCCTTTCCTTCGATTCATAGAAACAAGCCTTCTTAATCACTACCCTATCCTCTCCCTCAAAAAAAACATTAACCGGAAATGCTGAACCCTCTTTAATGACAGTTCCCAGCACTTCCATACTTAACAATCTTACCTCCCCTGGGGCGAGGGGTTCCTTCGGAACGGTAGCACAGGATGATGCGATCGACAAAACGATTCCACTCAACAAAACACCGATTAGTACACACCGCATAGAAGTAACCTCCTATTATCTTCTCTTTCCTTTTTCGTCACCTTAGTAATTTTGGTTTCTCACACCGTTTTTCGGGTTCGTGGTAGCAAAATGGTAGCAGAAACTAAAAAAGGGATCAAGCGATATCGCTTAATCCCTTGAAATCAGTGGAGGCGGCAACCGGATTTGAACCGGTGAATAACGGTTTTGCAGACCGTCGCCTTACCACTTGGCTATGCCGCCTTTGGAGCGGGAAACGGGATTTGAACCCGCGACTTCAACCTTGGCAAGGTTGCACTCTACCGCTGAGTTATTCCCGCATCTTCGATTCTTTCAACGTTAAAAATTACAAGATTTGACCTTCGATGTCAATAGCAAAAACCAAGAATGAGGAGATGAAGAGATCAGGAGATCAGGAGAAAAAACACCAAGACAACGCAAGAATTAGAATCCATTTATTAACACCCCTTTTGCGTCATGCCGGACTTGATCCGGCATCCAGAATTTTCTGAAAACACTGGATTCCGGCCTTCGCCGGAATGACGACCCTCTTGGAAACCAGCAGTTTTGTAAATAGACTCTATTAAACGATAATGGACTTCAGATATTTGTTGAAATAGTCAATCCCTGAGATAACGGCAATCCCCAAGGCGACCCATAAAAAAAACATTCCGATCGGACGAAAATTGAGGAAAAAATAGCTCCCGTCGAGGATAAGAAAAAAGATGGAAGTCACCTCGAAAACCGTTTTGTACTTCCCCAAAGTGCTCGCGGAGATGACGATGTCCTGAGAAACGGCGATCCCCCTCAGCCCTGTGATGGCGATCTCCCTTCCGACGATAATGATGACCATCCAGACCGGAATCTCTCTTGACGGGATGAGTGCGATGAGAGCGGTCACGATCAGAAGCTTATCCGCAAGAGGGTCCAAAAATTTCCCCAAGGTGGTCACCAATCCACGACGCCTTGCAAGATACCCGTCGAAGGTATCGGTCACGGCGGCTCCGAGAAAAAGCACGGCAGTCACGAGTTGATATCCTCTCCCCACGTAAAAAAGGAGGACAAGGATAAGAGGGATCGCGAGGATCCTGAGAATCGTTACCCCATTGGGCAAGCTCAGTATCTGCTGTCGATTCAGTTTTTCCATCAGGAGGTCATTGGGGTCTCCCGCGCAAACCCGGGAGGGTTAAGGCTTATTATAGGCTTGATAATAGTTTAACACTTTCTTGACATAATCGACAGTTTCCCGGTAAGGCGGGATCGAACGTAACTCGGCAACGACGTTCTCACCGGCATTGTATGCCGCTAAGGAGAGTCGGAGATCATTATTAAAAAGGGAGAGAAGATACTTAAAATAACGCACCCCCCCTTCGATGTTTTCCCTGGGGCTAAAAATGTTTGAGACATTCACTCGTTGAGCGGTTTCTGGCATCAATTGCATCAGTCCCTTTGCTCCTTTCTTGGAGACAGCAAGGGGATTGAATCCCGACTCCGTTCGAATCATTGCCTTAATCAACGCAAAATCCACCTGATATTTCTTGGAGAACTCGGCAATCAGCGCATCAAATTGATTAGAATCTTTGATGTGGGAGAAAACGGAGGGATGATTATCGTCCCCGACATCGTCTTTACTCTCGCGGATGTAGAGCTTAAACTTCGGATCTCTCGGGCAGTTTGTGAAATGGATGACCCCATTTTCATCCACGTAACGATAGATCCCTGCTGAGGATGGAGAAGTCAAAAATAGACAAAAAAATATCACCAGAGTGATAGCGTACTTCATCAGATTTCGATCCTTTGTGTCACTTTTGGTTAAAAAACTACCACAAATCGTCACTTTTGTCAACGAATTTCTGGTTTCACAAAACTCTTTAACATCGACAACTCATCGAAACCAAAAGAGTTTCAAAAATAGGTCAGAAGTAGGACCTTAACAACCGGCCTTTAATTGTGCAATCTTTATGCCGATCAATCCTTTTCAAAAAACTGAGCCTTGAAATGAGGTATTGCGTGTAAGCCTTTGTATTATCAACCCTATTTCTTCAACAGAATCTTCACTTTCTCCTGAAGATCGTCAAGCAGTGTATAGGCGACAGGAACGACAAAGAGCGTGAGGAGTGTGGAAGCGAACATTCCGCCGAAAGTCGCCCTGCCCATCCCGGCCCGCGCTTCACCTCCCGCGCTATAGCCCAACGCCACCGGCAGAACTCCCAAGATGGTTGTCACTGCCGTCATCAAAATGGGCCGGAGCCTAACGGGAGAGGCTTGCAGCACAGCCTGATCCCTTCCCATTCCCCGCCCTCTCAGAGTATTGGTATAGTCGACTAATAATATGGAATTCTTCACCACCAGAGCGGTCAGCGTGATCATGCCGATCATGCTGATAATAGAAATTGTATCGCCCATCACATAAAGTGCGCCAAAGGCTCCCACCGTACTTAAAGGCAAAGCAAGCATGACGGTCAGAGGGTGAAGAAAACTGTTGAACTGCATGGCCAGGACCATATAGACAATGATGACGGCCTGAAGAAGGGCGATGATCAGGTACTGAAAAGATTCTTTAAAGGCCTCTGCATGCCCCACGAATTTAGAGGAATAACCGGACGGGATGAATCTCTTTGTCAAACCCTCCACCTCTGCAATGGCTTCTCCCAGGGCTTTCCCTCCGGTCGTATCGGCGTAAATGGTTGAACTTCGCTGTCGATCGCTCCGGTTGATCAAATTGGGCCCCATTCCCTCTTCAATGTTCACCAACTGGGCAAGTTTGATCAGCCCTCCTTTTGGCGTCCGGATGGAGATCTGTGAAATATCGTCGGGATTCATCCGCTGGTCTTTGATCAACCTGATCCTCACATCGTAACGCTTGGCCCGTTCACTATCCTTGAATTTCGATACCCGCTGCCCGCCGATCATCTGAAGGACCGTTGAAGAAATCTCCTGAACATCCACCCCCACATCGGAGGCTTTATTCCGGTCGATCAGCACCCTCACTTCAGGCTTGGTCAGCTCAAGATCAGAGCTGACATCCACAATGCCAGGGCTTTTCATCATCTCGGCCATGATCTGGTTCGATATCTTCTCCAGTCGCTCCATTTCAGCTCCTCTGATATCGAACTGAACCGGAGTGCTCCTCTTGCCGCCGATGGAGATATCAGAGAAATCTTCCACATAGGCTTTGAACCCCGGGATTTCCCGAATTTTCTTCCGGAGTTCGTCCATGATTTGATGCTGGGTACGCTTCCTTTCGTTTCGATCCTTCAGTGCAATTAATAAAAGGCCCTTGTTCACCTCCTGAAGCGAACCCTGCCCGATCACCGAATAAAGCGCTTTCGTTTCCGGCATCGGCAGGATGAGATTTTCTATCTTTCTCAATTTTTCGTCAGTATATTGCAACGTGGAGCCGGTAGGGGCTTCGATACGAACCATAAAGCGACTTTGATCCGATTTGGGAATGAATTCGGACTTCAAGCGCGAAAGGATACCAATGCTGCCCGCAAAAATTACAAGAGCGATCAAAACGATCAGCCAGCGATGTTTTAAGCAGAAAGTCAAAGCGTTCCGGTATCGGTTTTCAAGCTGTTCATAGGATCGGTCAGAAAAACGATAGAACTTTCCGTGTCTGACCTCTATCTTCAAGAACCTCGAACAGAGCATCGGGATGAGGATCAAGGCGATGACAAGAGAGACGATGACCGAGGCAGCCACGGTCACACCGAACTGGTAGAAGAATCGGCCGATGATCCCTCCCATAAACGCCACGGGTAAGAAGACCGCAGCGATGGAAAAGGTTGCAGCCATCGCCGCAAAGGCGATCTCTGAAGTTCCCTCCCTGGCTGCTTTCATAGGGTCGGAACCCTCTTCCATATGACGGTAAGCATTTTCAAGAACGATGATGGCGTCATCGCAGACGACCCCGACCATCATCGATAGGGCCAGCATGGTCATGTAGTTCCGCGTAAACCCCATGAAATGCATGATCCCGAAACTCGTGATCAAGGACGTGGGAATGGAGATGGCAGTGATGATCGTGCTCCGAATGCTCAAGAGGAAGATGAACATGATTCCGGCTGCCAACAGTCCTCCGATGAATACGTCATACTCAACATCGGAGATGGCCTCCTCGATAAATTTAGAGGAATCAAACGCAATATCGATATCCACGCCTGACGGCAGTGTCTTCCTGATCTCGGCAAGCCTTCCTTTGACTCCTCTGGCCACTTCCACGACATTGGCACCCGACCTGGGGATGACGCTCATTCCAATTGAAGGAACCCGGTTGTATCGGGCAATCGTCCGGATCGGCTCTGTCCCATCTTCTGCCCAGCCCACGTCCTTCAACCGGACAGGGGCTCCATTCTGGTAACTGATGATTAGATTGTTAAACTCCTCGGTGTTCCGGAGTTCTCCCAGGCTCCTCACGGTAAATTCACGATCGATGCTCTCAACGATCCCGCCGGGGATTTCAATATTCTTGGCAAGAAGTGCCTTGGCCATATCATTGGATGCCAACCGGTGGGCTTCCAGTTTCTTTCCGTCGAGCCAAACCCTGATCTCTCTCCTGGCATATCCATCAAGGTTGATGGAACCCACTCCTTTAATCGACTCCAGTTGTGGTCTCAGGACCTCATCGGCCAGCATGCCCAGCTTCTGCTGGGGGAGATTGCCTCTCATGGAGAGCCATAGAATCGGAATGGCATTCACATCGACTTTATCAATGATGGGAGGATCGATATCGGTGGGCAATTTCCGCTTTGCCAGGTCAACCTTAGCCCTCACATCCTGAACAGCGGCATCGATATCCCTATAAAGTTCGAACTCTACGATGATCTGGGAGAAACCATAGCCACTCGAAGAGGTGATGTGTTTCACGCCTTCAATGGTATTGACCTGTTCTTCAATCGGGTCGGTAACATCGGTATCCATCACTTCCGGGGCGGCGCCGAAGAGCGTTGTGGTGATCGTGACCACGGGGAAATCAACCTTCGGGTAGAGGTCAATCCCGATCCGCTGATATCCGAGGATTCCAAAAAAGACCAGGGCCAGCGTAATCATCGTGGCAAATACAGGTTTTTTGACGGAGGTATCTGAGAGGAACATAGATTTAAGAATGACAAAGTTCAAAGTTCAAATGCCAAATCAAATCCAAAACTGAAATCTTACATATTCTCCATTTGACATTTGGATTTTGGACTTCATTTGAAATTTGGGTTTTGACATTTGACATTAATGTTTGCTTGTTACTACTTTCATCCCATCGCTCAGCTGTTCGTGTCCGGAAGTGACCACCCGCTCCTCTTTCTGAATGCCCTTGAGGATCTCTACCTTTCCTTCAAAGCGGACTCCTGTAGTAACCTCTTTTCGTTTTGCAACTCCATCCCCGACCGTATAAACGAAAAATTTGCCCTCCTGGCTGAAAAGGGCTGATTCGGGAATGATTAAGGCTGCTGGATTCCCACCTGTCTGGATAGAGACTTCTGCAAAGTACCCCGGTTTCAATCGATCGCTGGGGTTTTGGACGGTTGCCTTCATCTTCACGTTTCGGGTGGTTGGGTCTGCCGCGGGACTGATAAACCGTATGACGGCAAAAAATCTCTCCTCGGAAAAAGCCTTTACGAAAAATTGAATTTTGCTCCCCATATGGATCACCCCGGCCAAACTTTCTGGCACATAGAATTCGATTTCGAGAGGATCCATCTGGACGATCTTGAGGATCTCATCTTTTGGGGCCACGTTCACATGTTCTCCTAAGGCGGCGATCTTGAGATTCACAATCCCTTCTATAGGAGAGAGGATGCGGTGATCGGAAAGGCTCTGCCTCGCCATGTTCAGTTCGGTCTTGGCCATCGTGAGTCTTGCCTCATCCAATTTCACCTTCAGGTTGAGATCGTCAAAGGTCTGCTGTGGAATCACCTTTGAATCTAAAAGTCTTTGATAGCGGGTAAGGGTGCTTCGATCTGTCTCCAGTGACACCTCTGCCTCCTTCACCTTCGCCTCTGACATATCTACCTGAAGCCTGGCATCCACATCATCCAGTTGGACCAGAATCTGACCTTTCTTGATCCGATCTCCTTCCTTGACGAGAATCTTGTCGATGAATCCTGATTTCTTGGAACTGATGGTTACATCTTCAAGACTCTTAAGACTCCCTACCGCCGAAACGGTATAAGAGATCGGTTTCGGGACGACCTCGGTTACTTCGACTCTCCTCATCTCAGATACGGTGGGAGAAGGATTCGACGCAACCTTTTGAGGATCAGATGCCTTTGGCCCACAGGCCCATAGAACAATTCCTAGCAACAGGACCGCTAGCCACGAGTATCTTTTATTCATCATCGCTCTCCATAAATCACACATCTTGCTTCATTCGTGACGTTTCCTAAAAAGTAAAAACCAGAAAAAGAAAAGGTCATGCTGAACTTATTTCAGCATCTAACAAAATTAAGAACTTACAGACCCTGAAATCGTAGACCCTGATCCTGAAATAAATTCAGGATGACATTACTTGTTTCAGGGCATGATTCAGCTTGACAGATTGGGGCTTCTTACAG
>Ga0315282_10009436_pt1 | contig 15510 bp, 17 predicted proteins | sample YL17G07_20_MG_FD_203693 | JGI IMG/M metagenome (GOLD analysis project Ga0315282, IMG submission 203693) | Sediment microbial communities from Yellowstone Lake, YNP, Wyoming, USA - YL17G07_20 | ecosystem: Environmental > Aquatic > Freshwater > Lake > Sediment | place: USA: Wyoming | collected... | reverse complement strand
GCCAAATAAAAATTAAGGGATTGGGGGTGGGGGTTTGGGGGAGGGGGTAAGGGCCCACGGCCCTTAGCCCCCTCCCCCAAATACCAAAATTTTATGGAAAAATTAACTCCCGGCGAAGAAACCATGATCGGCGCCCTGGCCCGGGAGGTCAAAGACGGGGATTGGGCCGCCTGCGGCACGCTCTCGCCCATGCCGGCCGCGGCCTTGTGGCTGGCCAAAGAGACCCATGCCCCTGGGGCCGAGGTCTTTGTGGCCGCGAGCAGCGACTGGCCCTTTGAGAACATGTGGCAGGGTTTCTTCGATCTGGCCCAGGCCGGACGGCTGAACGTCTTCTACCTGAGCGGCGCCCAGATCGACGGCCAGGGGAACATCAACCTCATGGCGGTGGGCGATTACCGGCGCCCCAAGGTGAGGCTGCCCGGCGGGGCCGGCTCCGCCATCCTGGCCTACGTGGTGGAGCGGGTGGTGCTGTTCAAAACCACCCACGAACCCCGGGGGTTGGTGCCCCAGGTGGACGTGATCACCGCGCCGGGGTTCACCCCCACCCTGAGCCTCCGGCAACGTCCCGGCCGGGTCATCCGGCTCATCACCCCCAAGTGCGTCTTCACCTTTGAGCCCCCCGAGGCGCCTCGGCTGGAAAGCCGCCATCCCGGGGTAACGGTGGAGGAAGTGCGGCAACTCACCGGCTTTGAGTTCCGCACCCCGCCCCAAACGCCGGAAACCGCGGCTCTAACCGCCGACGAACGCCGATTACTGTACGGGCCGGTGAAAGAGAAGCTGGCCCGGGCGTATCCGCAGTTTGCGGCGAGAATGTAGCCGCAGGCTTTACCGTGAAAACCTGAAATCCCCCTAAATCCCCCTTTGCTAAAGGGGGACTTTAAAACCCCCCTTTGAAAAAGGGGGGTAGGGGGGATTTTCATTCCCGGCGGGTGGCCGATATCGGCCATGAACGTTTAGACTGCGCCTGCACAGGCTGGAAAGCCTGTGCTACCTGTTTGATTGCGACCTGGTATCAACCTGGAAGGAGAGGAGCTGCCCCATGTGTGAACTCTTTGCCATGTCCGCCGGCCAGAATTATACCGCCCAGGACTACCTACCGGTGTTCGCCGATAAATCCCGAGCCAACATCAGCGGTTGGGGCATCGGCTTTTTTCGCGGCGGCCAGGTCCATATCGAAAAATCCTGCGAAGGCATCTACGCCGGGGATCAGGTGCACGACAGTTTCCAGCGCCTGGCCCGGGTGGTGGACAGCCGCATCATCATTTCCCACATCCGCTGTCCCAAGGCCGGCCACCAGAAGGAATCCCTGGCCCAACCCCTGAGCGACCACTTTCTGGACCACCACTGGCTCTTCAACCTCACCGGGGACTCCCCGAAAGCCGCAGGGTACCAAAGCCGCAGGCCCATCATGGGCGAGGAACTGCTGGCCGCCCGAGTCTTCGAGTTCATCCGGGACGGCATGGAGGCCCAGTTGCAAGACTGGCCCAACCTGAGCCTCTATCAGGCCCTGGCGGTGACCTGCAAGAAGCTCATCACCGACTATCCCGGGGAATACATCTTCTTCCTGGCCAACGAAACGGTGCTCTTTGCCTTCCTCAACAGCGCCCAGGTGCTCATCTACCACCCGCCGGAGGCCCAGGGGGAATCCCTGGTGCTGACCACGGTCTCGGGGGGCCTCACCCGGGACCCGGACCATTGGCGCGCCTATCCCAATCCGGACCGGAGCCGGGGCCAGATCCTCATCATCTCCGGAGCGGACCTCCTCTATCAAGGGCACCTGTAAATGTGCGACCTGTTTGCCTTGTGTGCCGCCCATAGCCATTGCGCCGCCACCTCCCTCCCCCTGTTCGCGGCCCGGGGGCGTCGGAACATGCACGGCTGGGGCATCGGCTTCTTTCGTCAGAGCCTTCCGGTAGTGGAGAAATCCGGAGATCGAGTCTTTCGGGACGGCCAGTTGCACGGCTCCTTTCAGCGCCTGGCCCGGGTGGTGTCCAGCCCCATCATCCTGGCCCACATCCGCTACAAATCCAGCGGCAAAGTGGACGAGTGCCACGCCCACCCCTTCACCCTGGACTTCTGGGGGCAGTCCTGGATCTTCGCCCACAACGGCGAAGCGGGGGCCATCGAGCCTTACCAAAGCCGCCACCTCCCTCTCCTTTCAGCCGGCAGCGATTCGGCTCGCACCTTTGAATTTTTGCGCGATTATTTTGCCGACGCCGCCCCCCGCCGCCCCCACACCCCCTTCCTGCAGATTCTCCAGGAAGCCCTGATCGAGCTGATCCGGCAATACCCCGGCGAATACAACTTTCTTCTCAGCAATGGCGGCTTTATCTGGGCCTTCACCAACCACCGGCAATTCCTGCTGCTCAAGGGCAGTCAGAAGCTGGAAGAAGCCCTGCTGCTTACCACCATCGCCGAGGGCCTCAGCCCGGAAAACTGGCAGCAAATTTCCCGGCAGGAAGGGACCTGGGGCAAAATTCTCTTGATCGCCGGGGGCGACCTGGTCTTGGCGGAGGATCTGTTGCCGCCGGCGGCGGCAGCCGGAGAATTTTCCGGCCGGGATTTGCCTGCCGGGTTGTCCTGACTTCCCCATTCCTTAATCCGCCATTTTTGCGCTCGGCCACTACCAGCTCGGGCCATAAAGGTTTGCTCGGACTACCAAAGTCCAGTAGCAATGCGGACCTTGGCGGCCTGGCCAAGAATATCTAATTGTTCCCTTAATATATTGAATTTTGCGATCATCTAATATATGTAGGCAGGACAAAGTTCGGCTTTGTCACAAACCTCGGAAAAGTGGAGGTTACTCAGGTACTTGACATCGTCGTCTGAGGTCTTAACATGAAAATTATGACAGGAGTTGGCGTCTCTCGGACCTGGGAGCAACTCACCCCGTGGATTACAAAGGAGGTAACTGGGAGTTCGCCGGGAATCCCAACCCAGATAAACAACATCTAATGGAGAAGCGGAGCCTCGAAACGGCTCGGCGCAGTCAGGACCCCAAAAAACTTTAAGGAGCAAGAAAATGAAAGGAAAGCAACGACCGCTGGGGTTCGTAGTCGTCTTGGCCCTGGGGTTGGCTCTCGTGCTGGGTGGCGGTTTCACCCGGCCGGCCATGGCATCCTCGGAAGACGTGGCCATGTTCTACGACGACTTGGGCCAATATGGCCAGTGGGTGGATTACGAAAATTACGGACCGGTTTGGTCACCCAGCAATGTGAACGAAGATTGGCGCCCCTATACCGACGGCCGCTGGGTTCCCACCAATGACGGTTACGTGTTCGAGTCCCAGGAACCTTGGGGCTGGGCCACTTACCATTACGGCAACTGGATGCCCACCCCCGGTTACGGCTGGGTCTGGGCGCCGGGACGCACCTGGTACCCCTCCACCGTGGAATGGCGCACCAGCCCTGAAACTGCGGCGGTGGATACCTCTTACGTGGGTTGGGCCCCCGTTCCGCCCCCCAACTATGTGCCGACGCAGGCTTATGCACCGCCCGGATATTACCCGGGGGCTCCGGTGGCCAACGTGCTCACCGAACCGTTCTGGATCTTCGCCCGGGCCGCCAGCTTCCTGCTGGGTTTTGGGCAGCCATACACGCCCGCTTACTCCTACGGCGGCTGCGGCTGTCTGGCGCCGCCGGCCTACGTGCCGGTCTTCTTCAACCGGACGGTTTTCTGCCCCACCTACTTGACGCCGAGTTATTACCCGCAGACTTATTTCGGCGGCGGGGGTTTCGGTGGCGCCTATGGCTATGGGCCTTCGGTGGGCTACATCTCCCGGGTCACCAACATCAACCAGACGGTGATCAACCAGACCATCAACAACAACTCGGTCAACATCACCAAGATCCACAACGTGGTGGCGCCCAACACAGTAATCAGCCGGAACGCCGGCATCAGGCACATCCAGCCGCCGGCCTTGACCCAGGGCCATCAATTGCCGCCGCCCCACCGGATGACTAACGTCAACGTGGCCAGGGCGAACCTGGGCAAGCCCAACATCGTGAACGCCCCGAAAAATGTGCCGCCGTTGACGGCCCAGATTCCCAAGGCCCCGCCCCTGGCGGCCCAGCCGGTGAAAGGGGGAATCTCGGGTGCTGGTCTGCCGTCCAAGGCTACCATGAAGTTGACCCCACAGCAGCAGCAACAGGTCCAGAAGCTGCCGCCGCAACAGCAGATTAAGCCGGTAAAGCCCCCCCTGGCCGGCCAGGTCAAACCGTCGGTCCAGCCTGGGGTACAGCCTGGAGCCAAACCGGGCCAGGTGCAACCGGGAGCCCCCGGGAAACCTGGACCGGTCCAGCCCGGTGCGGTACAGCCCGGAGCTAAACCCGGTCAGGTACAACCTGGGGCAAGACCCGGCCAAGTACAGCCCGGCGCGCCAGTAAAACCCGGCCAGGTACAACCGGGAGCCCCCGGGAAACCCGGTCAGGTCCAGCCCGGAGCGGTACAGCCCGGAGCTAAACCCGGTCAGGTCCAGCCCGGTGCTAAACCTGGTCAGGTCCAGCCTGGCGTCCCGCCCCGTCCGGGGGTAGTCCAGCCTGGGGCACCAGGGAAACCTGGCCAGGTGCAACCTGGAGTTGCGCCTCACCCCGGTGCGACTCCCGCAGTTCCCGGCGCTCGCGGACCGGCCACCCCGGCCATTCCGCCTAGTGGAACGAGACCGGGGCAGGCGCCTCCTGGCGTGAAGCCCGGTGCGACCCCGGCAGTTACAGGGGCGCACGGACCGGCCACCCCAGCCGTACCACCCTCCGGGTCCAGACCGCCAACCGTAGGCCAGCCAGTGCGGCCACAACCCCAGGTGCAGCCGCGGCCGCAGCCTCAACCTCAGGTCCAACCGCGTCCTGCGCAACCGGCGCCGCAGCATGTAGCTCCGCCGCCCCAACCGCGGCCGGCACCTCAAGCGGTGCAGCCGCGGCCTCAACCTCAACCGCAGATGGCTCCAAGACCGCAGCCTCAGCCACAGGTGCAACCGCGGCCTGCTCCGCAACCGCGGCCTGCGCCGCAAGCGGCGCCTCAGCGCGTAGCACCGGCACCGCAGCCGAGACCACAAGCGGCGCCAGCGCCCGCGGCTAAGCCGCAGCCGCAAAAGCCGGAACAGAAAAAGCCGGGTGAACAGCACCAGTAGCCCGCGGTTGATTTGAGTCTCTTTAACCCCAGGCTTCCTCCCGAAAAGGGAGGAGGTCTGGGCTTTTTTTCACCCCGGTCGGTGAGGGCGTCCTTCCCAGTTGGGAGCTTGCTGCCCGGTTGACGAATTTTGTCTCGTTCTCCTCAAGAACATTGGTGCTTTTCTCCACAGTCTGGTAGGATATAGTCCAATCCGGCAACCTGCTAAGCACGGCTCCCGCGGGGCCGCGCGCCTATTAACAAGAGGAGGAGAGCATGCCCGCTATCCAAGAGATTCGCGCCCAGGAGATCCTGGACTCCCGAGGCCAGCCCACGGTGATGGCCGGCCTGACCCTGGACAATGGCCTGTGCGCCCAGGCCATGGTGCCATCCGGCGCCTCCACCGGGGAAAACGAGGCCCTGGAGTTGCGTGACGGCGGCCAGCGCTATCTGGGCAAAGGGGTGCTGCAGGCGGTGAAGAATATCCACGAAGTGATCGCCCCGAAGCTGAAAGGACTCAATCCGCTGCAGCAGGTGGCCATCGACCGGCTGCTGTGCGACCTGGACGGCACCGCCACCAAAAGCCGCCTGGGGGCCAACGCCATCCTGGCGGTGTCCATGGCAGTTGCCCGGGCCGGGGCCGCGGTGGCGGGCCTGCCCCTGTATCGTTACCTGGGGGGCACGGCCGCGGCCATACTTCCCATGCCCATGCTGAACATCATCAACGGCGGGGCCCACGCCGGCAACAACCTGGATATCCAGGAGTTCATGATCATGCCGGTGGGCGGCGCCACCTTCGCCGAAGCCTTGCGGATGGCCGCGGAAGTCTTCCAGACCCTGAAAAAGGTCTTGTCTTCCCGGGGTCTGGGCACCGGGGTGGGCGACGAGGGCGGCTTCGCCCCGGACCTGCCCTCCCACGACGCCGCTTTGGACCTCATCGTGGCCGCCATCAAGCAGGCCGGCTATCGCCCCGGGGTGGACGTGGTCATTGCCCTGGACCCGGCAGCCTCGGAGTTTTTCGATAAAGCGTCAGGGGAATATGTCTTTAAAAAAGGCGATGGCTCCCGCCGGGACGCCCGAGCCATGACGGATTATTACCGCGACCTGGCCGCCCGTTATCCCATCGTCTCCATCGAAGACGGCCTGGCGGAGGGTGACTGGGACGGCTGGGTGCACCTCACCAAGGAGTTGGGGTCCAAGCTGCAACTGGTGGGTGACGATATCTTCGTCACCAACGTGCAATACTTGCAGAAAGGCATCCAATTGGGCGCGGCCAACGCCATTCTCATCAAGCTGAACCAGATCGGCACGGTCACCGAGACCCTGGAGACCATCAACCTGGCCCTGCGGCACGGCTATCGGACCGTCATCTCGCACCGCTCCGGGGAGACCGAAGACACCTTCATCGCCGACCTGGCGGTGGCTATGGGCACCGGGCAGATCAAGACCGGCTCCGCTTCCCGCTCGGAGCGCATCGCCAAGTATAACCGCCTCCTCATGATCGAAGCGGAGCTGGGGCCCGCGGCCCGGTTCCGGGAAGATCGCTTCTGGCAGCGGTGATGGCCAAGGAGCCGTAGGGGCGGGGAAACCCCGCCCCTACTTTTGTTTTTGACAACGACGAGCCCCGGTGTTATCCTGGGCCCAGTTACAACTAAGCCTGCATCAAAAGGGGGAGACCATGGTGCGGCGAGTTTGCGGCAAAGGTTTGCTGGCCGTAATAATGTCCCTGGTCCTGGGCCTGCCGGTCATGGCCGGGGGCGCGGAATTCGACCTGGGCAAATTAAACCAGGAAGCGGGCCTCAATTTCGCCTATGGGAAGAATACCCACGGCGCCAGCGTCCGCCTGTTCTCTTTACTGCCCCATTGGGGCATCTTTCTGGTGCGGCCCGGCCAAAAGTTGGGTCCCGTCGGCCTCTCCTTTCTGGTCGAAGGCATTATCAGTGTGGCCGATGCGGAACAGACCGGCTTCGAACTGGGCTTCACCCCCATGTTCAAAGCGAGCGTCCTGCTCTTTCCCGGGGTCCTGGCCCATATTGAAGGGGGCGCCGGGATGATCACCGAGAGCATCGACAGTCCGGCCATTGCCCATGCCTTCAACTTCACCCCCCAGGCGGGGGGCGGCGTCGACATCGCCCTCAACCCCCAACTGGCCTTACAGGTGGCCTATCGTTTCCGCCATTCCTCCAACGCCGGCATCTACAAGGAAAATCCCGCCTTTAACGTCAACTTTTTCTCAGCCGGCCTGAATTATTATTATTAATCTGACGCTTTTTGCTTTGGAAATGCAGAATCTTTGCGTGCTGGCAAAGATTCTGCATTTTTATTATCAATAGCAGCAACCGGGCACATCTCCCGTTATTGCAAACTTTATTCGTCATCTTATTTACTTCAGCGAATCAATCGGCTTCATTTGCCATACTTCCCCGGCCATCCTTCCAGCATTCTAATCCACTGAGAAAAGTGCCCGGCCAGGATTGATTTGCCGGGAATGGCCCTTGACAATTCAGTAACAATTATTAACTGGTAATTAGCTTATGGAAAACCTCGTGCAAAAATTGCGAGCCCACCGCATCGCCGTAACTCCCCAGCGTCTGGCGGTGCTGGCCAGTCTCGAGCAGCGCCAGGACCACCCCAGCGCCGAGAAGATTTACCAGGAGGTGCGCCGCCAGCTACCCGCCATCTCCTTCAACACGGTCTACAAGACCCTGGAAATCCTCTGCCAAAAGGGCCTGGTCACCAAGGTGAATCCGCTGCACGAGGTGGCCCGCTACGACGGCGAGACGGGCCGGCATGTACACCTGGTCTGCCGGCAATGCCACTCCATCGCCGATTTGCACCGGCAACCGGAGGCGTTTCCGTCCTTTACTCCGGAAGAGCTGCAGGGCTTCCGGGTGGAACATCAATCCCTTACCTTTTGGGGGCTTTGTCCCCGGTGTCAAGAACTAGAAACCGGAAAGGAGCGCTAATGTCTGTGGAAGTGGGACAGGTATATCGTTGTAATATTTGCGGCAACCAGGTGAAGGTCTTGGCGGCCGGCGGCGGCGTCCTGTTCTGTGGCGGCGTGCCCATGAAATTAGCGGAATCTCAAAAATAATGGAGGTATGAAGGTGGAAAAGAGCATCCAGAATCTTAAAGAGGCCTTTGCCGGCGAATCCCAGGCCAACCGTCGCTATCTCGCCTTTGCCGACAAGGCCGACCAGGAAGGCTACCCCCAGGTGGCCCGGCTCTTCCGGGCCGCGGCCGCGGCGGAAACGGTCCATGCCCACAATCATCTCAAGGCCTTGAAGGCCATCGGCGCCACGGCGGCTAACCTCAAAGAGGCCGTTGCCGGTGAGACCTCCGAGTTCCGGGAGATGTACCCGGGGATGATCGCCGCAGCCCAGGCGGAAGGCCACCGCGAGGCCCTGCGCAGCTTCGAGTTTGCCAATGAAGTGGAGAAAACCCACGCCCAGCTCTTCCAGAAGGCCCTGGCCAACCTGACAAAGCAGGAGTTGGTGGACATTTTCGTCTGCAGCATCTGCGGCCATACCGTGGAAGGCGAGCCGCCGGACCAATGCCCGGTTTGCAAGGCGCTGAAGAAGTTTTTTAAGAAAATCGACTAGCCTTGAGGCAGGGGCGACCCAGCGGGTCGCCCCTAATCAAAATTCAAAAGAAATTAAAATGTAGCCGCAGGCTTTAGCCTGCGCCAAAATGGGCACAGCACGCTGTGGCCCTACAACTTGAAACTTAAAGGAGTCATCTATGGAGTTCAAGCTATTTCGCTGCAAAATCTGCGGCGATCCCTATCTGGGTAGTGAGCCGCCCAGTTTCTGCCCCTTCTGCGGCGCGCCGCAGAAATACCTGGTGCCCGCCGCGGATTACGTGGACCGCAACACAGTGCCCAATCTCAGTGCCCGCTCCCGGGCCAACCTGGAGAAGGCCCTGGACCTGGAGGTCAGTAACGCCTCCTTCTATATGTGTGCTTCCGATTGCGCCCCCGATCCTTTCTCCAAGGCCATGTTCAAGGCCCTGTGGCGCACCGAGGCGGAACACGCCTCCCTCATCTGCAAGCTCCTCAAAGTGCCCAAGCCGGAGATCAAGCCCGATGTCAAGGCCTGCCTGAAGGACCCCAAGGCCAACTTCGCCGCGGCGCAGGAGCATGAGCAGTCGGCGGTGGTCTTTTACGGGCAGTCGGCCCAGGAGGCCACCGAAGACCGGGTCAAGGAGGTCTTCACGGCACTGACGGAAGTGGAAACCTACCACATCGCCCTGTCGGAGGCCAATAAGTAAGGACAGAAAATCCAACTGAACAAAGGGGGCGGTTCGAGAACCGCCCCTACCATAAATTCTTATCGTTCCCAAGTGTGCTGGGGAACGCCCTTTTAGACTTATTTAGCGGCCCTCACTCCTCTCCCCTATTCTCTTAAGTCAGCTCCATCAGCGTCTCCAGGGCCTCTCGGGCCGCCAGCTGCTCGGCCTGCTTCTTGGTGCGGCCCTGGCCTTGCAAATGGTCCAGGTCGAAAGAAAATTGCTCTTGAGTAAAATATAGATATCTGATATATTATATCCATCTCAGGAGAAGAACGCCATGAAGGTCTTAGTTTCATTATCAGATAAGTTATTTGCCAGGATGCAGGCCGTGATTCCGCCGCGGCAACGGAGCAAGGTGGTGGCCAATCTGCTGGAAGAGGAGGTCCGGCGGCGGGAACGGGAGCTCCATAATTGCGCCCTGGCCGTGGAACAGGATGAGCAACTCCATAAGGAGATGGCTGATTGGGATGTGAGTGTGGGCGATGGAATCGAAACTGACACGTGGTAACGTCTATTGGGTAAATCTGGACCCCACCCAGGGAGCGGAAATCAAAAAAGTTCGCCCTGGCGTACTGGTGGGCGCTTCTCCCCTCAATCAAGCCCGAAGGACGGTCCTGGTTGTTCCCCTCTCCCGCGGCGGAGAAGCGAGACCGCCCATTACTGTAAAAGTCCAATGCATGGGCCAAGGGGTGCGAGCGGTTTGCGACCAAATCAGGGCCATAGACAAAACCCGTCTATCTGCGTGGATCGAGGAGATGGCCATAGAAGACTTGGAAAGTATCAGCAAGGCACTAAAGCAAGTTCTGTCCCTCCCGTGAGTCGCTTTAAACCCTATTCCCCTCCCCTATCCTCCTCCCCTGTCAGCTCCATCAGCGTCTCCAGGGCCTCTCGGGCCGCCTGCTGCTCGGCCTGCTTCTTGGTGCGGCCCTGGCCTTGGGCCAAGGACCTCTCCCCCAGGCGCACCTCCACCAGGAACTGCCGGGCGTGGCTGGGGCCGCTTTCGGACAGCAAGGCGTAAGTGGGCGACCCCTTGAAGCGAGCCTGGGTCAGTTCCTGCAACCTGGTTTTGAAGTCCTGCCAGGGCGACTCGGCCAGCCCAGCCAGCAGCGGCGTAACCCAGCGCCGGGTTAAGCGGTCCGCGGCCTTGAGGCCGCCGTCGAGAAAGACCGCGGCCATCACTGCCTCCAGGGCGTCGGCCAGAAGTGAGGGCTTCTCCCTCCCGGCCTGCTGCTCCTCGCCCCGGCCCAGAAGGAGATAGGCCCCCAGGTCCAGCTCCCGGGCCAAAGCCGCCAGGCGCCGGGCGTTCACCAGGGCGGCCCGGCCCCGGGACAGCTCCCCTTCGGAACTCTGGGGAAAGTGCTGCAGCAGCAAATTACTCACCGTCAGGGCCAGGACCGCGTCCCCCAAAAACTCCATTTGCTCGTTACTGGGGCCGGTCCCTGGGTTTTCATGGGCAAAGGAACTGTGGCGCAGGGCCTGATCCAGCCAGGAGGGGTCCTTGAAGCGGTGGCCCAACAGGCGGGCCAGGGTCCCGAGCTCTCGCTGGCGGCCGGGCGGCAAGTGGGCCTGACGGCCTGGTGGGGCTTTCTCCGGCAATTCTGCGGCTCCTACCGAAAAGCTATTTAAGACATTACTGCAAAGGTCATTCTGAACGAAGCGAAGAATTTCACTGATTTCTAAAGCATAGGCCCTGGTGGCGCCCAGGGTGACAGAAAAAACGGCAACCACTGCCTATAAATACCCCAATTGTAAAATCAAAGGAAGCGTCGGGACCGAAAAATGTCACAGTCGGTTAAAATCTGCCCAGCCGCTCATTTCAGGTTCACAAGGCCAAAATAATTCGGGGAAAGCGATGGTGGAAATCAGGGAAATCCTTATTGTCAGATATCTAAATTCCTTATAATTTTCATCCAGAATTAAGTTAAATAACCTCTCGCTGGGATTATCCAGCGGCAGTGGTGTCTAGGAAAGTGAAAGGAGTCAGGATGGATGCCATCATTCAGGTTATGGAGTCCGCCATCGGCGCCAGAGACCCCTACACCGTCGACCATCAGCAGCGGGCCACCCACATTGCCATCGCCATTGCCCAACGGATGGGCCTCTCCGAAGCTCGCATCGAGGAACTCCACGTGGCCGGCAGTCTCCATGACCTCGGGAAAATCGCCGTACCGAATGAGATTCTCAGCAAACCGGGAAAGTTGACAGAGCTAGAATTCGCCATTATTAAAACTCATCCCCAGGTGGCCTACAATATCCTGAAGCCGCTGGAGATTCCAGGCCAGATTACTAATATCATCATGCAGCATCATGAGAGAATAAACGGCTCCGGCTATCCGCACGGCCTCGAGAGCCGGGAGATTTTGCTGGAAGCCAAGATCTTGGGGGTGGCGGATGTGGTGGAGGCGATGTGTTCCCACCGGCCGTACCGCCCGGCCCTGGGCATTGACAAGGCCCTGGAGGAAATCTTTCAGAAACGGGGCATCCTCTATGACCCCGAGGTGGTGGATAGCTGTCTGCTGCTCTACCAGGAGACCCCGACCGCTTTGATGGGCGAGGTTTGTCATATCGCTCGCCGGCCTGCACAAGCCATCGAATCTCTCCCCGAAAAAATCGTCGAACCTGCCAGGGGATTGCCGGGGGAGGAAAATCCTGGGCGCTGGCTCTGGAAGGACCTGGTCCCCGACCAGTCCCGCTTTGTCCTGCACGTCGCCACCGGTGTAGCCCTCGGGTTTTGTCTCATCTATGTAAGCCGGCACCTCTAAGTTAACGGATAAATAATCTCCTGAGCGGCGCCACCCGGCGCCGTTCGTTTTTTCGATCCCCTCACCCTCCCGAAGATCCCGGCATGGCCGCCTCCGGGGTCCGCCTTCTCCAAACTTTCCTTGACTTTTTCCCCAAATAAGTTATTATCGAGATTAATTCTCAATTACATCATTAAAGATGGTGACTTCCGAACTCCAGATCTTCCAGGATTATATTCGCCAGCGGGGCCTGCGGCGCACGCCGGAGCGCGAGGAAATTCTCCGGGAAATCTTCGAGGTTCACGGCCACTTTGATGTGGACGGGCTCTATCTACAGCTCAAGGGCAAGGGCTCCAAGGTCTCCAAGGCTTCCATCTACCGGGCTCTGCCGCTCTTCATCGATTGCGGCCTGATCCGGGAAGTGGATTTCAGCGGCGGCCACTGGCATTACGAGCATATTTACGGCCACGCCGACCATAATCATCTCCGCTGCCTGGGTTGCGGGGAGATCCAGGAATTCGAGGAGCCGAGTTTGCAGCTCCTGGAGGAACAGTTGGCCCACAAATACCACTATCAGATCAAAGGCCATCAGTTGCAGGTGTACGGCTACTGCACCGCCTGCCGGCTGAAGGATTGGGGAAGCCAAGGTGTTTAAAAGGTTTCAAAAAGTTACTCCCGAAGAGCCGGAGGTGTCGGACCATTCCCTGGCCATGGCCTTGCCCGGGCAAAAGGTGCGCATCACCGGGCACCGGGGCGGCCGGATGCTGCGGGCCCGCCTGCTGGCCCTGGGCCTCAACCTGGGCCAGGAAGTGGAGGTCCTGCAAAACAACCGCGGCCTCATTATTATCGGCATCAACGGCGGGCGGGTCGCCCTGGGCCGGGGCATCAGCCAGAAGATCCTGGCCGAGCCGGCGCCGACCCAGGCTTGAAATGCGACGCGCCACGAGTTTGAAACTGCGCCCATCGTCAGATTTTAAGAAAAACAGTAAGGTTGTCCTAATGGGTTTACCACGCCGACTGCGTTGATAATCAATCTTAATCTCCCTGCTAATGGCCGAGCTCAAGCCTCCCATCCCCGCCGAAATCGCCGCCCAAGCCCTGGAAACCCTGGAGGGCGCCGTCGAGCGAGTCAGTTTCGCGGATCCCGAAACCCACTACGCCGTGGTGCGGCTCAAGGTGCGGGGGGCGCGGCACCCCGTCACCGTGGTGGGGCCGCTGGCCGGGGTCCAGGAGGGCGAGCAGCTCCACCTGAAGGGCACGTACGAGGTGCACCCCAAGTGGGGCGAGCAGTTTAAGGTGGTCTGGTGGTACGCGGTGCTGCCGGCCACGGTGGCAGGCATCGAAAAGTACCTGGCTTCTGGACTCATCAAGGGCATCGGGCCGGAGTTGGCCCAGCGCCTGGTGGCCCATTTCGGCCCGGAGACCCTGACGGTCATCGATAACCAGCCGGAGCGCCTGAAAGAAGTCTCGGGCATCGGTCCCAAGCGGATTGAGCAGATCCGCCATGACTGGCAGGGCCGCAAAGAGATGCGGGACGTGGTGGTGGCCTTGCAGGGCCTGGGGGTCGGCCTGGCTCACGCCGGCAAGATTTACCAGCGTTACGGGGCCCAGGCCCTGGAAGTCGTTACCACCAACCCTTATCAGATTGCCCTGGACATCCAGGGGCTGGGATTCTTCACGGCGGATCGCTTGGCCGGCCGCCTCAACCTGGACCCCCTGGCCCCGGCCAGGTTGGCCGCCGGCCTGCTCCATGCCCTGGATACCTTCGCCTCCGACGGCCACGTCTACGTTCCCGAAGACGAATTGCTGGACCGCACCCAGGAATTGCTCCAGGTGGACCGCAAACCCCTGGCCAAGGCTCTGGAATTCCAGGCCCGGGAAGGACGGGTCAACCTGCCGGAGATGGACCATGGCCAGCGCGGGGTCTACAAGCGGGCCGCCTGGGTGGCGGAAACCGGGGTGGCCCAGACCCTGGGACGCCTGGCCGCCACCCCCGGTGCCGCTCCCCCCCTGCACCTGGACGATCTGATCTCCCGGGTCCAGGCCCGGCAACGGCTTGAGCTCTCCGAGGAGCAGGCCCAGGCCGTGGCCGCGGCCCTCAAAGAGAAGGTCCTGGTCATCACCGGCGGCCCCGGCACCGGCAAGACCACCATCATCAGCTGCATCCTGGACCTGTATCAGGGCCTGGGGGCCCGGGTGCTGCTCATGGCCCCCACGGGCCGGGCCGCCAAGCGCCTGAGTGAAACCACCGAGGCCGCGGCCACGACCATCCATCGAGCCCTGGAGTTTTCCCCCCAGACCGGCGGCTTTAAGCGCGGTCCCGCCGAGCCCCTCAAGGCCGACGTGGTGGTGGTGGACGAAACCTCCATGGTGGACATCTACCTGATGTACCACCTGCTGCGGGCCATTCCCGCCAACGCCCGCCTCATCCTGGTGGGGGACGCCCACCAACTCCCGGCGGTGGGGCCCGGCAACGTCCTCAAGGACCTGATGGACTCCGGGATGTTTCGGGTGATGCACTTGACTCAGATTTACCGGCAGGCCCGGGAGAGCCTCATCGTGGTCAACGCCCACCGCATCAACCAGGGGGACTATCCGGTCCTGCCCACCAAGCTGGGCCGGGGCGATTTCGTCTTCATCGAAGCGGATGAACCGGAAGATTTGAAACGGCGTCTCCTGGACCTGGTGGGCCGGGAGATTCCCCGGCAGTACGGACTGGACCCCATGCGGGACCTGCAGGTGATCACCCCCATGCACCGGGGTCCGGTGGGCATCCAGAACCTGAACCACGAGCTGCAGCAGCGCCTCAACCCGGAGTCCCGCCCCTGGCAATGGGGGGGCCGGGCCTTCCGGCGCTTTGATAAGGTCATGCAGCTCCGGAATAATTATTACAAGGAAGTGTTCAACGGCGACATTGGCCAGGTGTGCGGTTATATCGCCGCCACCGGCCAGCTCCAGGTGGATTTTGACGGCCGGGTGGTCACCTACGACTCCGGGGAGAAGGAGGAGATTACCCTGGCCTACGCCGTGACGGTGCACAAGGCCCAGGGCAGCGAATTTCCCGGGGTGATCATCGTCCTCTCCACCCACCACTATATGCTGCTGCAGCGCAATTTGCTGTACACCGCCCTCACCCGGGGCCGCCGTCTGGTGGTGCTGCTGGGGAGCAAGCGGGCCCTGGGCATGGCCATTCACAACGACCGGCCCATCAAGCGCTATACCTATCTGGCGCCCCGCCTGCGGGAGGCCCTGGGGCCGATTAAAGCTGTAAAAATGCTTGACATTTTACCGACGCAAGGGCACAATCAAGAGGAATAATGGGGGTGTTGTGGTTACCGATCTCTTCACCGTTTTGGAACAAAAATTAGAGATGGTG
>Ga0315282_10009435_pt1 | contig 15511 bp, 17 predicted proteins | sample YL17G07_20_MG_FD_203693 | JGI IMG/M metagenome (GOLD analysis project Ga0315282, IMG submission 203693) | Sediment microbial communities from Yellowstone Lake, YNP, Wyoming, USA - YL17G07_20 | ecosystem: Environmental > Aquatic > Freshwater > Lake > Sediment | place: USA: Wyoming | collected... | reverse complement strand
CGTCCGGTTACGTAATCTTCGGTTCGTTTCTGCCCCGGGTTGGTGAAGATCTTGGCGGTATCATCCATCTCGATCAATTCGCCCAAATAGAAGAAGGCCGTATAATCGGAAACCCGGGCGGCCTGCTGCATGTTGTGGGTCACGATGACGATCGTATAGTCGGCTTTCAACACCTGGATCAATTCCTCAATCTTCTGGGTGGCGATCGGGTCCAGGGCCGAAGCCGGCTCATCCATCAGAATCACCTCTGGTTTGACCGCCAGGGCGCGGGCGATGCACAATCTCTGTTGCTGCCCTCCGGAAATTTGCATGGCCGACTCGTGCAGCCGATCCGCGACTTCATTCCACAAGGCGGCGTCTTTCAAGCTCTTCTCCACCCGGTCGGCAATTTCATTCCGGGAATATTCCCCCTCGATTCTCAGCCCATAGGCCACGTTGTCAAAGATACTCTTGGGAAAGGGGTTGGATTTTTGGAACACCATGCCGACCCGCCGGCGCACTTGAACCACGTCGACGTCCGGATGGTAGATATTCTGTCCGTCCATGAGTATTTCCCCCTCCACCCGAGCCCCTTCCACCGTATCATTCATCCGGTTCAGGCATCGAAGGAAAGTGGTTTTGCCGCATCCGGAAGGGCCGATTAAGGCGGTAACCCGGTTTTTCCGCATATTCATGGAAACGTCCTTGAGGGCCTGCACGCTCCCATAATAGAATTTCAAATTTCGGGCGGACATTTTGATTCCATTTTTATCCATGGCTTATCCCTTCATTCTCTGCCGGTAGCGGGAGCGAACCCAAATCGCCGAAAAGCTAAGGGCCAAAATGAGTCCCAGGAGCACCATGGCCGTGCCATAGGCAATGGGCCGGACTTTATCGATGGCATGGTGCTGCGTGGAGAGGATATAAAGGTGGTACGGGAGCGCCATGAATTGGTCCATGACAGATTTCGGGAGGTGGGGCAGGAAAAAGGCCGCCCCCGTAAAAAGGATCGGGGCTGTTTCGCCGGCCGCCCGCGCCAACCCAAGAATGACCCCGGTCAGCATTCCCGGAACCGCATAGGGCAGCACGTTGGTACGAATCGCATACCATTTCGTCGCTCCCAGGGCTAAAGCCCCTTCCCGGTAGGATTTGGGGACGGTCTTCAGCGCCTCTTCACAGGCGGTTATGGTCCAGGGAAGGGTCAGGAGGCCGAGGGTCAAACCGGCGGAAAGAATCGAGGTTCCCAGGTGAAACATCTGCACAAAAAGAACAACCCCAAAAAGACCGTAAACGATCGAGGGGACACCCGACAGATTCCGGATGGCCAGGCGAATCAGGCGAGTCGTCCTGCCGGGCCGGGTATACTCATGAAGGTAGATGGCGGCAAACATTCCCAGAGGAACGGCGAAGATCACGGTAATCAAGCTTACCGAAAAGGTACCCAGGATGGCCGGGAAAATCCCTCCCTCGGTCATGCCCTGCTTTGGCGGTTGGGTTAAAAACTTCCAGGACAGCACACTGGCCCCTTTGCTGAAAATGTCGAATAGAATAACCCCCAGGAACAGAAGAACCAGAACGGTGGCGCTGAAGAGGAGGAGGAATCCGAGCCGCTCCACAAATTTTTTGCTCATCTCTCCACCTCCTGGTACTTCTGGAGAATCAGGTCGGAGACCAGATTCACCAGGAAGGTCATCACGAAGAGAACCAGGCCGATCACAAAGAGGGCATAATAATGGGGAGTATTATAGGGAACCTCCCCCAGTTCGATGGCGATGGTGGCCGTCATGGTCTGGATCGCGTCCAAAAAGTTGAAAGTCAAGGCCGGGGCATTTCCCGTGGCCATGAGAACGGTCATGGTTTCGCCGATGGCCCGTCCCATCCCCAGCATGATGGAGGCAATGATTCCGGATAAGGCCGAGGGAACGGAAACTCGCGCCAGGGTCTGCCACCGGTTCGCTCCCAGGGCGAGCGAAGCCTCCTTGTAACTCCGGGGAACGGCTCGGAGCGCGTCCTCCGAGAGGCTGATGATGGTGGGCAAAGACATGATGGCCAGCAGGATAGAACCGTTCAGGGCGTTCAGCCCGTTGGAGATGCCAAAGACTCTGGCCAGCGCCGGATTCACGAGGACGATCCCCAGGAATCCCACGACCACCGATGGGATCGCCGCCAGAATCTCAATGGCCGGTTTCAAGATTTCCTTGGCTCGCGGCGAAGCCGCCTCGGAGATATAAGCGGCGCAGGCCACTCCCAGGGGAACCGCGAGGGCCAGGGCCCCCAGAGTGACCATCAGGGTGCTTACGATCAAAGAAAGGATTCCGTATTTTGGAGTTGAATAAGAGTTGGGGTTCCACACTGCGCTACCGAAAAACTGCGAGAAGCCGATTTCTTGAAAAGCCGGAAAGGCCTTGAGGAAAAGGAGGACAAAAATCCCCCCCAGGACGAAGATGGCGAGCAATCCGTTCAGGAGAAAGAACTTCTCTATCATCTTCTCTTTGAGCCTTCTTTTCCGGGCATCCGGGAGAGTCGTTTCTTTCGATTCTCCGCTCACCGATTCCGCCAGGGTGACTTCCATCTGCATCTCGTTTCGCCTTTCCATGTCCTCTCGCCCAAAAATTCAAGGGATCATTTCCTGAGCGGGCCCGGAAACGATCCCTTGGCTCTTCTTCAGATACGATCACAACCCTTGTTTCCGGTTGAACTCCGCCCAACTTTGCTGGACGGGGAAGAATCCCTGTTTGCGGACGATTTCCTGGCCTTCCTTGCTGATTTGAAATTTCATAAAATCCAGGAGCTTCCCGGTCGGCTTACCGCTGAGGTACTGGTTCAGGGGCCGGGTCAGGGGATATTTCTTGGACATAACGTTATCAATCTGCACGGGGGAGTAAGCTTCCGATTTTTCGTCTCGCGCCAGGTTCAAAATCTTGATCCCGGGCATGACTTCGTCTTTATCGTTCACCACGTAGCCCACGGCTACGTAACCGATCCCGGCCACATCGCGCTTGATGGCCTCGGCAATTTGAGCATTCCCGTTCATGGCTTTCATGTGCGGAGAATAATCGGCCTTCACCACGAATTCCCGGAAGAAGACGAAGGTTCCGGAGTTGCTCTGACGCCCGTAGAGAGAGATTTTTGCATCCGATCCGCCCACTTCTTTCCAGTTGGTGACCTCCCCCTTAAAGATTTTTCCCAGTTGCGCCAGAGTCAGCTTGGAAACCGGGTTGGAGGGATGAACAATGGCCGAGACTGCATCCGTGGCGAAGACCACCCGGAAGGGGTTCATCCCCGCCTTTTTCGCGGCCTCTTCTTCTTTGGGTTCCAAGTCGCGCGAGGAATTGGCGATATCCGTGGTCTTGTTGATCAGGGCGGCGATCCCCGTCCCCGATCCTCCCCCGGTGACGGCGATGTTCGCGCCGGGGTTCTTTTGCATAAAGACTTCCGCGAGCCTTTGAACCAGGTTCACCTCTGAATCCGATCCCTTGATTTGTATCATGTCTGCGGCCATCAGGGACGGGGCGCATAAGCAGAATCCGGATAGAAACAAACCGGCCAGCGAGAAAACAAACATAGACTTCAATTTCTTCATATAGATATCCTCCCTTGATCTTTTATCTACTGTAATTTCCATCTGTAAATCGAAGATTATCTGTGTGTTAAGGAATTGTAAAATTTGTCAGCAGACCATTTTCACCCCCTTGCCCGGCGAAGGATCGGTCGTGAAGGGAAAGAAGAGGGAAAAAACGCTTCCCTTTCCCGGTTCGCTGCGAACCCGGACTTCCCCCCCCGTGAAGGTCCACCACCTCTTTGACCAGGGAGAGCCCCAGCCCCATCCCCGGCTCATCATGGGCATTGCTCCCCCGTTGAAAGGGGTGGAAGATCCGTTGGATCTCTTCAGGGAGAATGCCCCTGCCGTTGTCCTCCACCCATATTTCCATCTTCTCCTCTTCCGGGATCATGGATCCCCCCACTTCCACCCGGCCCCCCTCCGGGGTGTACTTCAGGGCGTTGCCAAGGAGGTTTTCCAGAGCCCGTTCCAGCCACCGCTCATCCCCCCGGAGAGCGGGAAAAGCGGGAAAAGGATGAAATTTCATTTCAATCATTTTCTCCCGGGCCAGGGCCTGGAAGGATTCCCTCAGCCTCGCCACCAGGAGCGGAAGACTAATCTCTTTCATCAAAATCTTCTTTTTGGAAGAGGAGGAGAGAAGGATTTCTTCCAGCCTCTGGTCCATCCGGTGACTGTTTTCATAAATGCCCCGCAGCATTTCCAGAGTTTCATCCTTCTCCCTCGGCTTCATTAAGAGTTTGGCCGAAGCCCCCATCGAAACCAGGGGGGTCTTCAGGTCGTGAACAATTTTGCAGACCCTTTCTTCCTGTTCCCGGGTCTGCCTCTGCAGTTGGGCCAGATCCGACTTCAGGGAAGCAAAAGCTTGACGCTGGTTCAGGAGCTTCTCGATTCGCAGCATCAGTTCTTTGAGGGAAAAGGGCTTGGTGATGTAGTCTTCCGCACCCATTTCCAACCCCCGCACCCGGTCTTCGGCCATGGCCCTGGCGCTCAGAGTCAGAACGGGGGTTTCCCGGATCTGCGGGTCGTCGCTCTTGCGGATGAAACGGCAGACCTCCAACCCATCCAGGCCGGGCATCATCAGGTCCAGGATCAGGAGGTCAAACCTTTTCGCCTTCACCCTATCCCAGGCTTCCAGGCCGTCATAGGCGCGGGTAATTTCATATCCCCTCCGGCCCAGAGAAAAGGCCAGCATTTCCACCAGGTCTCTTTCATCATCGCTGATCAGGATTTTAGACGGCCGGGAGACACTCTCTCCACCCATTGGGACCCCCTTCTTTGGCAAAGACCTTCTTCGAAGAAAGGGTAAGTCGCAAAGCCCTTCGTTCCTGAATCGCCTGGAACAAAAGAAGAGAACATTGGCTGAAGTCTCCGGAGAAACAATCCGCCTCAGCCCAGTCCGGTTTTACCTCCATGCCCCGCTTGCTCAACGCATGGCAGAGAAAAATGGTTCCTCTCTCCAGGTAAGGACAACTCATAGGCGACCCCCTTCCGATGTTTGGTTTCATTGTAAAGGGTCTCAATTAAGGCATCATAAAGGGAGGCTTAAATCTTTCTAAATTCAGCCACGAGCGGGGAAACCCATTCTCCTGCAGAGGACGACCCTGGGGGGTGGAGGTGATAAAGGATGAAACGTTGCAGAAAACAGGGGTGGGTGAATCGGGAGAAAACAGGTTTTCAGCGGGGAAGAAAAAAAGTGAAGCGAGACCCTTTGCCGGGTTTGCTTTCTACGCGCACTTGTCCGCCATGGGCTTCGACGATGTGCTTGACGATGGACAGGCCAAGGCCCGTCCCCCCGAGCTCGCGCGATCGTCCTTTGTCCACCCGGTAGAACCTCTCGAAAATTCGCGGCAGATCATCGGGCGGGATTCCGATTCCATTGTCGATGACCGAGACCTCCACGCCTTCGGACACCGGCCTGGCCTCCACGGTTATCGAGCCTCCTTCCGGCGTGTAAGAGATCGCGTTGTGCAGGAGGTTGATCATCACCTGATGGACCTTCTGGCTGTCAGCCAGAAGCGTGGGGAGCCCCTCCAGCGGCTCGACTCGAAGGTTCTGCTTTTTCCCCTCCGCCAGGGGCCGCAAGGTCTCCACGGCGGTCCGGATGAGCTCCGGAAGATGGACCGTCTCGCTCTGCAGAACCCGGTCCGCCGACTCCATTTCCGACAGGAGCAGGAGGTCGGAGACGATCTTGTCCATACGCTCGGAATGGCGCTGAATCACCCGGAGGAATTGTTCCGCCTGGACGGGATCCTGCAATCCTCCGTCGCGCAGCGCCTCCACGTACCCTTTGATCGCGGTCAGGGGAGTGCGAAGTTCATGGGACACGTTGGCCACAAAATCCTGGCGTACCCGCTCCAGTCGTTTCAGGTCGGTCACGTCGTGAAAAACCACGATCACCCCTTCGCCGCCGTTTTCCGGGTACTGGACCAAAGAGCTCTGGACCTGAAAGGTCTTCCCCGGCTGCCCCAGGGGGGATAGACCCCTTCGATACCCTTTTTTGTCGGCCAGGGTGGCCTGGATGAGGTCATTCAGTTCCGGGTCCCGGAAGACTTCCAGATAATGCTTCCCCACGTCCGTGGGGTAGATTTGGGCCAGAATCACCCCCATGGATCGGTTGATATTCTTGATCCGTCCGTTCAGGTCAAGGATGAGGACCCCTTCTTCCATTCCCCCGAGGAGGGCTTCGGTCTCGGCTAGGTTCTTGGCCAACCGATCCACCTTTTCCCCCGCGGCCTGGGCCATGCGGTTCAGCTCGCTTCCCAAGCGGCCCAATTCGTCCCTCCGGGTTCCCAGACGCACCCGCCAGTTGAAAAGGCCCTCAGCGAATTTTTCCGCCACCCCGATCATCTCCTTCAGCGGTTGGATCAAAATCCTTCCAACTGCGAACCAACCGACGGCCAGAAGGATCAGCACGACGATGAGGAAAAGGGCGCCGGGAAACTCCCCTTGGGAGCCCTTCCCTTCCCAGACGGCCCACAGGCCGCCCGCCAGGAGAACCGCAAAGAAGAGGGAGACCTTCCACTGCAGCGGGCTTTTCCAGTTCATGTCTTGATCGGTTCCTCCTGCAGCTTGTACCCCAGACCTTTGATGGCCACCAGGGACTTATTCAGGACCTGAAATTTATGCCGCAGATGGGCCACATGGACGTCCACCGTCCGGGTCGTTCCGAAATAGTCGTATCCCCAGATTTCATTCAAGAGGATGTCCCGGGAAAGAACCCGCCCCCGGTTGCCGAGAAAAAACTCCAGGAGCTTGAATTCCTTCGAGGTCAGGGAATGGGATTTTCCTTTGTAGGTGACTTCATGCCTGGAGTGATCCAGGGCGATCCCGCCGTATTCGTGCCTGACCTCCTTGGCTTTGGGTTTTTCAAGGCGGCGGAAGATCGCCTTGACCCGGGCCAGAACCTCCCGGGTGCTGAAGGGCTTGGTGATGTAATCGTCGGCCCCCATCTCCAGGCCCACGATGCGGTCGGACTCCTCCGCCTTGGCGGTGATCATGATGATGGGAATGTCGGCAGTCTGGGGGCGGGAACGGAGGTTCCGGCATATCTCCAGCCCGTCCACCTGGGGCAGCATCAGGTCCAGCAGGACCAGGTCGTAACGCTCCTGGGAGGCTTTGCGCAGTCCTGTCTCCCCATCCTTGGCAATGTGGACGTCATATCCGTCCCGCTTCAGATAGATCTGCAAGAGTTCCTGGATGTCTTTTTCGTCTTCGATGATTAAGATGCGCTTGGTCATCCCGGAAATGCCTCACCAGATTAGCTTTATAGTGACGTAAATCGCCAGGAACCAAATCAAAACTATAATAGTAGCGGCAATCCAGTTCCTTTGTTTTTTACCTGCGGGCAGAGAACGAGCTCTTTCTCTGCATTCCTCCAGGACTTCATGAGGAACCATTTTAATTAGAAGGGCAATCCCTGCAGGCACAATAATGAGGTCATCAAGGTATCCTAAAACAGGAATGAAATCTGGGATCAGGTCGATAGGGCTTAAGGCATAACCAAGAATCACAGCCGCAAATACTTTTGCATGCCATGGGGTTCTCGGGTCGCGACAACAAAGATATAGAGCATAGATCTCACTTTTTAAACGCCCGGCTCTTGCTTTCCATGTTTCCAAACCCATGATGGGCTCTTGACGAATATTCAAAGCAAAATCCTATCTTTGCTCTTGCCCCTATTCTGCGAGAGTCAAAAAAGCGCTCGCAGAAAGAAAAAAGTTGCGGCCGAGATCAGCGCCGACACGGGAATCGTCAAAACCCAGGCCCAGATGATCGTCCCGGCCACGCCCCAGCGCACGGCGGTGAGCCGCCGGGTTGAACCCACCCCCACGATTGCGCCGGTAATCGTGTGCGTGGTGCTTACGGGAATTCCGGCCAGGGAAGCGCCGAGGATTGAGATGGCCGCGGCGGTTTCGGCGCAAAACCCCCCCATCGGCTGAAGTTTGGTGATCCTCGTCCCCATGGTCTTGACGATGCGCCATCCTCCCGCCATGGTCCCCAGAGCGATGACCAAGTGACAGAGAAGGACAAGCCAGAAAGGAATATAAAAGGTAGGCCCCAGGAGGCCGCGGCTAAAGAGAATGATAGCGATGATTCCCATGGTCTTCTGGGCATCATTCGTGCCGTGGCTCAGACTGTAGACCGCCGCCGAAATGAGCTGAAGCTTGCGAAATAATGAATCCGCCCTGGCCACATTACTGTTCCGGGTGGCGTTCAGGACCAGGATCATCAAGGCCAGCCCGAGGATGAGGCCAATGCCCGGGGAGAGGATGATGAAGCTCGCTGTTTTAATGATCCCGCCCCAGACCAGCACTTCAGTTCCTCCCTTGACCAGACCCGCGCCGATCAAGCCGCCGATCAAAGCATGGGAGGAACTGCTGGGCAGCCCAAAATACCAGGTAAGGATATTCCAGGCAATGGCCCCGGTCAGCGTGGAAAGAACGAGAAAATTATCCACGATATCCGGGTGGATGATGCCGGTTCCGATCGTTCTGGCCACATGGACTCCAATCGTAAAGGCAGCCACGAAGTTGAAGAACGCCGCCCAGAGGATGGCGTATTTCGGCAAAAGAACCCGGGTGGAAACGACGGTGGCGATGGAGTTGGCCGCATCATGGAAGCCATTCAGGAAATCGAAGGCCAGGGCCACGAAAACGATGAAAAGGATCAATCCGTAGGAAAGGCTATCCATGTTTCAGGACGATCCCTTCCACGATGTTGGAGACGTCTTCGCAGGTATCGATGGCCTCCTCAATGCGTTCATAGATCTCCTTCCACTTGATCAGATCGAAAACATTCCCTTCCTGTTCAAAAAGGTGGGCCATCGTGGTCCGTAAGATGAAATCCCCCTCGTTCTCCAGCGTGTTGATCTCCACGCAGGCCTCCAGGATCATCTTGGCGTTCTTCATGTTCCGGAGGGCGTGGACGATTTTCTTTATCAAGGCGATGGAAGCATTCAAGATTTTGGCCATCGCTTTGATCTCTTCGGAGGGTTTTTTAATCTTGTATAAATGCATCCTCTGAGCCGAGGCGTCAATCATGTCCATGATGCTGTCCATTTTATTGACGAGGGTGTGAATGTCCTCCCGGTCGAGGGGGGTAAGAAAGGTTTTGTGCAGCTTCTCATAGGTCCTGTGGGTAATTTTATCGGCCTCGTGCTCGATCTCTTTCAACTGCGAAGCTTTCGCGGCTGGGTTCTCGTAGTTTTCCAGGAATTCCTTGAAGAGCCTGCCCCCTTCCTCAATTTTGTCGGCCAGCTCTTCAAAATAATCAAAAAATTTCTCCTCTCTGGGAATGAGTCGCATCGTTCAGGCACCTCCGGTTTCCCTTTCGCCGCTCACTCTAACACAACGATATGGCAGAATCAACGGACTTCCCTTTTGGTGCCACCAGGGCTCTTACAGCGGCGTTGCTCCTTTTGGTGGTTTTTGACACCGTGAAAAGCAGAAAGTTAAAGGTGAGGGGGCCTCTTACGAGGTAATTTTGTGGATGGGGAACACCGTCTTCTTTATGTATTCAATGATCCGGTCCATTTCCTTTCTGATCCGTTCCTTGACAATGCCAGTGGTATAGACCGTCAGGTCATGCAAGTTCCCCACCTCAATCTCCGGACCGAACATCATCCCCCCTACAGTCCCGAGGTATTCATCCCGGGGCTCAAGGTGATTCAAAATTGCCCAGGCGAGGGTCCAGCTCCGGGCAGTCTTGTAAAGATCATACCCTCCCCCGCCTAAGGTCAGGAGTTTAGAAGAATGCTCGCTGAGGATCTTCACGGCCTGGCAATAGCCATGATTGGTCATGCTTAGGTGGGTTAAGGGATCCGAAACGTGGGTATCGGCGCCCAATTCGGCGATGAGGATGTCTGGAGCAAAAGAATCGAGAAGGGGCGGAACGATTTCTTCGAAGGCCTGGACGAAAGTCCCATCATCGGTGTTCTGGGGGAGGGGAACGTTCACGGTATATCCCCTCCCCTTCCCCTCTCCGATCTCATTCTCAAAGCCCGACCAGGGATAAAGATCACGCCCGCTTTCGTGAAAAGATATCACGAGTACTCGATTATCCCGGTAAAACGCATCCTGGACGCCATTGCAATGATGGGCATCGATATCGACAAAGGCCACCCGCATCCCTTCTTGCAGGAGGTGGGTGATGGCCACGGCCACATCATTCACATAGCAAAAACCTTCTGCATGATCGCGGCCGGCATGATGAAAACCTCCCAGGGGATTGAAGGCCACTTGAACCTCTCCCGAGGCCACCATTTTCGCCCCCAAATAGGTTGCCCCGGCCGTAAGCGCCGAATAATCGTAAACTCCGGGGAAGATCGGGTTCTCCTCCGTCCCCAAACCATATTGCAGAATCTTTTGATCCATGGGAACAGAATCCACTTCCCGCCCGGCAAGGAGATCCAGCCAGAGTTCACTGGCCAGATTCACCGAATTGGCTGCCTGGAGGACTTTGAGGTAAGATTCGTCATGAAATGCAGCCAGGAACGCGAAATCCGCAGGCTGGGGCTTGATAAGGCGAACCCAGGGCCGCTCAAGCAGGCCATAGCGTAAACAGAGGTCGAGGGTTAGCTTGGCCCGGATCGGTTTAAAAGGATGGGTAGGGCTGAGTTCGAACTTGTCGTAATCTTCACAGTAGATGAAAGCACTTTTGAACGAATCGGACCAAATCGGCATAGGGCGATCCTTTGCAGTCCTTCAAAGATTTTTAATCATACTTGAATATTCTGAATGGTCAATCTTTTTTCCGACCCTGCCACCCCTGCTTTTCCGTTACCCCTTCTGTTATGGTCCGGACGGGTAGGGCAGGAGTTCTCGCCCATCCCCAGTTTTAGTCACCGCTCATGCATCATGGCCCAGGTGTATGCGCGGGGGCTGGAGTTAAGTTGACAGCGCTGGCCAAGTCTTTTAGACTCTAAAAAAATTCCTCATCCGGGGTGGAAAGAATGAACGGAGGAGAAGAAAAAATCGGTGAAAAGTTCCAGCAGGAGACAAAATATGCCCGCCTATCTGACCGTCCGGAGAGGGCCATACCCACGGTCAGAGGACCCCGCCCTCAGGGGGACCTTATTGATCTCCCCGAACCCGATTTGCCAAAGGGCCCGAGCATCTGGGAGACTCTGCTGAAACGGCGCTCGACCCGGGATTACTCCCGCACGCCCCTGTCCCTCCAGGAACTCTCCAACCTTCTTTGGGCCACTCAGGGAGTTACAGCCGAAGCCGACCTTCCCTGGTATCGAACGGCCCCCTCTGCCGGAGCCCTTCATCCCATTGATACCTACCTGGTCATCAATCGTGTTCGGGAGCTGAGACCGGGAATTTATTTCCTCCACGTGGGAAAGTTCCGTCTGGAAATGCAGAAGGAGGGAGACTTCGCCCGGCAGACTGCGGAAGCAGCCTTGGGACAGGACATGGTTGCGGAAGCTGCCGTGGTATTTATCTGGGTGGCAGTCATCCTCAGGTCCCGTCAGAAGTACCGGCAGCGGGCCTACCGCTACATCTACCTCGATTGCGGCCACATCGGTCAGAACCTGTATCTGGCCGCCGGCGCCATGGACCTCGGATGTTGCGGGATCGCCGCCTTCTTCGACGACGAGGTCAACAGTTTGATAAATGTCGATGGCCGGGAGGAAACGGCGATCTATCTGGCCGCTGTTGGAAGAAAGCAGACGTGATTCAACCAGAGGCCGCCGCAGACAGGGGCATGGCAGCTTTTCTTTCTGCCCGATGTCTGCCTGCTCACGGCTGAAGGCTTTTTTAAAGCCTTTGCATTCGCTGTCGATCTTATGCTATAAATTCTTAGGTTTTGAACAGCGACCGTGCCTCACGAGAAAAATTTTTAAAAGGAAGACGTGTAAACGGAGGGAAGGATAATGGAGACGAAAACAATACTGGAAGAAGAAAAAAAGTGGGAAACCCGATGCCTCAAGAAGCCACCGGAAAAGGTTGGAAGTACTTCGGGAATGGAAATCGATATCCTTTATACCCCCGCGGATATCCCGGAATTTGATTATCTGAAAGATTTAGGGTTCTCGGGGGAGTATCCCTTTACCCGGGGCATTCAACCGACGATGTACCGGGGACGGGTCTGGTCCATGCGCCAGTACTCCGGGTTTGCCACAGCCGAAGAGTCCAACCGCCGGTATAAATTCCTGCTCGAACAAGGGCAGACCGGACTTTCCGTTGCTTTCGACTTACCCACCCAGATCGGATACGACTCAGACCATCCGATTTCCCAGGGGGAAGTCGGCAAAGTGGGCGTGGCCATTGATTCCCTGGACGACATGGAAATTCTTCTGCAGGGCATTCCCCTGGAGAAAGTCAGCACCTCCATGACCTGCAACGCCACGGCCGCAATGCTCCTGGCCATGTACATAGCCGTGGCTGAGAAGCAGGGACTTAAGCCCGAGGTCTTGCGGGGGACGATTCAGAACGATGTCCTCAAGGAATATGTGGCCCGGGGAACCTACATTTTCCCGCCCCAACCCTCCATGCGGCTGATCACGAACATTTTCGAGTACTGTTCCCGGGAAGTCCCCCAGTGGAATACCATAAGCGTGGGGGCCTACCATTTGAGGGAAGCAGGTTCAACCGCCGCCCAAGAGGTGGCCTTTGCTTTTGCCATCGCCATTGCCTACCTGGAGGCAGGGGTGAAGGCCGGCCTGGACGTCGACGATTTCGCCCCCCGGATTTCCTGGATCTTCAACACCCATATCAATTTTCTTGAAGAAGTGGCGAAATTCCGGGCCGCCCGAAGGCTCTGGGCCAGGATCATGAAAGAACGCTTCCATGCCAAAGACCCTCGCTCCTGGATGCTGCGCTTCCACACCCAGACCGGGGGGTGCACCCTGACAGCCCAGCAGCCCCTGAATAACCTGATCCGCACCACTTTCCAGGCCATGGCGGCTGTTCTCGGTGGATGCCAGTCCTTAGCAGTTTGCTCCTTTGACGAAGCCCTGGCCCTGCCCACAGAGGAGTCAGTGCGCCTTTCCCTTCGAACCCAGCAGATCATCGCCCACGAATCCGGGCTGACCGACACGGTTGATGCTCTCGGCGGGTCTTTTTATGTCGAGAAACTGACCAATGACATCGAGAAGCTGGCCAGTGAATACATCGCCAAAGTTGACCAGATGGGCGGAGCCGTTACCGCCATTGAAAAGGGATATATTCAGCAAGAGATTCAGGAAAGCTCCTTCCGCTATCAGAAGGAAATTGAATCGAACAAGAGGATCTTGGTGGGGCTGAATAAATATCAGATTGAGGAACCCCCTCTGAAAGGGCTACTGAAGGTGGACCCGAAAGTCTGGGAGATTCAGGTGAAGCGTCTGGCCGAACTGCGGGCCTCCCGCGATCGTCTGCGGGCGGAAACCTCTCTGGCAGAGTTAAAGAAGATGGCCAAGGGGGATGGAAATTTAATGGTTTCAATCCTGGATTGCGTGCGGGCCTACGGCACGATGGGGGAGATTTGTGACGTTCTTCGGGGCGTGTTCGGGGAGTATGAACCACTGGTGACGATCTGAGGAAAGTTTTCTCCTCTCCGATCCGGGTCGTAATCTTTCACCCCGGAGAAGATAAAGTATGCTGAGAAGTATGGGCGCTCCGCCCGTACATAAGGAGGTCGGCATGGGGGATCAAAAGATGCGGGTTCTGGTGGCCAAGCCGGGTCTGGATGGGCACGATCGGGGGGCCAAGGTAATTGCCCGGGCGCTTCGGGATGCGGGGATGGAGGTCATCTACACGGGGTTGCGGCAGACGCCGGAGCGGATCGTTTCGGCGGTAGTGCAGGAGGATGTGGACGCACTCTTGATGAGCATCCTGTCGGGGGCCCATGATTATTTATTTCCCCGGGTGATGGAGTTGTTGCGGGAGCGGGGGGTGAAGGATTTGCTGGTCTTAGGAGGCGGCGTGATTCCTGAGGAGGATGTGCCCGCCCTGAAAGCCCTGGGAATCGTCGAGGTATTCGGCCCCGGGACCTCCACGGAAACCATCGTCAACTTCGTCCGCGAGAACGTGAAACGCCCATGAGACCTTTGGAAAAAATAAGAATACTGGACCTCTCCCGGTTGCTTCCCGGGCCCTATGGAACCATGTTCCTGGGAGACTTGGGGGCAGAGGCGCCCTTGAAAAGAAAGGAGAAAGGATGGCTGTTTCAGCGTACATATTGATCCGGGTGGAAGCGGACAAAACAAAGGATGCCTTTGAAACCCTGACCAAGCTCAAAGGGGTGAAAATGGCCCACATGGTTACCGGGCCTTTCGACATTATTCTCTTAGTGGAGGGAAGGAACCTCCATGAACTGGGGGAGGTAATCCTCACCAAAATCCGTGGGGTCGAGGGGATTTCCCGTACCATGACTTGCGTCACGGTAGAGATGGGCTGAAGACGTAAAATGAAAGCCCGCCAGTTTGGGTCGTTCCGCCAGACGCGGTAAGCAACAAAGGGGAGTCCTGGGTCTTTGTCTCTGACTGTTTATGGAAGGCCTGCACGAGAGGAGCCGTGAACATGGGGAGCGGGTTCCGATTTACGGCCGAAGAAGTTTTTTCCATCCCCGGCCGGGGCGTCGTTGTCACAGGCAGGGTGGATGAAGGAACGGTCTCTGCGGGGGAAGAGATTGGATTCCTGGCAACGGATGGAAAATGGACCAGCGCCCTGGTAATCGGCATCGAAGTCTCCCATCGTCTGGTAGAGGAAGCCAATACGGGGCAGCGGGCGAGCCTTTTACTTCAGGGGATCAGGAAAGGTCAAATCACCCTCGGCACGGTTTTGCTGGAAGTACCGACAGCTCCAGCCGCCCCTTCTCCTCCCCCGGGCCAGTCCTATGCTCCCCCGCCCGAATCGATCCTTTCCCGCCCTTCCCGGGAAAAGGCCATCCATCCTCCGTCCAGCCTATGGCGTACGGTTTTATTTCTTATAATCGGGGTCCTCATCATCTTGGCCTTGTTTTATTTTCGGGGCGAGCGAATTTTACCTTAGGGAGGTTTTGATGGAGAAAGTCAGACTGGGACGAACGAACCTTACCGTAACGAGATTGGGATGGGGTGGAATTCCTATCCAGCGGGTTGGGGAGCGGGAAGCTGTCTCCGTCATCCGGGCGGTCGTAGAGATGGGCGTAGACCTTCTGGATACGGCCCGCGGCTACACCAACAGCGAGCACCGGATCGGGATGGCCCTCAAGAAGACCGAAAAACCCGTTACCCTTTCATCGAAATCTCCGGTCCGGACCGAGAAGATCTACGATCAGGTTCGCGAGAGCCTCCGCCAGCTCCAGGTGAAGAAGATCGACATCTACCATCTGCACAACGTTTCCAAGGTTGAAGATTATGAAAAAGTCATGGGGCCGGGTGGGGCATATGAGGGGCTAAAGCGAGCCAGGGCTGAAGGCCTGATTGATCATATCGGCCTCACGAGCCATAGTCTGGACATCCTGCAAAAAGTCCTCCAGGACGACCATTTTGACGTGATCATG